>Ga0265296_1002717_pt1 | contig 17370 bp, 15 predicted proteins | sample MunlanPumphouse1_FD_189073 | JGI IMG/M metagenome (GOLD analysis project Ga0265296, IMG submission 189073) | Groundwater microbial communities from a municipal landfill in Southern Ontario, Canada - Pumphouse #1 | ecosystem: Environmental > Aquatic > Deep subsurface > Groundwater | place...
TCCGAAGCCGAACCTTTTGCTCTGGCTTCCAAAAATTTTCCCAAAACAATAAAGGTGGTAATAACGACCGCCACGTCAAAATACGGCTCAAACCGCGCTATAAAAAAATTGTTAAACGCCGGAATAATGTTAAAAATCGCCACCACCACGCTGAAAAAATAAGCGGCGCCGGTGCCAAGCGCAACCAAACTATCCATGCCCGGACGAAAGTTTTTGAATTCAAAATACGCGCCCTTCCAAAATTGCTTGCCGACCCAAAATTCAACCGCTGTTGCTAAAATTATCAAAAGAATCAAATTCAAATCTTTGGGAACAAAACTGATATAGCTTTTGCCAAAACTCAAAATTAAAGTTATCAGAGACGCGACTGTCCCGAACCAAAGTTTATTTTTAAGCGTCTTTGTCTCGGCGTCACTCAACATCTTGGCGTGGTCGTGTTCTTCGCCGTGATCACCGTGGTCCATCTCTTCGTGAGACATTTGTCCGTGGTCCATTTTAGAATGATCCGTCTGTCCATGATCCATTGAGGCGTGGTCGCCACCAAAAATAATTTCGTAACCGGTCTTTTTAACCGCTTCTTTTATTTCTTGATCGTTTATTTCTTTTTCGAAGTCAACAAACAGCTTTTCGGAGGCATAATTAACATTGGCGTCTTTGACGCCGTTAATTTTCTTTACCGCCCTTTCTATTGCCGCCGCGCACGACGCGCAATCCATTCCTATAATTTGAAATGTTTTTTTCATCCCGTTAGAAATGGCGTAAACGCCACATTTTAATTAACAACTGATTTTTATATAGAATATTGTTTAGCGTAGATTATAATATTGAATCCCATTTCTAACGGGACTCATAAAATTTTAATTTCCTGTCCTGTCCCGTTAGATAATAACTGCGTCATTAACGGGACAAGTCCCGTTAGAGGCCGCCCTGCCAAAGGCACGGCTACGACCGCCTCGGGGCGATCTGCTTCTAACGGGACAAGAAAGAAAACTACAAAATCAAACTCTTGGTTTTATAAAACGGTTGTGTAACCACGCAAAAACATAAGTGGTTATGTAGGTCAGTACAAAAACTTCCACAACGCCATAAATGGCACCCGGAAAACTCACGCCTGACTGAAGATTAACCAGATGAGCCATCCAACTGAAAAGTTTGAGAGTTAAATTAGGCGCTATAAAAACAAGAATCGCGCAAATAGCAGACCAAATACCCAAAACAGAAGCAGCCGCCAAAGCAAACTTATTTTTATCGAGTTGCATATTGTTAAATTAATTAGTCCGACCTTTCCCCCACACATAAGAGGTGGTTATGTATAGAATTTATTTGAACTCGCTAATTTTATTAAACAACATATCGTTGTTTAATGCCATTGTCGGATCGTCATACACATATCTAACAACGCCGTTTTTATCAACCACAATATAAGTGTGACCAGGCATAGAACCGTAGTGCATTGATGAATTGACCGTTAAAACGTTGAATTCTCTGGAAACGACCGCGCCGCTGTCAAACAATACTTTCGCTCTGGCCAAATCCGGCATTTTTTCAATCGCGTATTGCCAATCGGATTTCGCGTCCACAACCACTGAAAACGCTTGTAAATCATCTTTATTAAAACGCGCGTCTGTGCCAAACTCGGCCATCTGACTCCAGCACGCCGGATAACACATCAAACCTTCGTTAAAAAACAAAACATAATTTTTGCCCTTCAAATTTTCAGGAGAATAAATTTTTCCCTCTCTGTCAGTTAAAGCAAATTCCGGCACTGGTTTTCCGACTAAATTATCAAGCAACCCAACACTTGCTTTTTGTCCATCGACGCTATTGCTTTGAATATTTCGACCGCCAAAATAATACATTATCCCAAGCAACGCAATAACGGTAATCGTGATAAAAATATTAAATTTTTTCATTGTTTTTAAATTGATTAATCGACTTTTTGGTTATTAAAATTATTATTAAAATCACAACTAGCGCCCAAACATATTGGGGCACAAATCCGATAACGCCGCCAATTGCCTTAGTTATTTTATCCACATAAATATTTATGTTCATTTGATACACCGAATGGACAAAAAGCTTATTCATAAAAGCCAGATAAGTTGTTATTAATCCCATCAATAAAAATATTGCTCCGGAAACAATATCCGAGACCGCGACGCGAATTTTCTTTCCCAAAAATTCATATTCAACCTGTTTTTTTAAAACCATAAACCTGTTAGTTGCGTTCGTTTTATCAACTAAAGACGCCAATATAAAAAGCGGCACCACCATTCCCAAAACATACGCCAAGGTGTACATAACTCCCAAAAAAACCGACCCGGGCATAACCGTTAAAGCAATAACTCCCGCCAAAACCGGAGCGCAGCAAGTCGTGGCAATACCGGAAAAAATCCCCAGCACATAAACCGAAACCGCGTTGTTGGCTTGAAGTTTCGGATGGACTTTAAACGGCATAGAAAATTTTTTGCCTAAAACCAAAATAACTCCCATAACTATCAAAAATATCCCGCCTGCCCCGAAAATCACGTTGTGATACCGGCTGAAAATTTGAGCCAGCGCCGCGGCTCCCAACCCTATAGGCAAAAACACTGTCGCGATTCCCAAAAAGAATATAAACGTCATCAAAAACAATTTATATTTTTGTCTAAAAATAGACGCCAAATAAGACGGCAAAAGAACCGTTACGCAGCACGGCGCAAATAACGCCGCTACCCCAGCGAAAAACGCCGCTATTAACGATGCGCTGATTAATAATTCCATGCTTCTGTAATTAGCCAACAACCTACTGCGATAGAAATAAAATTTTTAAATCTCGTTGTTAGTTGTGGGTTGTTAGTTATTGGTTATTTTTTATACCCCGCACCCTCCGCCTCCTTTATTTTCTTTGGGCTCGGTTATTTTTGCAACAATACTTTCATAGCCGGAGATACTTGAAAATTCCTCGCTCAAAACCCGCTTGGTGTCAACCTTGCTCCAATCAACCCCTTTTTGTTTAAAATATTTGGCTATGGTCGAATAATTATCCGGAAACCAGTAAGAATTCAGTATCAGCGCCGCCCTGTACATATCGCTTTCGCCCACTCCTTGGCTAACCATTAACTCTAAAAACCCCAGCATCGCCATTCCATGATTGCAATCCGGAAAATAAGTCGAGTTGTCGCAACACGGCCGATAAATGTTTTTTGCCACTCGTTCCACTAATCCCTGTTGTTCTTTTGTTAAAATTATAAAATTATGCCGGCTATAATGGCCCATTGAATCCCCTTTTGACAGAGTCCAGCCGCCGGTTGAAGCAAAACTGCTGGCGTCTCCGTAATTTTGCATCGGCCCTTTTTCTAAAATTTCATTTTTATTAGCCAACCCCAATGCCCATAATAAATTTAAAATCAATCCGGAATTTTTAGAAGTAATTGTCAGATTTCCGTTATTGTCTCCAAAAATAAGATTCCTGTCTTCTTCGCTAATCCCTCCTCTTTTGTTATAAACCGCTTTTATCTGTTCTCCGTCAATAACTCCGGCTTCAACCATTTTTTTCCCGATATCTCCCCATTTAACCGGCAATTCCGTTCCTTGGGGTGGAGCCGTAATTTCTCTAAAATTAAGTTCACCGGATAATTTATTGGCTAACGCGGCATTTTCCGAATTATTCGCGCCGCCTTCTTTACTTTTCAATCCGGCGCTATAAACAAAGGCAGCGGAAATTAAAACCGCTGACATAAAAAACGAAATAGGTAATAAATATTTGCTTCTGTTTTCCATAAAATTATTGGACTTTTTTATTTATCCGCAAAAGTTCGTCAATCATTCTCTGCGCTTGCCCTTTATTTGATCCTTTTATCGCCTCAATAAAACAAGTATTCAAATGTCCCTCCATTAATTTGTTATTGGCGGATTTTAAAAGGCCGATAACCGCCAAGTTCTGCTGAAGAATATCTACGCAATACTCGTCTTTTTCAATCATTTTTATGACGTTTTTCAAATGGCTGTCCGCTTTTTTAAGCGCCGTAATAATTTCTTTATTTTTTTTCATCCCGTTAGAAATGGCACAAATACTGCGCCATAGTTAAATAACCGACGTTTTTATAAACTAAAGCATATAACATACAGCTATATTGATTATTATTTCTAACGGGATTCATTTTTTATTATTAATTATGAGTTATCAATATCTGATTTTAAATTGTAGATTAATAATATACCTAGGGGGGAGGTATTGTCAATGTTATAAAAACTGCTAAGAGCAACAGTTATCCACATTTACTACAATTGTTTCCGATCGGAAACAATTGTAGTAAATGTACACCGCCATACATATTTATTTAGTTTATTTACACCTCAATCACTTTTTATTTTTTCGACGCCACTCCTCTATCTTCTTGTGATTACCGGAAAGTAAAACATTAGGAACTCTATATTTCTTCCTGCCGAAAGCAAAAACTTCAGGCCTTGTATAAGCCGGCACACCGATACCTAATCTTTTTTCCTCAATTGATTCATTTTTGCCTAAAACTCCCGGAATTTGTCTTGAAACCGCGTCAATTAAAACCATTGCCGGAAGTTCCCCTCCTGTTAAAACATAGGGGCCGATAGAAATTTCCTCTACGCCCAAACCCAAATCCTTTATTGCTTTTTTCACCCGTTCATCTATGCCTTCATATCTTCCGCAAACAAAAATCAGTTGGTCATATTTAAACAATTTCCCGGCAGTTTTATTATCAAATTGCTTGCCGCTGGCAGAAAACAAAACCATCTTTGCTTTTTTTAATTTTGCCGCTTTCTTTACGGCCTTAATTATTGGCTCTGCCATTAAAACCATCCCCGGCCCTCCGCCAAAAGGACGATCATCAATTTTTCGACGGGCCTCAAAATTGCCCTGAGCATGCCTGTCCTGAGCCTGTCGAATGGACCGAAGGGCAATTTTATTGTGCTTATCAGAAGTAAAATTCCTTAAATTATGAATTCTTATATCAATCAGCTTTTTTGCCCGCGCGCGCTTCAAAATCGACTCGTTTAAATACGAGTCGAAAATTTGAGGGAAGATGGTAATTATATCAAACCTCATCGCTTCGCTTTATCACCGAATAACGAATTAGTGCTAATTTACGAATTTTTAGAAAGAATTTAACCGAGAAATTTTGCCGCTTCTTCAACGTGTTTTATAAGCGTTGCCACATAGCCGGCTTCGTTGTCGTACCAAGAAAGGATTTTCACCAAATCGCCGTCAATGACTTTGGTAAATTTCAAATCCACTATCGCGCCGTATGGCTCGCCGATTATGTCCGTTGAAACAACTTGTTCTTCAACAACCTTTAAAATCCCTTTCCATTGATCGGATTTTGCCGCATCTTTCAAAATTCGGTTTATCTCTTCAACAGAAGTTTCTCTTTTTGCCACAAAAGTAATGTCCGCGATAGAGCCGTTAACAACAGGCACACGGATGGCAATGCCGTCAAACTTGCCTTCCAATTCTTTTATCGCTCTTGTTACGGCGATTGCCGCTCCCGTTGTTGAAGGAATGATATTTTGCGCTCCCGCCCGTCCACGGCGAAAATCGCTTCCCTTAACCGGACTGTCAACAATTGTCTGGGTATTTGTATAGGCATGGACCGTGTTCAAAACCGCTTTTTTAATCCCCGGATTTTTGCTCAAAACCGCAATCACGGGCGAAGCCGCGTTCGTAGTGCAAGACGCGTTTGAAGAAACCGCGCATGTCTTCAAATTGCTTTCATTTATGCCCATTAAAACCGTCTGACCTAATTTGCCGTCGTAATCTTTCGCCGGCGCGGTTAAAACCACTCTTTTAGCTCCAGCGTCAATGTGAGCTTTTGTTTTTTCAAACGATTCGTAAGCCCCGGTTGACTCAACCACAATATCAATTTCCAATTCTTTCCACGGTAATTTAGTCGGATCTTTTTCAGAAATAAATTTAATTTCTTTCCCATCAACCAAAATTACGCCTTTTTCTCGGTCAACTTTTACTTCTTTATCATAAGTTCTATAGACAGAATCGTATTTCAACAAGTAAGCCAAATTCTCAATATCCCCCAAGTCATTGATGGCGACAATATTAAAGCGTGCTTGGCCTGCCGAAGATTTATCGAAGGCGGCTCGGAAAAACAATCTTCCTATCCTCCCGAATCCATTTATCGCGATTTTAATCTTTTTAGAAAACATAGCTATTGTTAAAATCGTCCTGAGCTCATCGAGTTCATCGAATCCCTCGGGACTGAGTCCTCGGGACGAATGTCTGATGATTCTCTGAATCAGAAGACTTGAGACTCTCAGAGTCGAGTGACTTTTCGAAGGGCGATTTTTGGTTTTTTTGTGAACATGATTATTGATAAAATCCAAAAACAACCGAATTTATCGATTGTTTTTGCCTTTTATAATCTCGTCAATTACTCCGTACTGTTTTGCTTCAGCGGCCGAAAGCCAAAAATCCCTGTCCGTGTCTCTTTCTATTTTAGATATCGGCTGACCCGTATGTTTTACCAAAATTTGATTTATTCTTTCTTTGATTTTTAAAATCTGCCGAGCCGCGATTTCCACGTCAATCGCTTGCCCTTCAACGCCGCCCATTACCTGGTGAAGTAAGATATCGGCATTAGGCAAAGAAAACCTTTTCCCTTTTTTTCCTGACGCCAGAAGCAAAGCCGCCGCAGAAGCCGCAGTACCGATGCAAATAGTGGAAACGTCCGGCTTAACGTGCTGCATTGTGTCATAAATCGCCAACCCCGCCGAAACCAACCCTCCCGGACTATTTATGTAAAGCTTGATTTCTTTTTTTGAATCCTCATGCTCTAAAAACAAAAGCTGGGCAATCACCGAATTGGCAACTACGTCGCTAATAGGACCGACAAGAAAAATTATCCGCTCTTTCAAAAGCCGCGAATAAATATCATAAGCCCTTTCTCCTCCCTGAACTTTTTCAATTACTGTGGGTATTAGCTCCATAAATTTTTTTCAATCTTTTATAGGAAATATTTCTCAGTGAATGATTGTCGGAGCTAAATTGAAAAACTCTGAACAAATAGATAAAATTTCGGGTGCCCGCGTAGCAGGGTGAAATTTTATCGTTTATTTGTGAGGTTAGTTTTTCATTTAGCGGAGATTTAATGAACAAAAAATATTTCCGTCGCGCCCCTTATTATACCTCTACTTCAAAAACTTTACAATCAAAAGCGCGACTATGTTTAGGTATGCGAACGCCTTAACGAATAGGCACATGCGAATCGTTGACCGTTATTGCCTATCTCAAAAATTTCACAATTAACAAAGCGACAATATTAATCACCTTTATTAAAGGATTTATCGCTGGACCGGCTGTGTCTTTGTAAGGATCGCCGACTGTGTCTCCGGTAACAGCGGCCTTGTGCGCGTCAGAACCTTTTCCGCCGTAATTTCCTTCTTCAATATATTTTTTTGCATTATCCCATGCCGCTCCGCCTGATGTCATAGAAATCGCGACAAACAATCCCGAAATTATCGAACCGATTAAAAACCCGCCCAGAGCTTTAGCGCCGAGCAAAAATCCGACCAGCAAAACCGCGGCAATCGGTAAGAGCGCTGGCACAACCATTTCTTTCAAAGCCGCTTTAGTAACAATATCAACCGCCCTGTGATAATCCGGCTTCCCGGTTCCTTCCATAATTCCCGGAATTTCCCTAAACTGCCTCCTGACTTCTTCAACAACCGTTCCCGCGGCTTTCCCGACCGAACGCATCGCGAAAGACGCGAACAAATACGGAATAGACGCGCCGGCAATTAATCCGATTATCACCAACGGATCGCTAAGGTCAAAAGCAATTCCTTTTATAAAAGACGAGAGCTCCTGCGAATAACTGGCGAAAAGAACCAAAGCCGCCAACCCTGCTGAAGCAATGGCGTATCCTTTAGTTACCGCTTTAGTTGTGTTTCCTACCGCGTCCAAAGCGTCTGTTACTTTTCGAACTTCTTCCGGTTGATGCGTCATCTCCGCTATTCCGCCAGCGTTGTCGGTAATGGGCCCAAAAGAATCAATTGCCACAATCATTCCCGTGGCTGAAAGCATTGCCAAAGTCGCGATAGCCACTCCGTAAACCCCCGCCAGCCAAAAACTCGCTAAAATCCCCGCGCCGATTATCACGACCGGCAAAAATGTTGCCTCCATACTAACTGCCAATCCCATAATAATGTTTGTGCCATGTCCGGACTTGGACGCGTCGGCGATTGACTTAACCGGCCTAAAACTCTTTGACGTGTAATAATCCGTTATCACAACCATTAAAACCATCACAACCAATCCGACCAACGCGCTCAAATAATAACCGCCATAGCTGTTGGCAAAATAAATTATTGAAATCGGATAAAACAAAATCGCCGAAATTATCGTTGAAGCGAAAACTCCTTTATACAGCGCTTTCATTATGTTTTGGTCTTTACCCAATCGAACGAACAAACTCCCCAAAACAGAGGCCACAACCGCTGTTCCGGCCAAAGCCAACGGAAAATAAACTCCAACATTGCCGACAAAAGTTAAAGCGCCCAAAAGCATGGAAGCTATCAAAGTAACCGCGTAGGTCTCAAAAAGATCGGCCGCCATTCCCGCGCAGTCGCCCACGTTATCTCCAACTAAATCAGCTATAACCGCCGGATTTCTCGGGTCATCTTCGGGAATCCCGGCTTCCACTTTTCCGACCAAGTCCGCGCCCACGTCAGCAGCTTTGGTAAAAATTCCGCCGCCAAGACGGGCAAAAACCGAAATCAAACTCGCTCCGAATCCTAAAGAAATCAAAACTTTCAAATCGTTTGTCGCGAAATAAAACAAACTCACCGCTAAAAGAGAAAGCGAGACAACTAAAAATCCGGTAACCGATCCGGCCTTAAATGCCAAAGATAAAGCCGGAGCCAAACCTTTTTTTGCCGCCTCGGTTGTTTTTAAATTAGAACGAACCGAAATCAGCATTCCGATATATCCGGCCAAGGCCGACGCCGCGGCACCGATTAAAAAACCCATCGCCGAAACCCACCCGAAAGCAATAAATAAAACGACTGAAATAATTAAGGCCACAATAGCGACTGTTTTATATTGTCTGTTTAAAAACGCCATCGCGCCCGTTTTAATCGCGCCGGAAATTTCTTTCATTTTTTCATCCCCATCCGGCTGTTTTTTTAACCAAAAAATTATGTAACCGCTGTACAAAATCGCTATCAGCGCTGGAACAACTGTGAAGTAAAACATCGCTTCGCTCTATCATCGAATAACGAATCGGATACGAATTTACGAATTTTCAAAAATGAATTTTATTCGTTTATTCGTACAAATTAGATATTCGTTGATTTTATTTTGTGACCTTTTTAATTAAAATTAATTTTATTCGCTTTCTTTATTTTCTTCAACTTTCTTATCGGCCTGTTCCGCTTGCTCTTCTGATATCTCTTCGGTTGCGACTGAAGTTTCAGCCACGTTAGCGATACCGCCTTCCTGCACTTGGTCTGGCCTTGATTGCGATCTGATATCTATTTTCCAACCCGTAAGCATTGCCGCCAAACGGACATTTTGGCCGTCTTTTCCGATTGCCAAACTCAACTGGTCTTCAGGCACAAAAACCTTCGCTTCCCTTCGCGGTAAAATCTCCACCTCTTTTGCTTTTGCCGGCGACAATGACGCTGCCAAAAATTTATCTACCTGCTCGTGCCATTCAATAATATCAATTTTTTCATTTCCCAGTTCATTGGTAACCGCCATCACTCTTGTACCGCGCTGACCAACGCACGCCCCAACCGGATCGATTCCTTCTTCTTTAGAAGCAACGGCTACTTTTGTCCTGCTCCCCGCTTCTCTGGCAATTTCCTTTATCTCCACCATGCCGTCAGCTATTTCCGGAACTTCAATTTCAAAAAGCTTCGCCACAAATTGCGGATGGCTGCGCGACAAAATAATGCCCGGCTTTTTACCTTCTTCCTGCTGAACCGCTAAAAGGTAAAATTTCAATCTCTCGCCGACTCGGTAATATTCTCCGGGAATCGTTTCATTAAAAAACATTATTCCGGCTGCCCGTCCAAGATCAACGAAAACATTTCCCCTTTCTATTCTTTGCACAATCCCGCTAATAATCTGGCCTTCTTTATCCTGAAATTCTTTTTGAACTGACATTCTTTCTTCTTCTCTTAATTTCTGAATTATAACCTGCTTGGCCGTCTGAGCGGCGATTCTTCCAAAATCTTCCTGTTCTTCAAGCGGAAAAATTATTTCCTCTTCCAAAACAGCGTCTGATTTTATTTGTTTTGCTTCCTCCAGTAAAATATGCCGGTCGGGGTTATAACGCGGAAGCTTTTCTTCGTCGTCTTTAATCTCTCCGCCAAAGGCGTATCCGCCTCGGGCGGATAATTTCCCGTCTCTCCCGAAGCTACGGTCGAAACTCCGACTTTGCGTCGGAGTAATTTCTGGATTCTCCTCTTCCTCTTCCATTCTCACGGTTGTTTCATCAACAACGGTCTTTGTTTTCCAAAAATTAAGCGCTCCGATTTTCGGATCCATTTTCGCGTGAATAATCTCTCCTCTCTTGCAATATTCTTTTTTATAGGCGGCGGCTATCGCGGACTCTACGGCTTCAAAAACTTTTTCCGGCTCAATGCCTTTTTCATCCGCGATCTGCTTTATCGCCCAGTTTAGTGATTTAAAATCCATCGCTTCGCTCTATCAACCAATAACGAATTTATACGAATTTACGAATTTTAAATTAGTTTATTCGCTTATTCGTACTGATTAGTTATTCGATGATTTTAAAAAGACCCGCGGGCCGCGGATCCATTAAGTTTCTTAATTATAATCTAAGCTTCCGGAAAGTCAACTGTTTGTTCCGTAATATCCATATATTTTTACTTTACACCTCTTCAATTTACTACAATAAGGGCCGATCGGCGGCTCTTATTGTAGTAAATTCATTCCAAAACCCCTTTCAATTCCCTTAAAATTTCATCTGGAATGGAATCTCCCGGCTTACCCCGTTAGTAGAATTGCGCTTTTTGCGCCCTATTATTTTCAACTTCAATACTTAAATTTAAGCTTCGTTTTTGAAATCATCCTCAGAAACAAACTCATCGTATTCGCGCAATAGAAAATCGAGCGCACTTTCACTACGAGGCTTAGTTATGCCCGGATACCGCCACGTGGAAATAACTTTTCTTTTGCTTTTTGTCTCTTGAATCATCACCCATATTTCATAAGGGCGCTTTTGGCTTTTTACCGATTGCATCATCGCTATAGTGTTTGACGCTATCCCTACTTCAACCCGCTCCGGAGAATTTATTATTCTCTTCACTCTTCCCGCTGATAGCCGATAAAAATTCATCTTCGCTTTACTATGAGAAGTCCAGTGGAGAGGCCTTTGCTTCTTGATAAGTGCCATTTACAATATTTTATAGTATAATTTTATTAACGACAAATAATAATAATCAAACCCTAAATCCAAAGAGCTAAACTCTAAACAAATTCTAATTACCAAAATTCAAAACGTTTAGGATTTAGAATTTAAAAAATGTCTAAATACTTCCAGTGGTTTCTGGTCGGGGCAATTATATCAACATCGTTCGGACTAATGCTGACTGTTTCTTTAAAAGAGTCGGCGGTTATGGACGAACTCGCGCATATTCCGGCCGGCTATGGGTATGTTCGTTATCTTGATTATCGACTCAACCCGGAACATCCGCCTTTGATAAAAATCCTGTCCGCTTTTCCTCTTCTTTTCCAAAATCTTAACTTCCCCACTCAAAGCCGCGACTGGCAAACGGAAATAAACGGCCAGTGGGCTGTTGGAGCGCAATTTCTTTATGAGTCCGGAAATAACGCCGACCAAATAATCAATTGGTCGCGCTTGGGCCCAATGCTTTTAACTCTTCTTCTTGTTTTATTCATTTACGTCTGGGCCAGTGAAATCGTCGGCCGTTGGTGGGCGTTTCTGCCAACGTTTCTATTCGCGTTTTCACCTACTGTTTTGGCGCACGGTCATTACGTTACAACCGACATTGCCGCCGCTTTTGGAATTTTTGTCGCTCTTTATTATTTTGTAAAATTCACTCTTAACCCTTCGGGTAAGCGCCTAATTTACGCCGGAATCGCTTTTGGCGTCGCCCAACTTTTAAAATTTTCGGCGGTTCTTTTGATTCCATTTTTTATTTTTCTCGCCGTCGTGTACGCTATTTGGAAAGCGAAAAATTTATGGTTCAGCCAAAATTTTTTCGGCAAACTGTTAACGCTTATAAAAGAGCTGTTCTATTATCTGAAATACGTCGTCGCTGTCTTCGCTATCGGTTACGTTCTTGTTTACGCGGTTTACTTTATTTTCACAATAAACTATCCGATAGAAAAACAAGTTTCCGACACAACATTTATTTTAACTTCCTTTGCCAAAGGACCGGACACTAATTTTTCAACATGCAAATTAAATAGCGGCGTACCTCTCGCGCGCCGCGTCAGATGCCTTGCTGAAACAAACATTTTGATGGCTAAAAGCAAAATTTTAAGACCGCTTGGCCAATATATGCTCGGGGTTTTGATGGTAATGCAAAGATCGTCCGGAGGAAACACCGGTTATTTCTTGGGTGAAGTTTCTGCCGCCGGTTGGTGGTACTATTTCCCAGTCGTGTTTCTCTTAAAAGAACCGATCCCTTCTCTTATAATTATCGCTCTGGCTATCTTTATCGCGCTCTGGAGTTTAATCAGAAAAATTTCCAAAAGGGATTTAAGATTTAAAAACCTGTCCGATTATATCGGTGTTTCTTTTCCGGAATTCTCAATGCTCTCTTTTGCCTTATTTTATTGGCTCTACAGCATAAAAAGCCCGTTAAACATCGGCTACCGACACATTTTGCCCACAATTCCTTTTATGTATATTCTTTCAGCCGCGGCGCTTAAAGAATGGACTAAAAACCGGACTTATTTTGAAGAAGGTTTTTTTAAAAATCTTCTTAAACTCTCCGCTCAAATTATCAAATCATCGGCTAAAACCGCTCTTATAATAATTCTGGCTGTCTGGTTCTTTTTGGAAACACTTTTTGCTTATCCTTATTTCCTTTCCTATTTTAATGAAATGGGCGGCGGCGTCTGGAGCGGTTATAAATACGTAACCGATTCCAATTATGACTGGGGGCAGGATTTAAAACATCTTAAAATTTTTGTTAACAACCCTCCCAGCGGAGAAAAAATAGACAAAATCGCCATTGATTATTTCGGTGGCGGCAGTCCTAAGTATTATTTAGGAGATAAGGCAAAAGGATGGCAATCATCAAAAAACAATCCCAAATACGAAAATGTCCGCTGGCTGGCAGTGTCAATCAACAATCTCCAGGGCGCGATTGGCAAACTGCATCCCGGTCAGCAAAGAAACCCGGAAGACGAATATCGCTGGCTGCAAAAAATAAAAGATCCGTACAAGCCCGATTACCGCGTAGGAACAACATTTTTTATTTATAAATTGTAACTAAAGAAAAAACACAAAGACAGCTTATGTAACTTGCTACGTAACAAGTTACGTAATTATATTCGTAAATAAAAAAATCAGGCGGGCCCGCGAGAGTCCGCCTTTTTGTTCTTAAATACTACCTTTCCGAGGTTATACGGTTTTCAGCGGCGGGATAATGCCCAATCCCTCAAATTCCTTCCGCGAAATTTTTACGGCGGCATGTCGGTTTAAGACCGTCGGAAGCGTCTCCCAGAGTTCCTCAGTAAACCCGCAGATGAGGCACTTTATCTGCGGATCCTGAATCCCGAGACTGAATGTATGTGAACCGTCAGTTCGGACCACCTGCTCGTGCCCACAGTTGTCCCGTAGTTCCTTGAGCAATTTTAGCGCATCAACTTCAATAACCCGCGTCTCTTCCAATTTCTGATTAATAATTCCCCTTAGTGCCATTCTCTCTTCCATCGTCTTCGTCATAACTGACTCTCCTTCCCAACTGGATTAATAACCCAAATTTACTGATAAAAGCTTATAGCAAAAGCCGGCCAAAATCAACACTCAAACGCAAAAACAGCAACAAAAAAAAGAAATCCTAAATATCAGACGACGAGATCGCGCCCTATATTCTCAAATATTTTCTGACCGCTATGTAACTGGAGACAACGCCCAAAATAACTCCGAAAAGAATTTCGTAAATCATGAACTTAAACAAATTTGACGTAAAGTATTCCCAGCCGTTTAGATCGGGAACAAAAACTTTCAAATACGGCGACAAATAATAAATTCCTGCCGCAATTATTAAAGTCGCCATAACTCCTCCCAATATCCCATATAAAACTCCTTCCACCAAAAACGGCCCGCGGATAAAATAATTTGAAGCTCCCACAAGCCGCATAATTCCAATTTCGTCTCTGTTGGAATGAATCGCGAGTTTTATGGTATTGAAAATAATCAAAGCCGCCGTCGCCGCAATAAAAATCAGCAAAACAAACGCGCCCTGCTCAACCGTGCTTTTTATTTTTTTCAGCCGGTCAATGATCGCCGCGCTTTCGGTATAAGAAATCTTGTCGATCTCGCTTTTAAAGGTATCTTTGTCCAAATAAGCGTTGATGGTCGCGTAATCTTTCAAATCGCGCGCTTTAATATTTAAGTACGCGCCGAAAGGATTGGTGTCGACTACATCAAGCGCTTGCAAAATTTTCTCATCGCTTTTGTTGCGCTCTTTAAATATTTCCAACGCTTTGTCTTTGGAAACATATTCAACTGACTTCACTTCCGTCATCTGCTGTAATGATTGCTGCATTCTTATAATTTCGTCTTCGTTGGCGTCCGTCTTAAAATAAACACTGACATCAACCTTGTCCTGAATATAACTTAAGGTTTCATTGGCAACCGCGTTAAAAAGTATCAGACCGCCGAATCCTATCAAAACGAAAAAAACAATCGCCACAGTCGCCGTTGAAAGCGACCCGTCTCTCCAAAATCTCACAAACCCGTATTTTATTGTCCTTAATAATTTAGTCAGTATCATTTAAAATTTAATAATTATTTTACTGAAAATAAATTCCTGAATTTTGCTCCGATGGCTTTGCCATCGAGAATCCTCAATATAATCGGGAGATTTTGATTTTTAAATTTTGCATTATACCAATATGTATCTTCCCTTTTCATCGTCGCGGATAACTCTGCCGTTCTCCAAACTAATAACTCGTCGGTTTAAAAAATTAACTATTTCTTTGTTGTGAGTCGCTAAAATAATAATTGTGCCCAAGTCATTAATTTTCAAAAGGAGCTTAATGATGTCCCACGTGTTTATCGGATCCAAATTTCCGGTCGGCTCATCGGCTATTAAAACGTCGGGATGGTTTATCATTGCTCGAGCAATCGCCACTCTTTGTTTTTCTCCACCCGAAAGCTCTCTTGGAAAATTACGCATTTTATCGCTCAAACCGACCATGTCCAGCGCCTGTGGAACAAATTCTTCTATTTCCTCTTGCGTTCTCCCGGCCACCTCCAAAGCAAACGCTACATTTTCCGCGGCGGTTTTGTTAGGTAAAAGCCGAAAATCCTGAAAAATAACCCCCACTCTTCTTCGAAGCGACGGCAATTCTTTGAACTCCAGCTTGGAAACGTCGTAATCGGCAAAAAAAACTTTTCCTTTAGAGGGCTTTTCCTCCGCGATTAAAAGCTTGATTATGGTCGACTTTCCCGCGCCTGACTTTCCCACCAACGAAACAAATTCTTTGGGAAGAATCCGAAACGTCGCGTCATCCAAAGCGATTGTCTGATGTTTGTTTGTCTCGTATATTTTAGAAACGTTTTGAAAATTTATCATGCCGATTTTATTCAAGCGGAGCGAGATTATAAAATCGAGCACCCCGTTAGATAATTATTATAACTTACTCCAAATTAAAAATAAAGTTAAGTTAAATTAGTTTTATTTAAAAACACCTCCCTATATTTTTTACTATCTAACGGGGTTCTCAATTTTGTTTTCGCTCAAACTACGTCTTTGGCTCGTTTTCTCGAACAAAATTGGAACTCTCCACAAAAATTCCAATGTTTCCGTTTAAAACATCGTCAACCTTGCTTGTTTCCACGTCCGTCCTGTGATCTTTCACCAATTGATATGGCTGAAGAACATATGAACGTATTTGATTGCCCCACTGTGGTTTTGTTTTAGTTTTCAACTGGCCGATTTCTTGAATTCTTGTTTCCTCCATTAATTTTATCAACTTGCCTTTTAATACATGCGTAGCCCGCTCACGATTTCTCGCTTGAGAGCGCTCTTTTTGCGATGCCGCGGCGATTCCGGTCGGAATATGAATTATTCTGACCGCGGTTTCAACTTTATTGACGTTTTGGCCGCCTGGTCCTGAAGAACGAAAGAATTCCACTCTCAAATCTTCGCTCGGAATTTTCAAGTTGCCCTCACCCTGAGCGTCACCGAAGGGCCTCGTTCTCTCCAGGTCCGGTAAAATTTCCACCAATGCAAACGAAGTGTGGCGTTTTTTATCCGGCGAAAATGGCGAAATCCTGACTAACCGATGGACTCCTGATTCGTTTTTTAAATACGCGTAAGCGTAATTTCCTCTCACTTCAAAAGTAATGTCTTTTAATAATTTTCTTCCGGTTTTTGACTGATAGTCGCCGTAATTTTCATCGATTATCGCGGTTTTCCAATTATTTTTTTGCGCGTACTTAGAATACATTTCATAAAGCATTCCCGCCCAATCTTCGGCGTCCTGGCCGCCGGCCCCGGCAAAAATAGAAATCACCGCTGAAAGTTTATCATATTTGCCTTTAAATTTCTGTTCAATTTCTAATTGCCGCAACTCAAATTGAATTTTCTGGATAATTTCCTTAACCAGCTGATCCGTCGTGCGGAATGTCTCGGAGCCTCGGCGAGCTTGGTCTCCGACTTTGTCGGAGTCGTCGGGGCGAGAGTCAAGGCCGCCGTCTGCCGCTGGAGCAGAGGGACGGCCGGTTCCGTCAGACGGATCAGCTGGTTTTTTAAACAATTTTTCTGCTTCTTCTAACAACCTTTCAATCCCGTCAAACTTCTTAACCAACTCGTTAAGTTCGCCCAATTCTTTTATTTTAGCATCGGCAATTTCCCGATTTTTCCACAAATCAGGGTCAGACATCTCATATTCAAGCTCTTTAACGCGATTTCGCTTATTTTCTACGTCAAAGCCACCCGCCTAAACGGCGGGCTATTTCTTTTAATTCTTCAAGTTGTTGCTTGGTTTCACTCATGAGCCACCTCGCGGAGTCGAACCGCGGACCTTCACTTTACGAAAGTGCTGCTCTACCAGCTGAGCTAAGGTGGCTTGCATTAACTTAAATACTGAAGTACTTAACTACTAAAATACGAGTTACTTTCTTAGTTTTTTCTTAAAATTGCCGATTTGTCTAGCAATATTTT
>Ga0265296_1002718_pt1 | contig 17370 bp, 17 predicted proteins | sample MunlanPumphouse1_FD_189073 | JGI IMG/M metagenome (GOLD analysis project Ga0265296, IMG submission 189073) | Groundwater microbial communities from a municipal landfill in Southern Ontario, Canada - Pumphouse #1 | ecosystem: Environmental > Aquatic > Deep subsurface > Groundwater | place...
CATCCAGAAGGGTTGATATGATGAATATTCCCATCTTGGTACTTATTACAGCCGTGAAGATCACCCTGATTTTTGTGGTCTTCCTCACATGCATCGCCTACACGGTGCTCATGGAGCGCAAGGTCCTGGGGTTTATCCAGTTACGCTACGGTCCCAACCGGGTCGGGCCCTGGGGCTTGTTTCAGCCGCTGGCGGACGTGCTCAAGCTCATGTTCAAGGAAGACTTCACACCGCCCGGGGTTAATAAGGTGCTGTTTATCATGGCCCCCATCATCACCGCGGTGACCGCGTTCCTGCCCTTCGCGGCCATCCCCTTTGCCGGGCAGATCCTCCCCGAGAGTTTTACCCTTTACGGTTACAAGGTGGATCTGACGGTGGCGGCCCTGAATCAGGGGGTGATCGCGGACGTCAACGTGGGCTTGCTCTATGTCTTTGCCATGGGTTCCTTGGCGGTCTACGGCGCGGTTTTAGGCGGCTGGGCTTCCAACAACAAGTACTCCCTGTTGGGGGGCCTGCGCCTCACTGCCCAGATGATCAGCTATGAGCTGGCCCTGGGGCTGTCCGTCATCGGCGTGTTAATGCTGGCCGGGAGCCTGAGCCTGGTGAAGATCGTGGAAGCGCAAAAATCCATGTGGTTTATCGCTTACCAGCCCCTGGGCTTCCTGCTGTTCTTGACCGCAGCCATGGCTGAATGCGCCCGCACGCCCTTTGACCTCATTGAATGCGAAAACGAGCTGGTCGCCGGTTTTCAGACGGAATACAGCTCCATGAAGTGGGCCCTGTTCATGCTGGGGGAATACTGCCACATCATCGTCGCCTCCGCCCTGGCCACCACCCTCTTTCTGGGCGGCTGGCAGGGGCCGGTGCTGCCCCCCATCGTTTGGTTCTTAATGAAAACCTTCGCCCTGGTCTTCTTCTTCATCTGGGTGCGTGGGACCTTTCCCCGCTTCCGCTTCGACCAGCTGATGGCCCTGGGCTGGAAGGTAATGTTACCCCTGTGCCTGGTGAATATCCTGATCACCGGCATCATTATTCAGTTTCTGCAGAGGTAGTAAATGATTATTCCTTTGCTCAAAGGCCTGGCCACCACCCTGCGCCACGTTTTTACCAAGCCCATCACCCTCCAGTACCCGGAGGAAAAGAGGCCGGTATCCCCCCGCTTCCGGGGCCATCCGGAGCTGACCATCAACGATGACGGCGGGCGGCGCTGTGTGGCCTGCACCCTGTGTATGGTGGTCTGCCCCAGTAACGCCATCAAAGGCATCGAAGCCGCCGAAGGCTTGGAGCATGAGAAGTACCCGGTGGCCTTCCACATCGACCTGACCCGTTGCATCTTCTGCGGCTTGTGCCAGGAGGCCTGTCCCAAGGGGGCCATCAAGTTGAACAACCTCTATGAGCTGGCCCAATACGATAAAAGCCTGCTCTTTCTCGATATCGAGCGGGCCACGCAGAAAAAGTCCGAACTCCGGATGGCGGATTGGCTATGAGAAGGCCTTTTGCCAGTGGCGGAAATAGGAGGCTTGAGGGATGCAGATAATCTTTTTGGTCCTGGCCGGGGTGGCCCTGATCTCCGGTGGGCTGGTGGTCTTTCAGAGACACCCCCTGCGGAGCGCCCTCTGGCTAATCGTCAATTTCTTTGCCGTGGCCGGTATCTATCTGCTGGCCCACGCCGAGTTCATCGCCGCCATTCAGATAATCGTTTACGCCGGGGCCATCATGGTCCTGTTCCTCTTCGTGATCATGCTCCTCAACCTGCGCCACCCGGAGGAGGAAGCGCGTTTCCTGCACCTGGGGCAAAAGGTGGGCGGCATTGTCCTGGCGGTCTTCACCGTCCTGCTGGCGATTTATAGCATTGCTCAGGTAGCCATGCCCCCGGGCAAAGTAGCGCCTCCGGGCATGGGCAATACGGAATCCATCGCCCGGCTGCTGTTTACCGACTACCTGTTGCCTTTCGAGGTCACCTCCGTGCTGCTCCTGGTGGCCATTGTGGGCGCAGTGGTATTAGCGAAGAGCAAATTGAAATAAAGGCCCGCCAAGACCAGGGGACGCAAAGAAAATAGCCTTTGCCGTTCCGGCGTCTTAGCGTGAGACCCTGAACCGGAGATTGTTATGGTAGTGCCCGTATCCTGTTATCTGGGTTTAAGCGTGGCCCTCTTCGCCCTGGGAGTGATCGGGGTGCTGGTGCGGCGAAACGTCCTGGTGATCATGATGTGCATCGAGATGATGCTCAACGCCGTCAATCTGGCCTTCATCGGCTTTGCTGACTATTTCAAGGCGGTGGACGGGCAGATGTTCGTGTTCTTCGTGATGACCGTGGCCGCAGCCGAAGTGGCGGTGGGGCTGGCCTTGATCGTGGCCATCTACCGCAACCGGGCCACCGTGAACGTGGACGAACTCAATATCCTCAAGTGGTGAGGCATTTCCCATGATGGACTATGTCTGGCTGATCCCCATTTTCCCCTTCCTGGGCTTTCTGATTAACGGCCTGTTGGGTAAAAATCTGTCCAAGAACGTGGTGGGCACCATCGGCTCCGTGGCCGTGGGCTTGAGCTTCCTGCTCACCGTGGGCATCTTCTTGGAATTCATCAAGCTGCCCCAAAACGCCCGGGCGGTGGAGAAGGTGATCTACACCTGGATTTCCTCCGGTTCTTTCCAGGTATCCGCGGCCTTTCTCATTGACCCCCTGTCTTTGGTCATGCTCCTGATAGTCTCCGGGGTGAGCACCCTCATTCATATCTATTCCGTGGGCTACATGCACGACGACCCGGGTTTTTACCGCTTCTTCACCTACTTAAACCTTTTCGTCTGCTCCATGCTCATCCTGGTGAGCGCCAACAACTTCCTGCTGATGTTCGTGGGCTGGGAAGGTGTGGGCCTCTGTTCTTATCTGCTCATCGGCTTCTACTATGAAAAGAAATCCGCGTCCGACGCCGGCAAAAAGGCCTTTGTGGTCAACCGCATCGGTGACTTCGGGTTTCTCCTGGGCATCTTCCTGATTTTCTGGACCTTCGGCTCCGTCAATTTCCGGGAGGTCTTCACCCTGGCCGCCAAGTACCCGGTCGGCGCGGGGGTGATCACCGCCATCACCCTGTTCCTGTTCGTCGGCGCTTGCGGCAAATCGGCCCAGCTGCCCCTGTACACCTGGCTGCCGGACGCCATGGAAGGCCCTACCCCGGTATCCGCCTTGATCCACGCGGCTACCATGGTCACCGCCGGGGTTTACATGGTGGCCCGCTGCAGCGCCCTTTATTCCCTGGCCCCCATGTCCCTGACCGTGGTGGCCACGGTGGGCGTCTGCACCGCCATCTTTGCCGCCACCATCGGCATGACCCAGTTTGACATCAAGCGAGTCCTGGCCTACTCCACGGTCAGCCAGTTGGGTTACATGTTCCTGGCCTGCGGCGTAGGCGCTTACGTGTCCGGCATCTTCCATCTCATGACCCACGCCTTTTTCAAGGCCCTCCTCTTCTTGGGCTCCGGTTCGGTGATGCACGGCCTGAGCGGCGAACTGGACATGCGTAAGATGGGGGACCTGAAGAAACACATGCCCATCACTTACTGGACCTTTCTTTTGGCCACCCTGGCCATTGCCGGCATCTTTCCCTTTGCCGGATTTTTCAGTAAGGACGAAATCCTGTTCCACTCCCTGACGGATGGCAAGTTCATCTATTGGGCCCTGGCCACCGCGGCCGCGTTCATCACCGCGTTCTATATGTTCCGGGCGGTATTCATGACCTTCCACGGGGAATCCCGGGTGGATCATGAAGTCCTCCACCATGTCCATGAATCTCCGAAGCTGATGACCGTGCCCTTGATGATCCTGGCCGGCCTGTCGGTGGTGGGCGGCTTGGTGGGCATTCCCCTGATCGAAGGGGCCCATGTGTTCCGGGACTTTCTGGCGCCCTCCATCACCCCGGTGCTCCAGCACGCAGGTCATCCTTCGGCCACCTTTGAAGTGGCCATGATGTTCGTCAGCATGGGCGTCGCCGGTCTGGGCATCTATACCGCTTATAAGATGTACATCCTCTTCCCAGAGCTGCCCGGCATCTTCACGGAAAAGTTCAAGACCATTTATGATCTCATCTATCACAAGTATTACGTGGACGAGATCTATGACACTGCCTTCGTCGAACCCATCAAAGAGGGCTCCACTTTCCTCTGGAAAACGGTGGATGAACAAGGCATTGACGGTGTGGTGAATGGCAGCGCCGGGGTTGTCGCCTATTTGAGCGCCCATCTCCGCAAGCTGGAGACGGGCTTTGTGCAAAACTACGCCCTGGCCATTCTCATGGGCGTAGTGGTAATCACCGGCTATCTCATCGGACGTTAACGACTAGAGGGGCATATGCAATTACCCATCCTCTCCATCCTGGTCTTTCTCCCCTTGCTGGGGGTGGCGCTACTGGTTTTCCTGGACCGGAAAGCCCATAAGCTGTTGAAGCAGGTTACTATAGGGATATCTCTGCTGGAATTTGTGGTTTCCCTGCCCTTGTGGTTCCACTTCGACAGCAAGACCGCGGCCATGCAATTCGTGGAGCGCTATAACTGGCTACCCCAATACGGCATCAGCTATTACGTGGGGATTGACGGCTTCTCCTTGCTGCTGATCATGCTCACCACCTTCCTGACCCCCATCTGTGTCCTGGCCACCTGGGAGGACATCCAGGTCCGGGTCAAGGAGTTCATGATCTGCATCCTGGCTCTGATGACCGGCATGGTGGGCGTCTTCGTTTCCCTGGACCTCTTTCTCTTCTATGTGTTCTGGGAAGTGATGCTCATCCCCATGTACCTGCTCATCGGCGTCTGGGGGAATCCGGCCCGCCGGGTCTACGCGGCCATAAAGTTCTTCCTCTTCACCATGTTCGGCAGCGTGCTGATGCTCATCGCCATTTTGGTCCTCTACTTCCATTATGGCAAGACCACGGGCACTTACACCTTCGATCTCCTGAAACTATACGGCCTGGGCATCCCCTTCCATATGCAGTTCTGGATGTTTCTGGCCTTTGGGCTGGCCTTTGCCATCAAGGTGCCCATGTTCCCCTTCCACACCTGGTTGCCGGACGCCCATACCGAGGCCCCCACCGTGGGTTCGGTCATTCTGGCTGCGGTGCTCCTGAAGATGGGGACTTACGGCTTTCTGCGCTTCAATATGCCCCTGTTTCCCCAGGCGGCTTACTACTTCGTGCCCCTGTTCAGCATCCTGGCGGTGATCGGCATTGTTTACGGCGCGCTGGTCTCCATGGTGCAAAAGGACCTGAAGCGCCTCATCGCCTTCTCCTCCGTAAGCCACCTGGGCTTCGTCATGCTGGGCCTGTTTACCTTTACCATGCCCGGGGTCCAGGGGGGCATCATCCAGATGATCAACCACGGGCTCTCCACCGGGGCCTTGTTTTTGATCGTTGGCGTAATCTACGAACGGCGGCACACCCGATTGATTTCTGAATTCGGGGGGTTGTGCAACCCCATGCCCATCTATGCCACCATCTTTATGATCGTCACCCTGTCCTCCATCGGCCTGCCGGGATTGAACGGGTTTGTGGGGGAATTTCTCATTCTTCTGGGCGCGTTTAAGACCAACCCCATCTACGCCACCATCGCGGCCACGGGCGTCATCTTCGCGGCCTGCTACATGTTGTGGATGTTCCAGCGGGTGGTGTTCGGAAAAGTGACTAATGAAAAGAACCGGGATTTGAAGGACCTCTCCTGCCGGGAAATCGCCCTTTTCGTGCCCCTTATCCTGTTCATCGTCTGGATCGGGGTCTATCCCAACACCTTTCTGGAGAAGACCAGAGTTACCACGGAAAGCTTCATAGCGATGATGGAGAAGGCCAAAAATACCGAAGTCAGTTTATTTCACGGGGATAAGGGGGTGGGGCGATGAGCCTTACAATTCCTAGTTTCAGCCTGGTAAGCATCGGCCCCTGGATCACCCTGTCCGTTACCGCCATCTTGATTCTCATGGCGGATGCCCTCTCCCCCAGGGGAAACCGCGCCGCTGCCCCGGCCCTGGCCCTGTTGGGCCTGGTGGTGGCCGGGTTCCAGACCTACTTCCTTTGGGGCAGAAACGGCATGGACTTTGCCCGCATGGTTTATGTGGACAACTTCTCTTTGTTCTTTTATATGATCTTTATTCTGGGCACCATTCTCACCGTGTTCATCTCCATGCAATACCTGAAGGATTACGACAAGAACCTGGCGGAATATTACGCGCTGCTGCTCTTTGCCACGGTGGGCATGATGCTCATGGCCGCGGGGTCGCACCTGATCATGATCTTCCTGGGCCTGGAGATAATGTCCATCGCCGTGTACGTGCTCGCGGGACTCTTCCGGGAGGACGCCCGCTCCAATGAAGCCGCGCTGAAGTACCTTATCTTAGGGGCCTTTGCCAGCGCCTTTCTCCTTTTCGGCATGGCCATGCTCTACGGGGCCGCGGGCGGCACCCTGTACCTGAACGACATCGCCGGCCGGCTGGCCGGGGACAACCTTTTTAGACCCCTGACCCTCCTGGCCATTGCCTTACTGCTGGTGGGCTTCGGCTTCAAAGTGGCCTCCGTGCCCTTCCATATGTGGACCCCGGATGTTTATGAAGGGGCCCCCACCTCGGTCACCGCGTTTATGGCCGTGGGGGTGAAGGCCGCGGCCTTTGCCGCGTTTGCCCGGGTCTTCTTCCTGGCCTTCCCGGCCCTGCTGCCGGACTGGCAGATGGTCATCTGGGTCCTGGCCGTGGCCACCATGACCCTGGGTAATGTCGTGGCCATCGCCCAGACCAATATCAAACGCATGCTCGCCTACTCCTCCATCGCCCACGCGGGCTACCTCCTGGTGGCCATCATCTCCGCCAACCAGCTGGGCGCGGTGAGCCTGATGTACTACCTCCTGGCCTATACCCTGATGAACCTGGGGGCCTTCGGAGTAGTCATCCTGGTGGGGCGTAAGCGCGACAAATACCTGAGCATTTACGACTACTCGGGGCTGGGGTTCCAGCACCCGGCCCTGGGCGCGGCCATGGCCCTGTTCATGTTCGCCCTGGCCGGGATGCCCCCCACCGCCGGCTTCGTAGGCAAGTTCTACATCTTCTCCGCCGCGGTGAAGGCTGGCTATATCTGGCTGGCCATCATCGGCGTCATGAACAGCGTGGTGTCCATGTATTACTATCTGCGCATCACCGTGTTCATGTACATGAAACCCGCGGAAGCTGACCTGGGCCCCGTGGCCTTTGCCCCGGGCCTGACCGCCACCCTGGTCATCACCGCCGCGGGCATACTTCTCATCGGTATCTTCCCCGGGTTCCTCTACGACCTGGCCATGGCTTCCGTGAAGATCTTCCCCGGCCTGTAAAAGCCAAGCACACCGACCCCCATCCCTGCAGGATTGGGTTTTAATAAAAGTAAAGCTGGGCCATGGCCCGGCTTTACTCTTTTATGGGAGGCACATTTGGGGGCAGGGGCCGTGGGCCCCTGCCCCCTCCCCCAACAGGCTGTCATTCTGAACGGAGCGAAGCGCAGTGAAGAATCTATCTTCTTCGTTGCGCTCAGAACGACCATATTACTTATCAGGGGCGCAGCCCCTTCCCCCTCCCCCAATCCCGTATGGGAAAAATAATGGCCGGGAAAGCAGGGGCTTAGGCCCCAACTTTCCCGGCCACCTAGGCGGGGTAGGGAGACGGCGTGAGGAGGACGGGTGCAGGGAAACGCCCCCTACGTCCCTTGGCCCTCCCCTCCCCTTCTGCCCCTATTTATGCCCCTTCATCTCGTGAATCCGGGCTTCCACCCCGGCCATCTCTTTTTTCAGCTCCTCCAGGTAGTCCTTGAGGCGCTCCAGTTCCTCGGCCGGGGAGATAAAGCGTCTAAAGCCCATGCCGCCGCAACAGCCGGACATCTTGTAACCGCCGCCAAACCCGTGGTGCATGCCGCCGCCGCTGCAGCAGCCTTGCCCCCCCATGCCGCCGTGCCCATGGCCGTGGCCATGACCGTGACCCGTCTGACACATAGATTTTACCTCCTTTTTTCGCTCCTGACTCCGGCCGTCAAGGCCCATGTCCGGAGGAATCAGGTTTTTGAAGTTATTCTTACTTCCCCCCTTTTCTAAAGGGGGGTTAGGGGGGATTTTTATAACCGCCTGAAAATCCCTCTAAATCCCCCTTTTTCAAAGGGGGACTTTAAGCATTCCTTTTTTCGCTGTGGCTTTTAAATAGTTCTTACCTTGATTACCGCAACCAAGGACTACGCCGCCCTTCTGGTCCTTTTCTTCATGCGGTTGGCCTTCTTGCGCAGGATGTCCAGCTTTTTCCGGGGCTCCCCCGCGGTCGCGGCTTCCTGCTTCTTGATCCGCATTCCCCGGGCCTTTTCTTTCAGGTCCCGCATGGACACCTTCTCCGTGGACTTGCCCTCATCCTTGATGCCCTTGACCTCCTTGACGGCCGTCAGCAATTCCTCTTTGTTCATGCCGTGCACGCCGGAGATCTCTCCCAGGTCCAGGGCGTATTTCCGCAGCTCCGTGGCCGTCATTTTGTCCAGGGGTTTTTCCTTCTTCTCTTTGCGTTCCTTCTTAGCCATTATTGCTCTCCTTCATGAGTTTTCAATTTTTCCAAGCACTTAAAGCGCAGAATAGCCTGCGGCTGCAGTCGTGGCGGGCAATGCCCGCCCTACATTACTGAATTTATAATTGCCAAATCATTAAAAGCTGATCGCTGACAGCTTGTTACGCCTTCTTTTCTTCCATAAATTCCAGTTTCTTAGCAATCTTGATAAATGGCGTGATGAGATCGATGGGGATGGGAAAGAGGGTGGTGGAGTTCTTTTCCGCCGCGATCTCCCTTAAGGTCTGGAGGTAGCGCAGTTGCAGGGAGATGGGCTCCGTGGCCAGCACCGCGGCCGCCTCCGCCATCTTGGCCGCGGCCTGGAATTCGCCCTCCGCGTTGATCACCTTGGCCCGCCGTTCCCGTTCCGCTTCCGCCTGCTTGCTCATGGCCCGCTGCATCTCGATGGGCAGATCAATGGCCTTGAGTTCCACCAGGGTCACCTTGATACCCCAGGGGTCGGTATGACTATCCAGGATTTCAGCCAACTGGGCGTTGACCTTCTCCCGGGCGGAGAGCAGTTCATCCATATCCGACTGGCCGCAAACACTCCTCAGGGTGGTCTGGGCCAGATTTTGGGTGGCCGTGAAATAATTCTGCACCTGGATCACCGCCTTCAAAGGATCAATCACCCGGAAATAGACCACGGCATTGACCTTCATGGTGACATTATCCTTGGTGATGATGTCCTGGGAGGGGACTTCATAGGTCACCAGCTGCAGGTTGACCTTCACCATCTTGTCCACAATGGGAATCAGGATGATCAGGCCCGGGCCTTTGGCCCAATCCAGGGCCCGCCCCAGCCGGAAGACTACCCCCCGCTCGTATTCGTTGAGAATCTTGATGGCGCTCATCAGGAAGAACACCACTAAGACGATGATCAGTAACATAGAACCGGATAGAAACTGCATGCCCGCCTCCTTGTCTGGTTTTCGGTTATCTAAGGATAGTCATTATATCTGATTGCCAGTTTGTATCATGTGTACGGGTAAAAGGCATTACCGGGATTTTTTCCCTTTGCGCACCTTAAGTTTCAGGTTATCGACCTGCACCACTTCGATGGTCTCTCCCGGGGCAATGGGCTCTTCGCTCACTGCCTGCCAATACTCTCCGTAAACGAAGACCTGGCCGGTGGGGGCCAGCGCGGTATAAGCCACCCCCTTCTCCCCCACCATGCCGGCCGCGCCGGTCATGGCGCGCCGGAGGTGCATGCGGAAGACAATGCCGGCCACCGCAATAAAAAAGAGGGAGATCACCAGCACCGTGGGTATCAACACCCACCAGGACAGGCCGATGTCGCTATCACCCTGGCGGAAGAGCATCATGGAGCCCAGGAGCAGGGAAATTATACCACCCAGGGAGAGTAGCCCGTAACTGGTAATCTTGAATTCCAGGATAAAAAGAACGAAGGCCAGGAGGATCAGGAGGATGCCGATAAAGTTGATGGGCAAGGTCTGAAACGCGAAAAAGGCCAGCAGCAGACACAGGGCCCCCACCGCGCCCGGCAGGACCACCCCCGGATGGGCCAGTTCGAAATAGAGCCCCGCCAGGCCGATCATCATCAGGATAAAAGCGATGTTGGGGTCGGCGATGTGTTTCAGGATGCGGGTGCGCAGACCTTCGGGAATATCCCGGACGGTGGCGCCCGCGGTGTGCAGAACCAGCGGTTTTCCTGCCACCATCACCTTGCGGCCCTCCACTTTCTTCAGCAGGTCCTCCAGGTCTTCGGCCATCAGGTCCACGACTTTCAGGCGCAGGGCCTCGGCCGCGGGCAGGGACGCGCTCTGGCGGATGCCCTTCTCCACCCAGTCGGCGTTGCGGCCCCGGTCCGTGGCCAGGGCCCGGCCATACGCGGCCATGTCGTTCACCACCTTCTCGCCCATAACCTTGTCCATCTTCCCCATGCCCACGGACACGGGATGGGCCGCGCCGATATTGGTGCCCGGGGCCATGGCGGCTACGGGCGCGGCCTCGGTGATCAACAGCCCCGCGGACGCGGCCCGGGCCCCCCGGGGCGAGACATAGACGATCACCGGCACCTTGGCATTGATAATGGCCTGGGCAATTTGGCGCATGGAGGAATCCAGGCCCCCGGGGGTGTCCAGTTGGATCACCAGGGCTTCCGCCTGTTCTCTTTCCGCGGTGGCGATGCCGTCCAGGATGAACTCCGCCAGCCCGGGATTGATGGAACCCACCGCGGGGAGCGTGTACACGCGCTTGACCGCGGCCTCCGTTCCCTCGCCCCAGGGAGCAAGCCAGGCCAGCAGGAGCAAAACCGGAATGATCAAATACTTAATCTTCTTCATGGGCCGCCAGGTACTCCATTACCTGCTGCATGTCTTCCCAGGTTTTATGGCGCTCCCGGGGAAACCGCAGCAGGTATGAGGGGTGGAAGGTGGGCATCACCGGCGTCTGCCGGTATTTCCGCCATTTTCCCCGGAGTTGGGTTATAGGGGCCTGGGTCTCCAGCAACGCCTGGGTGGCCACCTTCCCCAGAGTGACAATCACCTTGGGGCGAATGGCCTCAATCTGCCTCAGCAAAAAGGGCAGGCACTGCCCGGTTTCATCCGGCTCCGGATTCCGGTTTTCCGGGGGGCGGCATTTCACCACGTTGGCGATATAGACTTCCTCCCGGTTGAGACCCAATTTGCCCAAGAGCTTGTTGAGAAGTCCCCCGGCCGCGCCCACAAAGGGGAGCCCCTGGAGGTCTTCCTCTTCCCCCGGCCCCTCGCCGATGAACAGCAGCGCGGCCCTGGAGGAACCATCGCCGAACACAATATTTTTCCGGCCCCGGGCCAGCTTGCAGCGCTTACAGTCCCCTAATTCGGTGCGAATCTCCTTGAGGGTCAAAACCCGTCCGGCTTCCTGGGGTTGGGCCAGGGGTTGGGGCTCCGGAGCCGCGGGCGTCCCCGGCCAACCCAGCCGCCGCTGAAAGCGCAGCCAGTCCTGCAGTTGCGCGGTCAGGTCTCTCAACTCCTGGGCCGGGTCCTCAGGCGCCACCGCCACTCCTCTGTGGCGGCAGCAACGCCGCCACCTGATCCAGAACCTTCTCCGCCACCTCCTCCTTGCTGAGCAGGGGCAGAGGCTTCAGGAAATTTTTGCTACCGATGATCGTCACTTCATTGGTGTCCACTGCGAACCCGGAGTCCGGCCGGTTCACCTCATTGGCCACAATCAGGTCCAGGCCCTTGTCCGCCAATTTGCGCCGGGCCGCGGCCTCCAGGTCCCTGGTCTCCGCGGCGAAGCCCACCACCACCTGCTTTTTCTTGAGACCTGCCACGGCTTTCAGGATGTCCGGGTTCTGGGTGAGATGCACGGTCAGGTCTTCACCACCCCGCTTGATCTTGTGCGCGGCAGCGCCCCCGGGATGATAGTCCCCCACCGCCGCAGCCATGAGGAGAGCATCGGATTTGGGGAAACGGGCCAGCACCGCGTCCAGCATCTCCCGGGCCGACCGCACCTCCAGGCGCTCCACCCCGTAAGGAGCAAGCAGATGGGTTGGACCGCTGATCAGGCAGACCTCCCCACCCCGGCGCCGGGCCACTTTCGCCAAGGCATAGCCTTGCTTGCCACTGGAGCGGTTGGTCAAAAAACGCACCGGGTCCAGGTCCTCATGGGTGGGCCCCGCGGTCACCAAGATGCGCCGCCCGGCTAAATCCTGGATGCTCACCAGCTTGGCCAGGGCCTCCAGGATGGTCTCCGGCTCCGGCAGCCGCCCGTAACCAGTCGCGCCGCAGGCCAGTTCCCCGGCCTCCGGCTGCAGCACGGCTATGCCCCGGGCCTGAAGACGGACCACGTTCTCCTGCACCGCGGGGTTGGCCCACATCTCGCAATTCATGGCCGGACAGACCAGGATGGGCTTATTGGCCGCCAGGAGGATGGTGGTGAGCAGATCATCGCCGATCCCTGCGGCCATCTTGCCGATCAGATTGGCCGTGGCCGGGGCCAGCACCAGGGCGTCCGCGTCCTGCCCCAGGGCCACGTGCTCCAGGGGTTCACTTTCCGGGCCGAACATGGCCGCGGCCACCTTCTCCCCGGTCAGGGCCTGGAAGGTCAGGGGCGTGACAAACTCTCGGGCCGCCCGGGTCATCACCACCTTGACCTTCGCGCCTGAGGAGACCAGCCGCCGGGCCAACTCCGCGGCCTTGTACGCGGCAATGCCGCCGGAGACGCCTAACAAGATACGTTTGCCGGTGAAGGTCATGTTCGGCCTCGTCAGGAAGGAGCCATCAGGGTCGAAGGGCGAAAAGGGGAAAGGGGGAAAAGGTTAAAAGGGATAGTCTCCCTTCGCCCTTCCTTTTCCCCTTTTTCCCTTTTCCCCTTTTAACCCTATAGAAAAAAGCCTCTGGCTGTCCCCTAAATCTCCTTAAAAAAAAGGATTATACTGCCGTTCCTGGCCCACGGTGGTGACCGGGCCGTGTCCCGGATACACGGTGTAGTTATCCCCCAGGGTGAAGATCTTGGTTCGCACCGCGTTGATCAGGTCGTCGAAGGAGCCCCCGGGGAAGTCGGTGCGGCCGATGGAGCCTTGAAACAGGAGGTCCCCCACGTAAACCAGGGGACTGCCCTCCATCACCAGGCTGATGCCCCCCGGGGTGTGGCCCGGGGTGTGGAGCACCTTCAATCGGTAGCTGCCGAAGGTCAGGATGTCCCCTTCTTTGAGGAGGATATCCGCGGTGGACAGGCGCAGGCGGTTGCCGGTAAAGAACATGGCTTCCGCGGAAGGTTTCGCCAGCATGGCCGCGTCCGCTTCATGGATGGCAATTAAGGCGCCGGTGGCCTCTTTCAGGGGCAGGTTGGCGTCCACATGGTCGAAATGGCCGTGGGTGTCGATGATGGTCTTCAACTGCAGGCCGTGGTATTTCAGGGCCTCCAGAATATCTTCCTCATTGCCCCCGGGATCGATGACCACTGCTTCCTTGGTCTCTTCATCGCCCAGGAGGTAGCAATTGACCTCCAGCAACCCCACAGCCAGGGCTTTTTGAATCATTGAGCCTCCAGGTTAGCGTATCAACACTATATTTTTTGTAGGGGCGAACCTTGTGTTCGCCCTTGCATAGCGCGCGAACACAAGGTTCGCCCCTACATTTTTTCAACCGAGAAGAAACTTCACTCCCTGAAAACCGAAGTAGCCGCCGAAACCCACCAGGAAAAAGCCGCAGCAGGCCAAAAATCCCTGGTAAAGCCGGTCGGAGAGGAAGCGCCGGCCCTGGGCCACCGCGCCGGAAACCAGACTGTACCAGGCAAAGTCCGCCAGGATGTGGCCCACATAAAAAAGGGCTACCCCGGCCAGGCCGTATTTCATGGAAAACATCACGTAACCCAGGCCGATAGTCAGCCACCAGATGAGCCAGTAGGGGTTGGCCAGGCTTAACAGGACCCCGGCCATGACCGGGTGGAGCCCGGATTGGGCCTGGGGGTCAAATTCCAGGCGGCTGGAACGGGAGGCCCGCATCAGGGCCAGGCCCATCCAGCCCAGCATGCCCGCGCCCAGGAGGCCCACCAGGCCCAGGATGGCGGGGCGGTGCAGCCAGGCCCCCACCCCGGCCAGGAGCAGGAGCACCAGGGCCGCTTCCAGCAGGGCGTGGCCGACGATGATCAGGGGTCCGGCCCAAAAGCCCCGCCGCGCGGCCTCCCCCACGGTCACCGTCAGCAGCGGTCCCGGCATCAGGGCCCCGGACAGGGCCACGATAAAAGAGGTGGCTGGCACGCCGGCCAGCACCCAGAATTCCATAATTTCCTTTCCTTTCCCCCTGGGCCTAAATATAATAATCCTAACATATAGAACCATGACAAACCAAGGGAAATTCAGGAAGTTGGGGGATTTCCCGGGCTGCCCAGAGTGTTGGTGGCACAGGGTCTCGCCTGTGCGGGCGCAGGATAAGGCCTGGGGTTATCTTCCCAGACGTGGTGTTGCAGGGCCTTTCACGCAGGGTGCGTTTCACGCACCAAAAATGAATTATTAAAAAATTCTCCCATATTAGCCGCCTCGGCGCCCGGCCAAATAATTGCCGGTCTCGATCCTTGACCTCGGGTGATGGTGCGTAAAACGCACCCTACAAATCCTTTCATGAAAAATCTGCCCATTAGAAAAAAGACCCGCACCAGTTCCTTCGGCACCCCGGGCCGCATCTCCCACGATGCCTCCGCATTTTACGACAGTAAATTATACGCCCAGATGCCCAAGGCACCAGAGATGGCCTATGAGGAGAACCCGGTGGACCAGGAGCACCTGAACCAGATTTTCTGCAAGTCTTCGGAAGAGATGGCCGAGCTGCCCGATAACAGCGTGCACCTGATGGTCACCTCCCCCCCTTATAACGTGGGCAAAGACTATGACGAGGATTACACCCTGGAGGAATACCTGGGCTTCCTGAACCGGGTCTGGCAGGAGGTGCACCGGGTGCTGGTCCCCGGGGGGCGGGCCTGTGTCAACATAGCCAACCTGGGGCGCAAGCCCTATCTCCCCATCCACGCCTTCATCATCCAGGGCCTGGTGGACCTGGGCTTTCTCATGCGGGGGGAGATCATCTGGAACAAGGCGGCCTCCGCCGCGGGCTCCACGGCCTGGGGGTCCTGGAAGTCCCCGGCCAACCCCACGCTCCGGGACGTGCACGAATACATCCTGGTCTTCTCCAAAGGCAGCTTTTCCCGCAAAAACCCCCACAAAAGGAAGGCCACCATCTCTAAAGAGGAGTTCCTGGAATTAACCAGGAGCCTCTGGACCTTCCCCGCCATTTCCGCCAGGAAGGTGGGCCACCCTGCGCCCTTCCCGGTGGAGCTGCCCTTGCGCCTGATCCAGCTTTACACCTTTGAGGGCGAGGTGGTCCTGGACCCCTTCATGGGCAGCGGCCAGACCGCGATTGCCGGGCTCCAGGGAGAGCGGCGGTACGTGGGCTATGAAATCGAAGAACGCTACGTGCGCCTGGCGGAGAGACGCATCCAGCAGTTTGTCATGGAATTTAAGGCCCAAAAAGTCCTGGATATGATTCTCGAGGGGTGAGTGGCTGTGGGTCGCAATCTCACCCCCGGAATAGGTCCTTGGGCGCGGCAAGCGCCTAATTTCGACAAATAAATTTTGTCAGGAGACCAAAATGGCGAAAACCCTCATCTCGGTCCTGAGCGTTGCCCTGTTATGCACCCTTCTTGCCGGCCCCATCCCGGCGCCCTATGGAGCCCAGGAGGCCTGCGCCCAAGCAAGTCAGCCGGCCCAACCGAGTCAGACGGCCCAACCGGGGGCAGAAAAACCGGCTCAAGGAAAAATTGCCTTCAAAGGCGGCACGGGCGAAACCATGGAAACTGCGGTGGTCATTACCGGGGCGGCCAATACCAAGAAGGGCATTGACGCGGAGCATTACTACCTGCACAAGACCTTCGGCCCCCGGAATAAGGCCTGGAAATTAGAGCGCCAAAGCGTCCTGCGGGATAAGGGCAAGGTGTATGACCGTATGGAGATTGAATTGAAGGGCGGCGCCAAGAAGTCCATCTTCTTTGACATCACCGAGTTTTTCGGTAAGCTTTAAAAGACGGTTTTCAGTTTTCAGTTTTCGGTTAAAATTCGTTTCTCGTTCCCAAGTTGTACTTGGGAACGCCCGTGCCTCCCAGGCCTGGCTTGGGAACCAGAAAATTTAGACAATAAATTTGGTGCGTGGGACGCACCCTACACCATCCCGGTTTTTCCCCAAGCGCTAAAATATGGATAAAATCGTCATTGACGGCGGCGTGCCTTTAGAAGGCGAAGTGATCATCAGCGGGGCCAAGAACGCGGCCCTGCCCATCATGGCCGCCACCCTGCTGGCCCCGGGCGTGCACCGCCTCTTAAACGTCCCCCCCCTGGCGGACATCCGCACCTTCAAAAAAGTCCTGGGCCTCATGGGGGTGACCTTTGAAGAGGCCGGGCCGGAAGAGGCGGGACACATGGGTCCCCCCCTACTGGTGGATTCCAGCCGCCTCACCGGCTGGATGGCCCCGTACGAGGTGGTGAAGACCATGCGGGCCGCGGTCCTGGTCCTGGGGCCGTTGGTGGCCCGGGCCCGCCAGGCCAGCGTCTCGCTGCCCGGGGGCTGCGCCATCGGCGCCCGGCCCATCGACCAGCACCTCAAGGGCCTGGAGGCCATGGGGGCCAAGATCAATCTCAATCAGGGCTACGTGGAGGCCAAGACCAAACGGCTCCACGGTGCGGAGATCACCCTGGACATCCCCACGGTGACCGGCACCGAAAACCTGATGATGGCAGCATGCCTGGCCGAGGGCGCCACCAGGATCATCAATGCCGCCCAAGAACCGGAAGTCGCCGACCTGGCCCGCTTCCTGGTAACTATGGGGGCCGAGATCGACGGCATCGGCACCGACGTCCTCACCATCCAGGGGGTGGAGAGCCTGACCCCGGGGACTTACACCGTCATGAGCGACCGCATCGAGGCGGGCACCTATCTCGCGGCCGCGGCCCTTACCAAGAGCCGGGTCACTATCCTCAACGCCCCGGTGGAGCAGATGAGCGCGGTCCTGGAGAAATGCCACGAGGCCGGGGTGCGGCTCAAAGCTACGGCCAACCGCATCCTGGTGGAGCCGGGCGGCTCCCTCACCGGGGTGGATGTCAAGACCCGCCCCTACCCCGGCTTCCCCACGGACATGCAGGCCCAATTCATGGCCCTCATGAGCCTGGCCCGGGGAGCGTCCGTGATCACCGAAACCATCTTCGAAAACCGCTTCATGCACGTCAGCGAGCTCATCCGCCTGGGCGCGGATATCGCCGTCTCCGGCAACCACGCGGTGATCCGGGGCCGCCGCCA
>Ga0265296_1002719_pt1 | contig 17364 bp, 18 predicted proteins | sample MunlanPumphouse1_FD_189073 | JGI IMG/M metagenome (GOLD analysis project Ga0265296, IMG submission 189073) | Groundwater microbial communities from a municipal landfill in Southern Ontario, Canada - Pumphouse #1 | ecosystem: Environmental > Aquatic > Deep subsurface > Groundwater | place...
AACCCGTTGGTTTTCAAAGCTCTGACAAAAATTCACGCCGGTTTCCCTACCAGGGTTCGAAACCGTGGGATGATGACGCCGCGCCTCCGCATCGGGCGGGCGGCGTCGGCGGGAGGGCGGATTTCAGACTATTCAGACTATTCAGACACTGTTTTTTCGGTGCGAGTCTGAAATCTCACTCCTGCGGGATCGGATTGGTCCTCGGGTCCGGGCCGTTGGTGACGACGCGGTCGCGTTCGCCCAGGTCCTTGACCACCTTGACGTCGGCGAAGCCCTGGGCCTCGAACAGGGCCTTGACCTGGGGCCCCTGGTCCCAGCCGATCTCGACGGCGAAGACGCCGCCGGGCTTGAGGATTCGCTTCACCTCGGGGGCCAGGTCGCGATAGGCCTGAAGCCCGTCGGGGCCGCCGTCCAGGGCCAGGTGCGGGTCGTGGTCGCGGACCTCGGGGTCCAGGGTCGGGATATGGTCGGTGGGGATATAGGGCGGGTTGGACAGCACCAGGTCGAAGCTGGCGTCGCCGAAGCCCGCCGCCCATTCGGTGCGCAGGAAGGCCGCCCGGTCGTTCAGGTCCAGGTTGGCCGCGTTCTCCTTGGCCACGGCCAGGGCCTCGGTCGAGATGTCGGTGCCGACGCCGTGGGCCGCCGGCCGCTCGGCCAGCAGGGCCAGCAGGATGGCGCCCGAGCCGGTGCCCAGGTCGATGGCGCTGAAGGCCTGGGTCCTGGCGAAGGCCAGCATGGCCACGTCCATCAGGGTCTCGGTGTCGGGGCGGGGGCTGAGGACGTCGGGGGTGACGTTCAGCATGATCTTCCAGAAGCCCTTCTTGCCGACGATGCGCGACACCGGCTCGCGCTTCAGGCGGCGGTCGATCATGGCCTCATAGGCCGTGTGCTGTTCGGGCGTGACGACGCGGTAGGGGTCCGTCAGAATGTCCATGCGGCTGGCGCCGGCGGCGGCTTCCAGCAGCAGGCGGGCGTCGATGGCGGGGCTGTCGATGCGGCCGCCCTTCAGGCGGGCCTGGGCGGCCTTCCACACGGTCAGCAGGGTCGCGGCGCCGTCGGACGGCTTGGGGGAGAGGGGCTCGGTGGTCATTTCGGGTGATTGGCCCTTCGCGGCCGTGATTTCAAGCGCAGCCGATTTTCGGCGCCTCGGGAACGTCGCGCCAGCTTCGCCGTTGGCCTCCTGATGTCCAAGCCCAAGCCGTCCGCCGCCGCCGCCCTTCGCCGCCTGATCGCCGCCCGGCCGCAGGGGCGGCGCGGGCGCCCCGCCGGGGGTCTGGGCCGCCTGTGGAAATTCGTGGCCGCGACGGCGGGCGGCCTGGCCGCCGGCGCCGGCGCCGCCCATCTGCTCTACACCCAGGGCCACAAGGTCGGGCTGGAGCTGCGCCCGCCCCGTCCCGAACCCGCGCCGCCCGCCCCGCCGACGCCCGAGGACTACGACCTCAGGGAGCCCGGCCGCGGCCGCCTGGCCAAACGGCCCGAACAGATCCCGCACAAGGGCTGGAGCGACATCCTGTGGCGCACCGGCGCCTCCTACTTCGGCGACCGGGTCGGCTTCGTCGCCGGGGGCGTGACCTTCTTCACCCTGCTGTCGCTGTTTCCCCTGCTGGGGACGTTCGTCACCCTGTACGGCCTGTTCGCCGATCCGGCCGACGCCTGGAGCCGGCTCCAGTTCCTGTACGGCGTCATGCCCAGCAGCATCGCCGCCTTCCTGGGCGGCGAGATGGAGCGGCTGGCCGCGAACTCGAACGGCCAGCTGACCTTCACCCTGATCTGGACCCTGGCCCTGTCGCTGTGGACCGCCAATGGGGCGGTCAAGGTGCTCTTCTACGGGCTGAACATCGCCTATCACGAGGTCGAGCGCCGCAATATCGTCCGCTACAACCTGCTGTGCATGGGCTTCACCCTGGGGGCCGTGGCCGCCGTCCTGTTCAGCTCGCTGCTGGTGGTGGGGGTGCCGGTGGTGGTGGGGCTGTTCGGACTGCAGGAGGAATGGGGCCTGCTGGCCCTGTTGCGCTGGCCCCTGCTGCTGGTCGGCTATGTCGCCGCCCTGACCCTGATCTACCGGTTCGGGCCGTGCCGGCAGAAGGCGCGCTGGCGCTGGCTGACGCCGGGGGCGATCTTCGCGGCGGTGGTCAGCCTGACGGTCTCCTTCGTCTTCAGCTGGTATCTGACCAACTTCGTCCGCACCGACTCCTATGGCCCGCTGGCGGCCATGATGGGCTTCCTGCTGTGGACCTGGCTGTCGGTCCAGGTGATCCTGATGGGGGCCGAGCTGAACGCCGAGATCGAGCATCAGACGGCCCTGGACACCACCACGGGCAAGGCCATGCCGATCGGCGAGCGGGGCGCCAAGGTGGCCGACAGCATCGGCGCCAAGCGGGGCAATCCCGCCGCCCTGGCCTTCACCCAGCGCCACGCCGAGGCGGTCGCCGACCGGCTGATGCGCCGCCGGGACCGCCGCGAGCGCGAGGCCGCCGCTAAAGAATGAACCGGCTCAGATCGACGTCCTTGGTCAGGAGGCTCAGCTTGTCGCGCACCGCCGCCCCGTCGAAGTTCACGGTCTGGCCCGCCAAGTCCGAGGCCTTGAAGCTGGTCTCTTCCAGCACCCGCTCCAGCACGGTCTGAAGCCGCCGCGCCCCGATGTTCTCGACGGCCGAGTTGGCCGCCACCGCCGCATCGGCCAGGGCCTCGATCGCGTCCTCGGTAAAGGTCAGGGTCACGTCCTCGGTGGCCAGCAGGGCCTGGTTCTGACGGATCAGATTGGCCTCGGGCTCGGTCAGGATCCGCTTGAAGTCGTCGCGCGTCAGGGCCTTCAGCTCGACCCGGATCGGCAGCCGCCCCTGCAATTCGGGCAGCAGGTCCGACGGCTTGGCCACATGGAAGGCCCCCGAGGCGATGAACAGCACATGGTCGGTCTTCACCGGCCCGTACTTGGTCGAGACGGTGGTCCCCTCGATCAGGGGCAGCAGGTCGCGCTGCACCCCCTCGCGTGACACGTCGGCGCCGGAGGCCCCCTGGCGCGCGGCCACCTTGTCGATCTCGTCCAGGAAGACGATGCCCTCGTTCTCGGCCAGGATCAGCGCCTCCTTGGTCAGGCTGTCCTGATCCAGCAGCTTGTCCCCCTCTTCGGCGATCAGGGGGGCGGTGGCGTCGCGGACCGTCAGCTTGACCGTCTTGGTCCGGCCGCCGCCCATCTTGCCCAGCATCTCCGACAGGTTCAGCAGGCCCACGGCGCCGCCGCCGGGAATATCCAGCCCCTGGATCGGCGAGGCGGTGTCGGCCAGGGCGATCTCGATCTCCTTGTCGTCCAGTTCGCCGGCCCGAAGCTTCTTCCTGAAGCTGTCGCGCGTCGCCGGCCCCGCGCCGGGACCGACCAGGGCGTCCAGTATCCGGTCCTCGGCCGCCCCTTCCGCCCGCGCCCGCACCTCGCCGCGCCGGCGGTCGCGCACCATGACCAGGGCGCTCTCGACCAGGTCGCGCATGATCTGATCGACGTCGCGGCCGACATAGCCGACCTCGGTGAACTTGGTCGCCTCGACCTTGAGGAAGGGCGACCCGGCCAGCCGCGCCAGCCGCCGGGCGATCTCGGTCTTGCCGACGCCGGTGGGGCCGATCATCAGGATGTTCTTGGGCGTCACCTCGTCACGCAGATCCTCGGGCACGCGCTTGCGACGCCAGCGGTTGCGCAGGGCCACGGCCACGGCGCGCTTGGCGTCGTCCTGGCCGACGATATAGCGATCCAGTTCGGAGACGATTTCGCGGGGGGAGAGGTCAGTCATGGGATGCAGATAGGGGGTCGGGAAGCCGAGCGGGAGGGGGCGGGGCCGACGGGGCGTTCCGGCGCGAGGCCAGACTTCACCCCCCTGCGTCGATTGTCCCGGAGGCGGCGGAGGATTTCAGACTGTGCGGCGAAAAAAACAGCGTCTGAATAGTATGAATTGTCTGAAATCGGGGCGGGGGAACTCGCACTACGCCCGCGATAGCCGTGCAGTGTGTACGATGGTGCAATGAACGGGCCTCCCTTTCGATACCGACAGCCGAGAGTATAGACCCGCTGGAACGGTCGGGTGGTTGGAGGCCGGATTTTTCAGTCTGGCGGTTGTTTTGCCGACAGAATGTTTGCGGAATTAGGATGGCTGGCGTCTTCGCCGACGTGCGAGCACGGCGGAGGTCCGAAACGCCTCGTGCGCCTCTAGCCCCTGCGATTGGCTGGTGTCATTAAGGCAAAGGTCCGCATTGGGCAGACGTCGGCCAAAGGCGTCATGCCCGGAAGCCGACATCGGCGCCGAGAGCGGAATATCGTCTTTCAGACAGATCGGGCGTGACCGGTCCCGGCGCTTGCCGGACCTTTTCCGCCGGATGCCGATCCGCTTCCCGCCGAACAGTGATTATCCCGCCGTCCGCGTGCAGCGGCGCTGATGAGCGATGCCCTTGAGAAAGCCGCGGCGGACCAGGCCTGCACGGATCGCCGCCTGAACCTCCCGGTCATGGGCCGCAGCGCCCGACAGACGACGCACCCAGCTCCTCAGCGGGATGAAATCCGTGGCCGTGTCGCGAACCATGTCGAGCGCGGCATTGGCGGCCTGGTCGCCCGTGCCGGTCGCCGGCGACGGCTGATCGACATCAGGGCCGAGGGCCTCGTCCAGGGCGTCGATCTGGGCGACGACGGCCGAGCAACGCTGAAGGCCCGCCGTCGCATAGGGGGTGCGGCGCGCGGTGATCAGAACCTCTGGCACCTCCTGTCGCCGCAGGTTGAGATCATCCAGTGGAGCCGTCGCCGCCTGGCCCACGCCCTCGCCAAAAGTCTTTCCGCCCTGGGATGCTTGATCCCGGTTCAGCTCGACGCCTGATAGGCCAGGCATGGAGGCGCAGGCCCCAAGGCCGGACAGGCCCAAGGCCAGGATTGGCAGGACGACGAGGGGACAGGCGATTTTCAAAGGACCATTCCAAGCGTGACTATAGAAGACACAGCGTTCTGATTGCACGACAGTTCCGGCGGCCGCCTTGATCAGGCGCAAACCAGGCCTGTCGAATGGCCGTGGGGGGGCGATGGCTGCTTCGGGTGGGACCACGACATCGACACCAGCCCGGAAAACGGACGTCGGGCCCACAGCCCAAAAGCGGACGCACCGAACTGCCGCTAGGGGCGGGAAGCGGACATTGGTCTACGGCCGGAAATCGTACCCCACGCCTTCCATGACCTGTCGCTGGCAAGCCCGCCACTCGTCATAGACCGATGGCTACCCTAACGGTCTTCGTCTTTGAGGAGATTCAGAATCCGCCTCAGAGAGAAGTCCCCAAGCGAATGGCGGCCGGCAACTACCGTCAGCAGCATAGGCAGATCGTTCAGGCCGGTCTGGTAGAGGAAAGACCCTAGGAGCGTCGGCGGAGTGCTGAAACGCAGCCTTGTTTCATCTTCGGAGTGGGTAACATGCAGCGGACGTGTTCCGGACGCTAGCAAGCCGAAGAAGATTAGCGCCAGAGCGGGAACCAGGAAGAGCACGGCCGTAAAGGCGAAGACGCGCTCAAACACGTTGGCCTTGCCGGCCATCGACTCAGCCGCGACCAAGCAGCCGATTGCGACAATGACTTTCCCCAAGTCACCAGGAACCTCGTTGCTGTGCGCAGTCCATTCTTCGAGATACCGATCCCGCTGGTTTCCTGGCAGGCGGCGGACTGCCAGTGCAATCAGCTTGCGTACGACCAGGGGCCGCCACTGAACGAACTCATTGAAAAAGATGCTCGCGAGAATGCTTGCGAGAATCCCTGTCAGGATGGTCGCGGTCATGCCCATGCCAGACCTCCGAGATCAGCGCGGACCGTCGCGCCGACACATTGGGCTTTCACCCGTCCCACGGTCGTGACCTTGTAGAGCCGCCTGCGCGGACGGCCCATCGCCGACGGATCGCCATCTTCCCATCGACTAGCCAGCCAACCTGCCGCCTCCAGACGGGCGAGGATCGGGTAGAGCGTCCCAGACGGTTGCCCGGTCTTCTTACTGATTTCTGCCCCAGAAAACTCGTTCGCCCCATGCTCCATCAAGGCGCCGAGGACCTTGAGCGTTGCCATCGAAAGTCGAGGATCCTTGGCCATAGTTGAAACTCTACATAGGGTGACCGGAATGTCAACGTGCCTCTACGCCCGGCCATCGGCTACGGACGTTCCGGAGGTCTGCTGGGGGTCGGTTTGCGAAATCGACGGAAGGCCGGAAAGCAGACCTTGGCGCGCGCCCGTCTCCTTCGGGCGGGAGGAGATCGCCCATGGGCCTGGCCTAAGTGAGCGCGAGGGCAGGCGTGGCGGGTAGGGGTTCTGGGCGTCGCAGAGGCGCCGGTCTTGCGGGGGCGCCCCCTCCGTCACGGCGCTGGAGAAGCGCCGCGCCACCTCCCCCGGAGGGGGAGGAGACGAGAGCCTGGATCAGGCGGCCTTGCCGGCCTTCTTGGCGGCCAGCTTGTCCTGGTGGGCCTGCATGCCCTTGGCGATCATTTCGGCGGCCTCGCCGGCGTCGCCCCAGCCCTTGACCGTGACCGACTTGCCCTTCTCCAGATCCTTGTAGTGGGTGAAGAAGTGTTCGATCTGCTCGATCAGGATGGCCGGCAGCTGACGATAGCTGGCGACGTCGGTGTAATAGGGGTTCAGCTTGTCGACCGGCACGGCCAGGATCTTCTCGTCGCCGCCGGCCTCGTCCACCATCATCAGCACGCCGATGGGGCGCGAGCGGATGACGCAGCCGGGCACGACCGGCGTCGGGTTCAGCACGATCACGTCGCAGGGGTCGCCGTCGTCCGACAGGGTGTGCGGGATGAAGCCGTAGTTGCCGGGATAGTACATGGCGGTGTGCAGGAAGCGATCGACGAACAGGGCGCCGGATTCCTTGTCCATCTCGTATTTCACCGGCAGCCCGCCCTGCGGGATTTCGATGACGACATTGACGTCCCAGGGAGCGTTCGGGCCGACCGGAATAGCGTCGAGGTTCATGGCGGGGTCTTTGCTGCGTCTGCGAAATTCTGTGAGGCGCGCGTGATAGGACGCGCGCGCGGCCTCGGCAAGCGCGACTTGAGTCGGCGGACTTGCGCCATAGCGGCGACTGGGCTCAATTCGCGCGATGACCTGGGTTGATTGGGCCGCGCTGGCGCTCTTCTTCATCTGCTGGCTCGGCTATGCGCCGATCCTGAAGTTCATCGGCCGCCACGGCGGTTCGCTGAACGACGACATGAGCCATGTCCGCCGGGTCTGGATGGCGTCGATGACCCACCGCGAGATCCGCCTGGTCGATAGCCAGCTGATGGGCCATTCGATCAACTCGGCCTCCTTCTTCGCCTCGACCAATCTGCTGCTGATCGCGGCGGTGGGCGGCATCCTGTTCGGGGGCGAGAGCAAGCTGGAAGGCTTCGCCGCCGTCGGAGCGGACAATGTGCCGACCAGGATCCTGGAGGCCAAGCTGGCCCTGGTGCTGATCTGCCTGGCGCGCGGCTTCCTGGATTTCATCTGGGCCCTGCGCCAGATGAACTACACCCTGGCCCTGATCGGCTCGGCGCCCGAGATCAACAAGGAGATCGACCGCAAGGCGTTCGGCGAGGCGGCGGCCGAACTGCTGAATCCCGCGCTCAGTTCGTTCAGCCAGGGGGTCCGGGGCTATTATTTCGCCCTGGCGGCGGCGGCCTGGCTGTTCGGCCCTCTGTGGCTGGCCCTGGGCGTGGCCTCGTCCTTCGGCCTGCTGATCTATCGCCAGGAGGCGTCGCCCGCCGCCCGCGCCATTCGAAATGCGCGGCGCCTGCTGGGTGAATGACGGTTATTTTGCAGCTGCGACAGGGGACGTCCTCTCCTGCCCCAGTGCGTCGAATTGGGGCGAAAGCGCCGTAATTGCGTAACATGCCGTGACCCGAAAACCGCGCGCAGCGCTTGACCGATTGTGCATCGCAACCTAGATTGACCTTCGACGCCTCCGGGCGTCTTGCCCTTCCTGGGCGTTTCCTCCCTATAGACTTTTATGCCGCGCCTCCGGGCGCGGCTTTTTTTCGTCCCGCGCCGATCCGCGATCCGCGATCCGCGATCCACGATCCGGGGCAGGGGGCCGGGGTCAGGCCGCCCCGTCGTCCGCGCACAGGGCGGCGATGACGCGGTTCAGCGCCTTGCGTGTCGCGGCATGGGTCGCGTTGGGCGTCTGGGTCGCCTCGTCCAGATACAGTTTGCGGCTCAGTTCGATCTGGATCGCCTCATAGCCGTCCGCCGGCCGGCCCCAGACCTGGGTGGACCAGCCCCCGGCGTAGGGATGGTTCAGCGCCACCCGCCAGCCCAGTCCCTCGAACAGGTCGCGCAGTCGCCGGGTCAGCCGCGCCTGGCACGACGACCCGTGCCGGTCCCCCAGCACCACCTCCGCCCCCACCGCCCGCGTCGGCATCGAATGCCAGTCGATCAGCACGGCCCGGCCCCGTCGCGCCCGCGTCCGTTCCATCAGTTCGGCCAGGGCGGCATGATAGGGGGCGTGGGCGGTCCGGATGCGCGCCTGGGCCTCCGCCAGGGGCAGGCGCCGGTCGTACAGGGCCAGGCCGTCGCCCGACAGCCGGGGGATGACGCCGTATCCGGCCCGGGTCTTGGCCCCCACCGGCCCGTCCGCATCGACGATCAGGTCCGGATCCAGTTCGCCAGGGTCGCGGTTCAGGTCCAGATAGGCCCGGCCGATCCGCCCCTCGATCAGGGGCGCCCCATGGGCCGGCCCTTCGCGCACCAGGGCGCCGACCAGGGCGTCCTCGGCGCTTTTCAGGCTGGCGCGGGCCAGTCCGGCGACGGCCCCCATGTCGTCGGGATAGGTCTCGCCCGAATGGGGCGAGGCGAAGACCAAGGCCGTTTCCGGGGCCGCGGCGGGCGGCAGGCTGATCGCGAAACTGGCCCCGTCCGTGGTCATGATCCCCGCATAACGGGTTTCGCTGTGGAAGGAAGACGTTCGACCGGTGAATTTCATCGCCGGTTTACGCTTGTCGGCCTAGGTTGCGTCCCTGATTAAACGGGCACTTCTCGAATGGCGCGCATCCTTTTGGCCGAAGACGACAGTTCGCTTCGCGGTTTCCTCACCCGGGCGCTCGAACGGGCGGGACATCATGTCGTCGACTGCGAGAACGGCGACGACGCCATCGACGCCCTGGAACACGGCCCCTACGACCTGCTGCTGACCGACATCGTCATGCCCGGCGCCGACGGGATCGAGGTGGCCCGCGTCGCCGCCGCCCGTCAGCCGGGCCTGCGCATCATGTTCATCACCGGCTTCGCCGCCGTCGCCCTGACCGCCGCCCAGGCCTCGCCCCAGGCCAAGGTCCTGTCCAAGCCGGTCCATCTGCGCGATCTGGTCAGCGAAGTCGAACGGATGGTCGCGGCCTGACGCTGAACCTGAGCGACGCGTTTAACGTCGTTCTCCCAAAAATCGTAATCTGGCCGTGAAATCGGCTTGATGCCGCCAGGCCGGGCCGCTATACGACCGCTCTTCCCGCCCCGGGGCGATTTCCCGGGGCCCTACGGCGGATGCGTAGCTCAGCGGGAGAGCACCTCGTTGACATCGAGGGGGTCACAGGTTCAATCCCTGTCGCGTCCACCATTCTCCCTTCTACAGTCAGTCTTCTTCGCCCGTCGCCTCTACGGGCGTTTGTCCGCATGGGCCGGATACAGGCTGCCGATCCCCGCCAGGGTGGCTCGCACGGCCTCGTCGAGCGGGGTGCGCGGTTCGGGGCCGATCAGGGCCTCCAGCCGGGTGTTGGTCAGGCGGACCGGGCGTTTCCACAGATAGGCCATCTCCATCAATTCGCGCAGCAGCGGCACGAAGGGGGCGGCCAGACGCATCACCAGCCAGGGCATGGGCTTGATCGGCAGTTTGGGCTCGCCCAGGACGCGGCGGATGGCGCCGATCATCCGGATTCCGTCGGCGTCCCACTGGCCCTCCATGTGGAAGCGGGCGAAAGCCTCCAGGTCGTTGCGTTCGACCAGGCGGACCATCACCTCCGCCACGTCCGGCAGATAGGCCCACTGGTGCCCGACGCCCGGCTTGCCCGGATAGGTGATCGCGGTCGGCCGTTCGCCGGCCTTGACCAGGCCCTGGCTGAACCAGTTGTTGGCCGCTTCAGGCCCGAAGAAGTCGCCGGCGCGGACGATCAGCACCTTGGCCCGGCCGCGATCGGCGGCCGCCTTCAGGCGACGTTCCATCTCGACCCGGATGCGGCCCTTGCGGGTCCTGGCGTTCTGGGGCGCGTCCTCGGCGATGTCGGGGAAGGCGTCAGGGCCGTAGTTATAGACCGTGCCGGGCAGCAGGATGCGCGCGCCGTTCCGTTCGGCCGCCGCGATGGTGTTGTCCAGCATCGGCAGGACCAGGGTGTTCCAGTTGCGATAGCCGGGCGGATTGACCGCATGGACGATCAGGGACACGCCCTCGGCCGCCGCCGCGACGTCCGCCGCCGACATGGCGTCGCCCCTGATCCAGGCGATCCGCGCGTCGCCGCGCACGCCCTCGGGTCGGCGATGCAGGGCGCGCACCGACCATCCCGCCTTCAGCAGCCGCTCGGCCACCGCCCCGCCCGCGCCGCCCGTGGCGCCCAGAACCAGGGCTGATTTCGTCGTCATGTCGCGCTCCATCCGTTTGATGAAGCCTGTATCGACCGAACGTCGGATCAACGGAATTGTCGAAATATCTGCACCTGCTATACGAAAAACAATGAACAGTGAGCCGAGCTGGGATCTGTATCGCACCTTCCACGCCGTGCTGCGCGAGGGGTCGCTGTCCGGCGCGGCGCGGCGTCTGGACATGAGCCAGCCCAGCATCGCCCGCCATATCGACGCCCTGGAGACGGCCCTGGGCGCCAAGCTGTTCCTGCGCACGCCCCGGGGCCTGTCCCCCACCGACGCGGCGCTGGAGCTGAAGCCCCTGGCCGAGCGGCTGGCCGCGACCTCGGCCGCCCTGCGCCGCACCGCCGAGGGTGGGGGTGGGGGCGGCGCCCTCTCCGGCACGGTGCGGATCAGCGCCAGCGAGGTGGTGGCGGTCGAACATCTGCCGCCCATACTGGCCCGGATGCGTCAGGCCCATCCGGGGCTGGCGCTGGAGCTGTCGCCGTCCAACGCCCTGGACGACCTGTTGCAGCGCAAGGCCGATGTGGCCGTTCGCATGGTCCGGCCCGAGCAGCAGGCCCTGGTTTCGCGCCATGTCGGCGCCCTGGTCATCGGCCTGCACGCCCATCGCGACTATCTGGTGCGACGCGGGACGCCCCGGACCCTGGCCGATCTGAAGGATCACGACCTGATCGGCTATGATGTCGAAACCCCCGCGATCCGGGCTGCGGTCCAGCAGTATCCGGCCCTGAGCCGCGACGCCTTCGCCCTGAGGGTGGACAGCGACGTGGCCCAGCTGGCGGCCATCCGCGCCGGGTTCGGGATCGGCATCTGCCAGACCATCGTCGCGGCGCGCCAGCCGGATCTGGTCCGCGTCCTGCCCGACGCCTTTCATATGGCGCTGGAGACCTGGATCGTCATGCACGAGGATCTGCGCGGAAACGCCCGCTGCCGCGCTGTTTTCGACGCCCTGGTCGAAGGCCTGTCGGGGATCGTCGGATCCTCGGCGCGGCAGGGCGCGGTAGTCAGTCGGTCCTGAACAGAATCACGGCGGTCAGGCCGCCGCCGGGCGTGGTCTCCAGGCGGACGCTCGCGCCCATCTGCTCGGCCAGGGAACGGGCGATCGCCAGGCCCAGACCGGAACCGCCGGTCTCGCGGCTGCGCGACGCCTCGCCCCGCGCAAAGGGTTCGAAGGCCTGGGCCTCGAACGCTGGCGACAGGCCGGGACCGTGATCGACGACCGTCAGCCGCCAGCGGTCGTCGTCGCGTTCGAAGCCGACCTCGGCGGAACCGGCGTAGGTCACGGCGTTCTCGATCAGGTTCTCGAGAATCCGGCGCAGGCCGCCCGTGTCGGCCTGGACCCGTCCCGCCTCCAGCCGTCCCAGGGTCACCGCCTGGCCCAGGGCGGCGCGTTCCCGCACCAGTTCCGTCACCAGTTCGGCGACATCGACGGGGGCGAGGACAGCGGGTCTTTCCTCGCCGCGCGCGACCAGCAGCACATCCTCGATCAAGGTGGCCATCAGGGCCACGTCCCGGTCCGCCCGCGCCCGCTGGTCCGGGTCTTCGATCAGGGCGACCCGTAGCCGAAGCCGGGTCATCAGGGTCTTCAGGTCGTGCGCCGCGGCGGCCAGCATCCGCATGCGTTCGCTTACCAGGGCCTTGATGCGCGCCCGCATGCGGTTGAAGGCCGAGGCCACGCGGCGCGCCTCGGCATGGCCCGTCTCGTCCATCGGCGGGGCGCCGAGATCGCGGGCGAAACGGTCGGAAGCGTCGGCGATGGCCTGGAGGTCGCGGGTCGCCCGATGCACCATCCGCCACACGAGAAAGGCGGCCGTCAGCCCGACCAGCAGGCTGAACACCAGGGCGGCCATGGCCATGCTGCGGCGACGTTGCCCCAGGCCCGGCGCCACCACCAGCCTCTGGCCGTCCGCCAACGCGACCGACACCGCATAGACGGCGGTCTGTCGTCGCTGGACTTGAGGGCGGAAGCGGCGGCGCTCCTCGGGAACCAGCAGGCGGACGTCGCGCGCGCCCAGGGCCGCGTCATAGCTGCGCAACAGCGCGGGCAGGGGGCCGCCGTGCGCGCGATAGCCGGCCGGAACCCCGTCGGCGATGAAGAAGCGGGTGGCGTCGCCGTTCAGGGCCACCAGCAGGTCGTCCCGCTCTTGCGACGGCGTGCGGTCCAGGGCGGCGGCTGCGGCGGCGATCCGCACCGGCACAGGCAGGCGCCATTCGTCCTGATCGCCGCGCTGGAACCTCATCAGGCCCAGGACGCTGACCGCCTGCAGCGCCACCACGACCAGGACCAGCGTCAGCGTCAGGCGGTTGGCGAGGCCCAGGCGTCTCACGACTGGACCTCGACGTCTGCGGTGAACAGATAGCCGGCGTTGCGCACCGTGCGGATCAGCCGGGGTTCGCGGGGATGGTCGCCCAGCTTGCGGCGCAGGCGCGAGACCTGGATGTCGATGGAGCGGTCGAAGACGTCGGCCTGGCGGCCCTTCAGCACGTCCATGATGTCGTCGCGAGACAGGACCTGCTGCGGACGCCTGACGAAGGCGGCCAGCAGGTCGAACTCCCCGCCGGTCAGCTCCACCGCCTGGCCATCCGCATCGGTCAGGGCGCGGGAGGCGAGGTCCAGGCGCCAGCCGCCAAAGGCGAGACGGCGGGCCGGCGGCCGGGGTTCGGCCCGGTCGCGGCGACGCAGAAGGGCCTTGATGCGGGCGACCAGCTCGCGCGGCACGAACGGCTTGGCGACATAGTCGTCGGCCCCGACCTCCAGCCCCACGATCCGGTCCATGGGCTCGCCTCGCGCCGAGGCGATCAGCACCGGGACCGCGCCCTGGATGCGGCGGCAGACCGACAGGCCGTCCTCGCCCGGCATCATCAGGTCCAGCACCACCAGGTCCGGTCGCTGGACCGCCCAGGCTCGCCAAAAGGCTGCGGCGTCGGGGAAGGCCGCGCAGTCCAGTCCCTCGCGCGCCAGCAGGGCGCAGACCAGGTCGCGGATTTCGGGGTCGTCCTCGACCAGATGGATCAAAGCCGTCGTCATGGGCCAAGCTTTGGCGCAACCGCCTCGGCCCCGCCAGTAGAGGATACACGCTGTTACGCACGGGCGCCGGGGCGACACACCCCGGACGGGCCGATCTGTCAGTCTGCAGTCGTCCGGAACAGGCCGGACCTCGCACAAGGAGCCTGCCCATGACCTCCCGTCGTCCCTTCGCAGCCGCCGCCCTGACGGGCCTGCTGGTGGTCGCCGGCCTCGTCGCTGCGGCCGACAGCGCCATGGCTCAATCGGTTTCCCGCCACCGCTCGGCCAGCGTCACCGGCGCCCAGCACAGCGCCATGCGCGGCGCGGATATCTATCGCAGCCCCGGCTCGGCGTCGGTCTCCCGCTATGGATCAGTGGACGGCCAGGGCTGGTCCAGCGCCCGCGCCAGGACCACGGTGGACACCGGGAACGGCTACGCCACGACGGCCGTCCGCACCGGCCCGGCCGGGAACACCCAGACCCGCGCGGCTTCGACCGCCTACGGCGACGACCACTACAGCCGGTCGTCCACCGTGCAGACCTCGCACGGCTACGGCTATGACCGCCAGATCGACGCCTATCGCGACGACGACGGCGTCACCGTGAACCGCACCGCCACCGCGAACAATGGCGCCACGCGCAGTTCTACAGTCACCCGCCCCTACTGACCCCCTTTCCCGGTTCGGGCGGAGCGCCTCACCCCCGGCTCCGCCCGTCGCCCCGGCCGCGTCCCCCCAACCGTGCGGCCGGGGCCCCTTTTCCGATCGAGAGCCCGATGAAAAGCCTTGTTCTGTCCGTCCTGTCCGCCGCGGCGATCGCCGTCGTCGCCACGGCCGCGCCCGCCCAGACCCCGACAGGCGCCGGTCGCGCCCTGTTCCAGCAGGCGGACGTCAATAATGACGGGCGCCTGTCGCGGGTCGAGTTCGACGCTGCGCGCGAGGGCCGGTTCGCCCGGGCCGACGCCGATCGCGACGGCCGTCTGACGATGTCCGAACTGCGCGCCCTGCGCCCGGACGGCGCGCCCGCTCCGCAGCGGCGACCCAGCCGCGAGCAGATTCAGAAGCTGCGCGCCATTGACCGCAACAATGACCGCGCCGTCGATCTGAACGAGTTCCGCGCCCTGAACGGCGACCGTTTCGCCGCCGCCGACCGCAACCGCGACGGTTTCATCACGCGCGACGAAATCGCCGATCTGGCGCGCGCCATGACCCTGGGGGGCTGAGGCCCCTAACCCCTGTGCCGCAGGTCCAGCACGTCGGGGGGCGGCGCGGGCTTGCGGGTCAGGGGCACGCGCTTCAGCCACAGTTTCAGCGCCTCCCAATGGATGGCGGCCACGACCTTCAGCGTCAGCAGGGGCATGGACAGGGCGGCGGCGATCAGGGCGCGGTCGGACATCGGCCGACGCGCGCCGCTCATGCTGGTGGCGATCAGCAGGCCCTCGCTGTCCGAGCCGTTGATGACCAGGGCCAGGGTGTCGCCGGGCGTCTGACCCTGGAAGTCATAGGTCATGTCCATGTCCATGAAGGGCGAGACATACAGGCGTTTGTCGGTCCGTTGCCGGAACCGGCCGGCCTGGGCGTCGGCCGCCAGGACGGGCAGGACATAGGACCGCCGCTCGCCGAAGGTGCTGGTGACCTCATAGACCATGGCGGCCAGCCGCCCGTCTTCATGATGGCAGTAATAGAGGCTGATCGGGTTGAAGACGAAGCCGAAGACGCGCGGCATGGTCAGAAGACGGATCGCGCCCTGGCCGACGTCCACCCCGACCTCGGCCAGCCGCGTCTCGATCTGGGCCCGCAGCGGACGGTCCGAGCCGTCGCCGTGGTCCCGGTCGTGGAAGGACAGCAGGTTGAACCGGTTGCGTGAAAAGGTCTTCAGCCGGCCGTGCAGGGCGTCGATCTCGGCCAGGTCCAGCATCAGCCAGAAGACGCGGTAGTTCAGCCGGTGCGGCGTCGGCCGCAGACGGGCGTGAAACACCTTGCCGACATAGAGGGCCGAGCCTGTCACGCCGCCGGTTCCATCTGGACCGAGGGTGAGGACAGATGGATGCGGCCGCTCTCGTTCTCGACGGTCCAGGGACGACGCACCCCGCCCAGTTGTTCGGCCACCGCCAGACCGGACTGAAGCCCGTCCTCATGGAAGCCGGCCCCGAAATGGGCGCCGCAGAACCAGACGCCGCCCTGGCCCTGCAGGCTCCACAGCGACTTCTGCGCCTTGATGGCGGCGGGGTCGAAGATCGGGTGCTCGTACACTTCGCTGCGCAACAGGGTTCCGGCGGCCGGCGGGCGCGGCGGGTTCAGGGTGACGAACAGGTCCTGGCCCGGCAGGCCCTGGAGCCTGTTCATCCAGTAGGTGACGCACAGGCCGCCGTCCGCGCCGATATAGTTCCACGAGGCCCAGGCCCGCCGGCGCCGGGGCATCAGGCCCGCGTCGGTGTGCAGGATGGTCAGGTTGCGGCTGTAGCGGAAGGCTCCCAGCAGATCGCGCTCCTGCGCCGTGGGCTCCGCCAGCATGGCCAGGGCCTGGTCGGCGTGGGCGCCGATGACGACATGGTCGAACCGCTCCCGGGCGCCGGTGGTGTCATGAACCACGACGCCGCCGTCGACGCGCTGGACCTGGTCCACCCCGCGCCGGAGCCGGACTGCGTCGCCCTTTCGCCCGGCCCCGACCTGACGGGCCAGTTCCTCGACATAGGCCCGGCTGCCGCCGACGACGGTGCGCCACAGGGGGCGGCCGACCAGTTTCAGCAGGCCGTGGTTGCCGCAGAAGCGCAGGAAGGATTCCGCCGGATAATCCATCAGCGTATGGGCCGGCGACGACCAGATGGCGGCGGCCATCGGCAGCAGATGGTCGTCGCGGAAGGCCTCGCTGAAGCCCTCGCGCTTCAGATACTGGCCCAGGGTCACGTCGCTGTCGCCCAGGGCGGCCATGCCGCCGGGCGCCGAGCGATAGAAGCGCAGGATCTCCTTCAGCATCGACCAGAAGCGCGGGCGGAACAGGTTGCGACGCTGGGCGAACAGGGCGGGCGCCGCATATTCGAACCGGCCCTGATCCAGGGACACGGCGAAGGACATGTCGGTGGCCCGCGTCTCGAGCCCCAGATGGGCGAACAGGGCGATCAGGTTCGGATAGGTGGCGTCGTTGAAGACGATGAAGCCGGTGTCCACCGCCGTCTCTCCGGTCGGGGCGCGGACGTCCACGGTGTTGGAATGGCCCCCCAGGCGGTCGTCGCGCTCGTAGATCGTCACGTCGTGGCGCTTCGACAGCAGCCAGGCGCTGGACAGGGCGGCGATCCCCGAGCCCACGACGGCGATCCGCAGGCGCGGACCGGTCTCGCTGGAAGGGGACGACAAGGACATAAAGACTCCGAGGGCGGGCTACAGGTGGCGAAGATACGCGCCGCGCACGCGGCCGGATCACGAAATGATCCAGACTTTCGCCAGAACCGTACTAGGTTTCATGGATGGACAGGTTTCAACGCTTCAGCGGATTCGGCCACCCGTGACGGCTATGGGCGGCGAGCATGACCGGCTGATCGAGGCGGTGGCGTTACGGCGGGACCGCGAGGCTTTCGCGCGCCTGTTCGAACATTTCGCGCCGCGTCTGAAGGCCTATCTGATGAAGGCCGGGGCGCCTGCGGGGGCGGCCGAGGACTTCGCCCAGGACGCCATGCTGACCGTCTGGCGCAAGGCCGAGCTGTTCGACAGCTCCAAGGCGCGGGCCGCGACCTGGATCTTCACCATCGCCCGCAA
>Ga0265296_1002720_pt1 | contig 17360 bp, 13 predicted proteins | sample MunlanPumphouse1_FD_189073 | JGI IMG/M metagenome (GOLD analysis project Ga0265296, IMG submission 189073) | Groundwater microbial communities from a municipal landfill in Southern Ontario, Canada - Pumphouse #1 | ecosystem: Environmental > Aquatic > Deep subsurface > Groundwater | place...
TGTTGTCCGGTTTGCCATCATGAAACATCAATCGGCGTTTGCTGCGGGCCGTGCCAAAAAGAATCTTTTTTAGACGCTCACTTGGCAATCGCGCCGTATCAAGAAGAATCTTTGATTGGCAAGTTAATCGCGGCTTTGAAATATCAATACGCCGAGGAGGTAAAAGTTGTTTTCGCCAGTTTAATCAAGAAATTTGTTTCTGACCACTCAGACGTTTTTCAATCAATTGATATTATTATACCCGTGCCATTGCACAAAAAGCGTTTTGCCGAGCGCGGGTATAATCAAGCGGAGATTATTGCCATGATAGCTGGTAAAGAATTAAATTTGCCGATTTTGAACGCGTTAGAACGCCATCGTCCGACTAAACAGCAGGCAAAGTTAAAAAGGGAAGAACGATTGGTTAATTTAAAAGACGCTTTTATTTTAAAACCAAATGCGGATGTTGGCGGTAAAAAGATTTTGTTGGTTGATGATGTTTTTACCACTGGCAGCACGATGCAAGAGTGCGCTGGAGTGTTGAAAAAAGCCGGGGCAGTTCAGGTGAAAGGATTTAGTGCGGCGAGAGGATAATTTGATTTCAGATTGAGAGTGGATAAATATATATGAAACTCCCGGAGGGCGCGCCCCCGGGAGTTTTTTGGCGTATCTAGGAGATTTGTTGTTAGTAGGTAAGTGTCTTTGGTCCCAAAGGAAGACCGTTCGCGTTCCGCAGACCATTTTCTATTCCGTCCGACCATTCAACGCCATTTGCCTCTACGCGAATAGATAAAGCGTCGTTTGTTCTCATTGTCCGCGTGTCCGCGGTAATCAGGAAAGAATACACCATTCCAGTTTCTATTTCCACATCAATGAAAGTTAGGTCGGTAAATCGCGTCTCGTAGCGCGTTCCAGGCTGCCAAGGATTTAATTCCGCCCTCGCTAGGAGATTAAGGGGAGCGATTGAATTTTTGTAGATTTGCAACATGTTCGTACTGCTGGCAGTAGAAGTGGCGCCGTTAAAGTACAAAACTACGTTCAATGTTTCCAATATCGCGGGCACCGAGCGAGTGTCGCCAGTACTAGTAATTGCGACCCTGCCGATCAGTTGTTCGGCGCTTGGCGAGGTTCTGCCGCTCGGCGTGTCGGATGACCATGACACGTAAATACTAACTCGAGCGGGAGAGCTGGTGGCGACTGTTGTACACGCGCCGCTAACGCAGGTCGATCCTACGGCGACCACATTTGCGCAACTTTGTAACTCCATTATTATAGTGCTCGTAACAGAGCAGTAATTTTCAAATACCATAGCGTTTCCACTGCAGGTGTCCTGTCGGAAGTTCGTTCTGCCGTTGGAGTAGGTGCTAGACACACTGCCCTGAGTCGTATAATTTATTCCCCCATCCGAATCAACACAGCTGATCGCTATGGGTAAAGTGGAAGTGGGCAAAGCCGCACAGGCCCCGCCGGCACAGCCCTGGCCCGGGGGACAAGCGACCGTGCGGCCGGAGACAAAGTTGTTTGCGCAGTAAAACTCGGTAATCATGGGCGTGGTGGTAACGCCAAAGGTAGTGGTGCTGGTTCCGGTGCAAACGTCGGTGCGGCTCACCCGTCTGACTGAACCCGCCGCGCCGCGCCGCGCCGGGCGTCCGGTTTGTTCACTGCCAGTCGTGGTTCCTTTGACCGCCAAATTAAACCCGCCATCGGTTTCGGTACAGGCCACGGCAATCGGAACAGTAGAGGTGGGAGACACGCTCGGCATTTTTGATTTAGCATAGGGCATGGCGGCGAAAGCCAGCCCGCTCGCGGCCAAAAGGGTCGCGGTCGCCACCATTAGCTTGGTGTTGGTAATTGATTGCGTTTTGGTGGCGGTTTTTAGGCCATTGTTCTCTGGCATAATTGTGAAGATTAAGAATAAAAAAAATAATGTTGAAAAACCGTCTGTAATTTATTATACCATATTATCTTTACGACAACCAGCCTTTAACTACTTTTTCAATATCATCAGAATCCACTGTTACCACGCCTGTGTTATCAAGCTCATCTTCCAGCTCTTCTCTTTTTTTTACCAAAGCCGACGTAGATTTATTTTTTGGAGTTTTTCTAATTTTACTATCCAGTTCTTGTATTTCTTTCCATAATTTGGCGGCTGAAGGATGTTTGGCTACTGCCGCCTGATAAAGTACGGCGGGAACGGTGATGTGAAGGTGCGAGACGCGAATCATGGCGGCCGCTTCGTCAATCGCGTCAATGGCTTTGTCAGGCAGTTTGCGATTTTTGATTAGCTTGTTTGTCAGCTCTACCGCGGTTTTTAGGGCGGCATCTGTAAATTCTACTTTGTGGTATTCGCGGTATTTGTCTTTTACTCCTTGCAAGATCTGCATGGTTTCCGCTTCAGTCGGCTCATCCACATGAATTGGCTGAAATCTTCTTTCCAAACTAGAATCAGGTTTAAAATATTTTTCATATTCCTGCGTAGTCGTGGCGCCAACCATCTGCAAGTCGCCGCGAGCCAGAGCCGGTTTTAAAATATCGGAAAAATTCACCGCTCCCTCGCTGCCCTGTGACTGGATTACCATGTGAACTTCGTCAATAAAGAGAATGATGGAACGTTTAGCCAGACTGATTTCCTGCACAATCTTTTTGGCGCGCTGTTCAAATTCTCCGCGGTATTTGGTCCCGGACAAAAGGCCGGCCACATCCAACGCGAGCATCCGTTTGTTTCTCAATACCTCCGGCACGTCGCCGGCCGCAATTCTTTGCGCCAACGCTTCGGCAATGGCGGTTTTGCCAACCCCGGGCGCGCCGGTAAGAATCGCGTTGTTTTTGGTGCGCCTGGCAAGCACTTGGGAAAGTTTTTTAACTTCATCCTCGCGGCCAATGATTGGATCAGTGGCGCCCTCTTTGGCCAGGCGGGTGAAGTCAACGGCGTACTGGTCTAAATAAGGCGTGCCAGACCTGCCGGCAGTTTTCCCGCCGAGGTTAATTTTGGATAGAATTTCTGTTAACGGCTTTTTTGTTACTAAGCTATAAATAACAACTGAAGCGATGATAACAAAGATGCCGTAATAGAGAAGATTGGCGGTTTCAAACATAGTGGCTATATTATAGCATAAACCAAAGTTCCTGACAAAAACAAAAAGCGAGGTCCTGGACTCGCTTTTTCAAATTTGCGGGGTTCTGCTCTTTTCTATTGTTTGATTTTATTAAATATATCAGATATTTTGCAATCCACAACTACATTTTATCCACAGATCGCGCTCTGGTCGCGTAATCTTAGCTTTTAAATTATATATGGATAAAAACATATTTGGCAGGTTGTGAATATAGTATAGCATGTTTAGAGTATTTTTCTACGGTGTCCTGCTTTCCAAGTATTCAGGCAGGTGGCGGGACTGGTCTCATTTTGGTGGCTCGCTTTAAGCGCGGTAATTCCGAGGCGAAATGTATTCCAAGCGTGTTCCGGTTTGTTAGATTGTAAAATAATTACAAGTTTCATTTTTTATTTTTTCGCATTGTGAGGCGAGGCTTGCTAGTTCTTCTTCCGTAAGCACATCCTGAGCACAGGGATATAAAATATTATCTTCTTTATAAATGTGGTCTCTTAAAAGAGAGATCATGGCTTGAGTATTTTTCTTGAGTTTAATTTCATCATTTTCCGGCAAAGCCTCTCTCATTTTAGCAAGATAATCTCTTTTGGCTGCATGTTCCATTAGCATCATGCCGATAGGCCCGCCCTCGTTTGGTATGCCTTTTTTTTCTAGAGCCGGAAATAAAACTTGTTCTTCTTTTTGATGATGAGGTTCGGCAAATGTTTCAGTGAAGTGCAAAAATTCTTCTACTTTATCATGGTTAATCACTGGCTGATTAATAGTCGCCTCTAAATCAGCAAGATGCGCCAAAATATTTTGATGATCTGATTTTAATTCTTCTATGCAATTGTGGTGATGACAATGATTAGACATAAATTTATTTTATTAACTCCCCAATTGAAACATCCAATGCTTTGGCGATTTTCGCCATAGTTTGAACATCAATCAAAAAACACCGCCAATTTTCACTTTTTGTGAAATCGTAAGAAACAGCCGAGGCGCTTTGCGCCGAGGCAACATCTTTCAATTTCGCTGAATGTAAAACTTGGCGGAGTGTTTACGAAAATATTCGAACGGATTTTGAACAAAATGTTTGACGGCGGGCAAAAAGGAAGGGGTTTTAGGGGAGGGAATTTTTGCCCGCCGCCCTTCCGCCCTTTTCGGATTTGGCGATTTCAGGTTTTTCACGAATTGGTTTGTGGTAAAATGCTATCACATTTTACCCTTGGCGGCAAGATTTTCTTTTCTCTCTGACACATCAAACCACCCAAACCTTTCTGAATTATTTTTATTTTGCTTGTATATTTGCAACTCTAATATTTTCATACCATACTTTGGATCGGTTAAAGCATCGGCAAAAATCACCAAAAAATCTTCAATAGTCTTCCAACAATTTTCAAACAAAACTTCGACAGTATCTACATTCAAAAAGCTGCTCAAGCGACTTATAATTACAGGATTTTTACCTGCCTGATGGTCAATCACATTATTACGCACGGATACCATTAAATCTGACCACACCCTATCTTCTCTGATTGTATCAATAAAGACAGGATCGATCTTAGGATATTTAATATTAAAATTTTGCAGACCCTTTTCAAACAATTCTTGTGTTTGGAACAAAAATCCAATTTCAAAACCCATTTTTTTGGCCACATCTTGGAAGCGATCCTTGAACGCAATTACTAAATATGTATAAACACTCTCAACAAGTTGAATTTTCTCTCTTTCGGGAATCTTGTCATCATGCCATTTTGAACGCAGACTTCGCAAACTTCTAAAAGCTGGCTCAAGACCATCAAATAAAACTTTCATTATTGCCTGCTGGACATCTTCTTTGTTTTTACCTCCGAAAAGACCACTTAAAATATGGTCTTGAAAATGTATCAAACGAGACATAAACAACTCGCCCATTCCAACATCTGAGAATAATTTAAATGTTATTTTTTCTTCCATAATTTGCTATGGTAATATCGTTAATTAGGTAAATTTTGATTAATTTGATCTAAATATATATTAACTAGCCGCATTATTTCTTTATTACCTTCACATTTATCTTTTAACAAAAAATTTTCAAAATCATTTTTGGCCAAAATAAAATCTAATTTAATTTTAAAATTTAAGTAACCCCGTAAAAAATATAATCCACATCTATCTGGCTCTATTTCTAAAATATCATTAATAAACATCTCGCAATCACAAACTATTCTACTATGGCTATAACCCTTTACTATTTTATCATAATGCCTTTTGGCATCAATTAAACGGCCTTCGTATGCCAGTAAAAAAGCCATGCTATATCTCCACGTTAGATCAAACGGGTTATTTTTTATATTCTCCAATTCGTTTTTTGCTTTATTTATATTGTGCTCAATCAAAAAATAATAAATAGCCCTTTGCAATCCCGACACATAATCATTTGGAGCCAACGAGCTTAATAAATCTAAATAAATCTTGGATTGTTTAATATATCCAATTTTTCTTGTTTTTGTATATTGATAATATAATTTATGAGTAAAACCTAACGCCCCCTCGTATAAACGTCTCGGCAATCGCCTCTTAATTTCGACAACTGCTGGTACTGTATCGTGGATATTTTTTAATTCGTTATTCAATTGACTGTATATATTAAAAGAAAGATCGAGATCGCCGGACAAAAAAACCGCAATCCCTATTATATATTTAGTGACAATCCCAAGCCATTGTTGTGTAAATTCAAAACCCAAAAGTTCTTCATCCTCTGGGAATGCGACTTTTCTAGGTAATAATTCCGTAAACTCTTTTGAAAGTTGATCGCTGAAAAATTGCTTAATTGGTCTATGTATAACCGCCCCCTCTAAATGAAATTTATAGTGCGCCTGCCCCTCTTTCATTTTACCTTTTAACATTTGTCCATAAACCATAAAATGCCCCCTCACGCGACGCAGGTAGGAAAGAGCCGACGGACCGCCATTAATTTTTTGTGCCCACTTTTCTTCCAATTCAATCACATTAAAAATCTGCGGTATACTTGAATTTGACAAGTAAGTATTCAATTCAGCCAATAGGTTATTCCGCAATTTTTTCTTTTCGTCGTCATTTTCGGTCTTAATAGCAATCACTATACCAACTTTATTTGGTCTATTTCTTGGTAATCTTAATCTAATATAAATATCCCTTAATAAATTACCAAAACCTCGCACATCTGCTTCGCTAAATTCAATGACATTGGCTATTTTCATATGTGTGGATAACTTTATACTTTCGGGAAACTTTCGGGTATGGTATAATTATATCACTGGACAGAAACCAGTCAAGTCATGCCTTCAATAAATTACCTGCAATATGGCAACTCTAACAAAGAAACAAAAAGAAATACTAGATTTCATCAAAAACTACATTGATAAACATGGAATCTCCCCATCTTTGGAGGAGATTTGCTCTCGATTTGATAAAGCAATCGGAACTATCCACGAACACATCGAGGAATTGGTAAAAAAAGGATTTCTTAACAAAACCAACAACATCCGCGGAATCGAAATTGTCCAAAATAACGAAACTATATCAATACCGCTAAAAGGTTTCATTGCGGCCGGGTCGCCAATCGAAGTCATTGAGGAATACGAGACCATCACCGTGCCGAAAAATTTGCTCGCTAAATCCGGAGATCATTTTGCATTACGAGTGAAAGGAAACAGTATGATACAAGAAGGAATTTTTGACGGAGACAATGTAATTATCAGAAAACAGAATACCGCAGATAATGGCGAAACAGTAGTCGCTTTGATAAATGGAAACGAAGCGACTTTAAAAAAAATTTACAAAGTGGCAGGTGGTTTTAAACTTCAACCGGCCAACCCCGCTATTTCCGCTTTTGTAGTAAAACAAGTTATTGTCCAAGGTAAAGTAATTTCTGTAATGCGAAACTACGAAACAAGGCGGCTATTAAGTGATCCCTTGACGCTTCTAACTTTCAACGAAGATCTAAAAGAGTTAATCGCCAAGACACAAGAGGAAATCCAAAATAAATTTAAACCTAACAGTGAATTTGAAACTTGGCAAAAAACTGAAGAAAAACCAGACCATAATAAATTTTGCCTTGAAACCACTTATACTTTTTTAAATGAATTACTTCTGCTTTGGGTATGCAAAGATAAGGCATTAATAAAATTTGACACGATTGAAAATAAACAGGATTTAATCGCATTTAAAAATAATGCACAGGAAATATACTCACATATTTTTACAAATAATATTTTCGACTGGTACAACCCAGATGATGTTTTACTATTGGAAATTACCAATACTTTTAACAAATACGATTTCTCTCAAATTGACAGGGATATACTTGGAAAAATGTATGAACAATTTATAACACGAGAAGAAAGAAAAAAATTAGGACAATTTTACACACCCGAACCAATAATAGATTACATTTTAGATCAAACCGGATATGCAGAACACATCGAGAACAAAAAAATAATCGACATATCGTGCGGATCTGGTGGCTTTACTACGCGAGCAGCCAATCGCTTGATTAATAAACTAAAAAATGAAAAAAACAAAGAGGGTGTTATAAAAAAAGTAATTGATAACATTTACGGTTTAGACATCAACCCATTTGCTTGTTATTTGGCAGAAACAAATATCTTATTACAATTACTTGACTTGATTATTGAGGTAAAACAAAATAATCATAATTTTAAAGTACCAAAAATTAATATATTTCAAACAAATACAATTGAAACACCATCGCTATTGACCGACGACGAACAAAATATCAAAGATATTAAAAATAAATCTGGTAAATTTATTGATGGATTTGATTTCGTTGTGGGAAATCCCCCTTATTTAGAAGCAAAAAAAATGGATAAAAAAACAAAAGAATTGTGTGCTGAAACATGCCCCGGCATAGCGTCCGGCGCGTTTGATCTATTCGTGTGCTTTGTTGATAAGGGACTGCGTTTATTAAAGGATGGTGGCAAATTGGGGTATATCTTTCCAAATAAATTTTTGATAGCAAATTACGCAAAAAAAATGCGCGAAGAATTACTATACAAATATACGATTAAAGAAATAATTGACGTATCTGAATGCGAAGTGTTCGAAAATGTATCTGTCTACCCAGTTGTTTTTATCGCAGAAAATAAAAAACCACAAAACAACATCATTAAAACCGCAGAAAAAATCAATAGTATAAAAGAATTAGAAAGTAAAAACTTTATCACAAACGAAATTAAGCAAGATGTATACAAACGAGATGATTTTGTATTTTTCATTCTACCAAGCGACAAAAAACAAAATGCTTTACTAATGAAACTGCTTGATGATCAATACAAAACCCTGGATAATTATCTAACTATAAAATGGACAATTTCTTTTCACGCATCCGGCCTGCGAGAAAAATTTTTATTCCCCGATAAACCACAATCAGATTTTGCAAAAAAACTAATTGGTGGAAAATCTTTTGCTGGTAATGATGATATAAACAGATATAATTTGAAATGGGGTGGTTGGTGGATCGACTACGATGAAGAGATGGCTCGCAAACACAAAAATCAACTTCCGCCGAAAAGTTTATTTGAGCAAGAAAAATTAATTATTTGTCAAAATTCATTACGACTACGCGCCACTTATGACGACAAAAATTATTATTGTAAGGATACATTTTTTGTTGCATATTTAAATGACGAACTAAAAAAAGATTTCAATATTAAATTTTTCCTTGCGCTTTTAAATTCGAAATTATTACATTACTATTACGCCAATATATATAAGGGGACACATATCGCTGGTGGCTACCTCCACTATTTGATAGGGTATCTATACAGTATGCCAATTGCTTTACCAACAAAAAAACAACAATTGGAAATTGTCGCTTTGGTGGAAAAAATACTTTCTACAAAAGAAAAAAAGGAATATACACTGCTTGATGAAAAAATCGACAAAGCAATCTATCAACTTTTCAACTTAAATGAAGAAGAGATCGAAATAGCTAACTCGTTTATTTAAAACTCTCCAAAAAATTTTGGATATAGGCCTTGAATGATAGAATATTTGCTGCCACAGGCATATTCCCCCTATCCTTTCGCTTCCCTTCTCTAATCACAAAAATTGCGTCTATTTTGTGTTTCAAATCTGAATTATTCAATAGATGCGCCCACCCCTCGGTCAACTCTAAAACTTCGGCAAAAACGCAAAATTTAATGTCGTCCAACAGATTAATTGACGGGGTAACTTCGTCTTTTATAACTCGAGATTCTCCGATCAATTCCTTCATCCTGATCATATCAATATACTCCTTGCATTCAATTATCATCAAAGGTTTGTTGTCTGATTTTCTAAAAATTACGCAATCGCCACCAATAGTTAGAATTTTATCTTCACCCTTCAATTTTATCGCTCTTGCCGATAATCCGCTTTTGTCGTTTGCAGTTACTTTTTTACAATAGAACTTATCGGAAAGTTTAGACTCATCAATAATTTGATTGATCAAAATTTCAACAAAAAACTCGTCTTTAAAACCTACGAGAGATGAAATTTGCCTCTCTTCAAGTTTGTATTTTTGTGCCCAACTATAGAAATTGTTATAATTTAAACTGCAAAAAATTTCTATTGTTTCTTTGCTGTTTTTACCAACAATATTTTTTGCAACATACTTATCAAAAATATCTTTTGCGCTTAATTTGATCTTTTTTTTAATTTTTGGCATATCATTTAATGAAAAAATTGATGTTCTTTTTATATAAAACGGCAAAAACTTTTAACTCAATAATATCCACCCTCTGCTCGCCCGCCTCAACTTTGGAAACATATGACTGGGGCTTTTTTATTTTCTCCGATACTTCCTTTTGCGTTAAGCCAACATCTAAACGCGCCTGTTTAAGACGCTCTACAACTTGCTTATATTCGCTTGTCCGTATTGTTTTTGGCATGTATATATAATATATTCAAATCAAGAATATTCAAAGTTTGAATATTGTGGTATAATACAACTGGCCAATAAAAATGAAAAGCCCGCTTTTGGCCAAAATAAAGTTCGGGCCGATGTTTTTCACGGGTTCTTTGGTGGTTTTTAAATCCGAAAAGGGCGGAAGGGCGGCGGGCAAAAATTCCCTCCCCTAAAACCCCTTCCTTTTTGCCCGCCGTCAAACATTTTGTTCAAAATCCGTTCGAATATTTTCGTAAACACTCCGCAGAGCGGTAAACGACGCGTTTTTATATAGGGCGCGCCACCCGATTTTCGCCAACCAATCGAATTTTTTGCCTTTGTACCGTAAGGGACGCCAAAAGCGGGCTTTTCATTTTTAATCGTTTCGTTATATGCGTTATTTTATCTACGCTCGTAAATCCACAGATAGCGAGGATAGGCAGATAATGAGTATTGAAGCCCAACTTACCGAATTGGCCGAATTTGCCGCCAAGGAAAAACTTGAAATCGCCGCCTCGTTTACCGAGGCAAAAACCGCCAAAGAACCCGGCCGAATAATATTCGGCGAAATGTTAAATCGGATTGAGGCCGGCGAAGCCGATGGAATTTTGGCTTGGCATGCGGACAGGTTGGCGAGAAATAGTATCGATGGCGGACGGATAATCTATTCGCTGGACACTGGAAAACTAAAAGACCTTAAATTCCCTACTTTGTGGTTTGAAAACACGCCCCAGGGCAAATTTATGCTTTCCATTGCCTTTGGGCAGAGCAAATACTATGTGGATAACTTGAGCGAGAACATCAAAAGAGGCCATAGGCAAAAACTGCGTAAAGGGATAAGGCCAAATATTGCGCCCCTAGGGTATTTGAACAATCCCAAAACCAGAGGCATAGATGTAGATGTTGAAAAGGCCGGGGCAGTTAGAAAAGCATTTGAGATATATTCAAAAGGTGAAAATACCCTAAACCAAATTGAGCAGTTTTTTGCCTCTGCCCAAATTTCTTACAAAGGAAAGCATTTGTCTATTTCCAGTGTCCAGCGAATACTTAAAAATCCATTCTATTACGGCGTGTTCTACTTTAGCGGTGAAATGCACGAGGGATCGTACGAGCCAATTATTTCCAAGAAACTTTTTGATTCTGTTCAACAAGTAATGAGCAACCGAGGAAAAAAGAAACGCAAGCGAAAACACGAATTTGCTTTTTCGGGATTGATGAAATGCGGAAATTGCGACTGCCTCATAACTGCTGAAAAACAAAAAGGACATCACTATTATCGTTGCACCAAGAAAAAGCAAAAATGTGATGAAAAGTATCTGCGGGAAGAAAATCTTATTGAACAGATGAAAGGGATTGTTCAAAAAGTTTCTTTGCCTGACGAGTGGGCAAATAATATGCTTGCCGAGATAGACAAGGAAAAAGAACGAGCGAGAGAAGAAACGAAAGTTTTTGTTCAAAATCTCCAAACTCAAAAAGTAGAAATTGAAAGCAAAGCCGAAAACCTACTTGATTTGTTTATTGGTGGCAAAGGCATTGAACCCGAAGAATACCAAGCTAAAAAATCAAAACTGCTTAATGAGAAACAAGACATTTTGGGAAAGATAAGAGATTTTGAACAAAAAGGAAATAATTGGCTCGAACCGATGAAAGAAATGATTTTAGCCAGTAGCCAAGCCAAAATTCTTTTATCGCAAAGCGACAATCAAGAAATCCGAGCATTTCTAAAAGATATCGGCTCGAACTTCATTTTGAAAGATAAAAAATTCCAATTTGCGCTTAAAATCGGCTGGCGAGCCCTCGCAGAGGGCGAGCCAACAAAGACATTTCCCAATTGGCGGTGCCTTTTGGTTAAAATCCGAACTTTTTTTGACGAAAATCCAGAAATTGAATTTTGAAAAACTTTTAAGCTCGGGCGGGCAAAAAGGAAGGGGGTTGGGGGGAAGGAATTTTTGCCCGCCCTCGCTTTCCGATTCCAATTTTTTTCCGCCGCCACCGAATTTCGTGTCCCGCAAAGCGGGGCGCGCCAAAAGTTTTTACTCTCCCCTTATGTATTTGTAGGAAGCTAAAAATAAGGGGGTCAATTTTTTAATATCAAAATCAGGTGAGTTAATTTTATATTCAACTTGACTCCACCGATCAATGTATCCCCTAAACTCGAGACCGGGAATAATAATTTTCTTCATTTTTGACTTTGGCATTTTGAAAAAGAAACCAAATGATTTACTTCCAAGCCATTGGATACCAAAAACCAGGGGGAAACCATATTTAAAACCTATGTATCCTTGATTAAATTTCTTTTCCAATTTCCATCCATTTTTGCGGATAAAGCTCTCAACGCGGTTTATAACTTGCTCAAATTTCTTGACACTCTCTTTATTATGCTCTTTTGCGTAATACCCAATATCATAACTCTTTTTCCCATGAACCGGCTTTGCCGTAAAAACATTAGCCTCGATCTTGTTAAGAACGATAAATTCATCTTTACCTATATTGAATTTTTTGATTTCTAATAAATCGATCGGATATCCTATTTTCGATATAAATTTTGCCAAATGTTGTTTTATTTCCGGCGCAACAATAATAATACGAATTTGTAGGTTGTCCCATTCAGGCTCTGCACCCTCTTGGTCAGCTTCAAGCCAAAGATTTTTTATTGAATCTGGGTTAGCTTCGGCCCAAAGCGCATAATTGAGTACTTGCGAAATAATTTTTTCATCAACAGGAACGTTTTTATTTTCAATAATCACGATCGTTCCCTCGCTATCAACCCCTATCATATCTGGAATTTCTATACCAGAAATTGCCCTCGCCCTCACTTGTCTATTTAAAATGTAAATGTCGCTAAGAATTCCCCTCGTATCTAAAAGATAACGTTCGAGCTCCTCTTCTGTTTTGAAAGGAGTTTCTGTAGCAGCTAATATTTTTTTATCCTTTTTCCAATATAGATTGGCCATAGTTTTTATTAGATTATCATAATATTATTTGATACGCAATATTTTTAAATGAGTTCATATTACCAGCCTAAAAAATCAGAATTATTTCTGCATCTTTGTCTGGAATAATTTGACCAACATCTGCCACGATGATAAATGTTTTACTAAATATTCAATGTAGTCCTCGTCAATTTTACCAGCACGAGTAGTCGGTAAATATATTTTTATTTTATCAACCTTATTAAGATAACATTTTCTGCCATACGAAAATCTCCATCTCAACCTATTTAATTGCGTTGTTATATAAAGCAAAGTTGTAAATCGATAATCTTGCTTTGGAATGCAAATCATCACATTATCCTTTGCTACAAAATTGTAGTAGTGATAGTAAGAAGTAAGCGGGGTGCCGTCTGATGCGATTGTAATCGCATTAACATTTGTTTGTTCCAAAGATACATCAACATATTTTTCTACGCCATTATTTACAGCAGAAGTTGATATAAGGGGAATTTTGCCATCGTCCATCTCGCCGCTTACATGGAATTCACCTGTTTGTATCGGGGTTTCGAATAATTCAGTAATTGGTATTTCTTTCTGGCCTTCTATTTCTTTAGCTTTAATCTCTTTGAATAATTCATCGGTTAGCACATTTTCTATAAAATCTTGCTCTCGATTTGAGCCAACAAGAAAAGAAATCGTTTCTCTTACTGTAGTGTCTAGATCATTTACAATGTCTTCCTTGGTCGGTTTTCGCTCATCAAGATATGCTTCAGGGATGAGCTCCAATGTTGGGTCGTCAAAATCTATGACTTCTGTTTTTTGGAATTCAACGATATTTTCTACTCTTATATCGGGGTCGTTGATAAACGCTTTCAGAATTGGTTTAATTTTTTCAAAATCATTCGTAGCCCGTGGATTTGGCAATCTTTTACCCTTACTTTTGAGCAATCCATCATTAAGAGCACGCATCCAAACAACTTTTTGGTCTCGAGAATGAGGAATGCCTTTTTTAATAAAAATACCAACTGTAAGAACTCCTATTGGATAAAACAAATCCTCGGGAAAAGTTACGACACCAAGCAGTGTATTTCTCATTAAAAGTTCTTTTCGCCATTCTAAATATCCCGCCGATTTAACAAGATTAGAATTCGGGAGTATCGAAAAAAGAATACCGTCATCGCTCATTTGTTTGAGGGCGTGATCAACGAATTTATATTCTTTATCATCACTACTTTTTAGTGCAAAAGGTGGATTCATTAAAACTTTAGTAATAATCTGCGACCCTTCGGGAGGTTGCGTTTCTCCGTATTTCGCCGAAGGTACCCCGTTATTAGTGGCTGACACTAACCATTTTGCAAAACAATTCCCTTCAATAAGGTTATTCTTGCCATCGCCACGAAAAATCATATTTACAACAGCAAGAGCAACGACTTCCGGCTCTTGTTCTATCCCAAACAGATTATTTTGCTTAAATCTATTAATTTGTGATTCATTTGCACCCCTTTTTATGTAGTCAAAGGCTGAAACAAGAAAGCCACCCGTTCCACAAGTTGGATCAAGCACGATATCACGCAAATTTACATTAACTGCTTCGGTTGCAAATCTTGTAATATGACGAGGAGTGAGAACAATTCCGATTTCCTTTGCGCCATTGCCATACTTCAAAAAGACCTCATAAAATCTGCCGAGTACATCCGTTCCTGAATTCATAGCGGAGCGAATATTCAAGTTGTTTAGCTCCTGTAAAGTTTGCACTATAGCGTGCTTAAACTTGTTGTGATTGTCTGGTGTTGAAGGAAGGGCTATTCTTATGTACTCAAAAAATTCAGGTTTCCCTTGGCGCTGTAAAACATTTTTTGCTCTTGTATTAATATCTTGTATTAGAACTATAGGCGATGCATCTATATTCGGCGGAGTTTCATCAACGATAGAAAGTAGTAGTGCCGCCATTACTCTTGCTCTATAATTTTTGTTTATAGCCCCAAGATGAAGTATTGAGTTGATTTTTTCTGCTTTTGAGATAAATAGATTTTCATCAATTTGAAAATCCTCAATCTCGGGGCTGTTTGTCTCCAAAAGTCTTTTAGCAATATCGGGCGGAATAAGACCAGAAATTTCTTTGCCATTGATTTTAATTGGCAAAAAATCTCTACCGTTAAAAAATCTTGATTTTATAAAGTAGCTATCCGCTTCGTTGCCAGCAACGCCAGAAATTATTTTAATTTTTATTGATTTGCTTTTGTTTATTTTTTCAGCATATTCAACTGCCTCACTAACGGCTTGCTCAATTTGTCGATGCTCTCTTTTTGCTTCAATAACCCAAAAGGCTGACTCTGATAATTTAATAACATTTTCAGGTTTTTCTTGTTCAAGGTATTTTTGTATTTCAGGATGACCCAAACATTCATTTTGAGTATAAACTTGACCACCCGAAAAACGATCAGGATTTCGTACATCCCAACCAAGTGCTTTTAGGTTCTCCTTAATAAATAAGTAAGCGTCAACCTCCGTGTTTCTAGGACGACCAACTCTATTATTTTGTTGCACATTTCTTGGCATATTATTATTTCAATAAACTATCCACAGTAACGTCAAGGGCTTTTGCAATAAGCCTTAATGTTTCAACTCGTGGATTTAATGTTGCGCCGGATTCAATTTTGATAACCGTATTATAAGTTACTCCGGCAAGTTTAGAAAGTTTATCCTGCGAAACGCCCTTTTTCTTGCGATATTTTTTTATGTTTTGGGCTATCATATTAAAATATTCTTTGTGGATAGTAAATATTTACTATTAAATTGTGATATACTATAATTAAGATATGTTATCCACACCCATATACATAATATCACACTTTAATATCTTTTCCAAAATAGGGAGTTCCTTGTCGTTGCCCGCGCACGGGAGGGCTGGGGCAAGGGCAACATCTTTGATGGCGGCGCATTTCGCAAAGCGAAATACGAAATTCGGCGGCGGCGGAAAAAAATTGGAATCGGAAAGCGAGGGCGGGCAAAAATTCCTTCCCCCCAACCCCCTTCCTTTTTGCCCGCCCGAGCTTAAAAGTTTTTCAAAATTCAGCGTTCGGATTTTCGCTAAAAAAAGTTCGGATTTCGTTCAGCGTTCGGAGCCAAATTGTATGTTGCGAGTTTATTGCCTCGGCGCTTCGCGCCTCGGCAGTCAGATTGTATAGTATTTGCCAAGATTTTTTGGGTTCAATCGCCACCTTTTGCGAAAGCAAAACGCGGTTCGCCGTTGCAAAGCAACGGATAAACGAAATTTATGAACCAATCCTTTTTATTCCGCCGAAGGCGAAAAGCAAAGCGATAATTTTTAACAGCCCAAAAGCGATATGAAATATTTTTTATACATCAGAAAATCAACAGATGAGGACGACAGACAAGTTTTGTCATTGGAAGCGCAAGAAACAGAATTGAAAGAATTTGCCCTGCGGGAAAATCTTTTGATCGCCGCGACTTTCCGCGAATCGCAAACCGCTAAAGAGCCGGGTAGACCGATTTTCAACGATATGCTCAAACGAATGGAAAGCGACGAAGCCGAGGGGATTTTAGCGTGGCACCCCGACAGATTAGCTCGCAATTCCATTGACGGCGGACGGATTATTTTCTTAGTTGATACCGGAAAAATCAAAGCGCTAAAATCCCCGACATTTTGGTTTGAGCCGACCCCGCAAGGCAAATTCATGTTGAATATCGCTTTTGGGCAATCCAAATATTTTGTTGATAATCTTTCAGAGAATACCAAAAGAGGGTTGCGTCAAAAATTGCGCCGAGGCGAATTGCCCGGTTACGCTCCGCTGGGATATTTGAACGACTTACTAAAGCACACAATATATAAAGACCCCGAAAGATTTCGCCTCGTCAAAAAAATTTTTGAGCTTTACGCAACCGGAAATCATTCTCTGAAAGATGTGCGGAAGTTAATAACTTCCGCCGGCTTATTGAGCCGAAAGAAAAATATGCTTTCCGTTTCCAATATCCAAAGCATACTTTCAAATTCATTTTATTACGGAGTATTCAAATATAACGGCGAAATGTATGACGGAAAGCATGAGCCAATGATTCCAAAGAAACTTTTTGAAGCGTGTCAAAAAGTGATGGCGGATCGTTCCCGCCCGAAAAAGCCGAGCCAAAAAGAATATCCATTTAGAAATATGCTCGTTTGCGGAGAGTGCGGTTGCGCCATCACTTCCGAAACGCAAAAAGGACACAACTATTATCGTTGCACCAAAAAGCGAGATAAAAAATGTTCGCAAAAATATATTCGCGAGGAAGTTTTGGCACAGGAAGTTTCAAACGAACTTCAAAAAGTTTCTTTGTCTTCCGCTTGGGCGGAGTGGATGCTCACGGAAATAAACAAAGAAGAAGCGGAAGCCACCCAAAGCGGAGCCGTTTTCGCTCAAAATCTCAAAGACAAAATAAAAGAGCTTG
>Ga0265296_1002721_pt1 | contig 17360 bp, 15 predicted proteins | sample MunlanPumphouse1_FD_189073 | JGI IMG/M metagenome (GOLD analysis project Ga0265296, IMG submission 189073) | Groundwater microbial communities from a municipal landfill in Southern Ontario, Canada - Pumphouse #1 | ecosystem: Environmental > Aquatic > Deep subsurface > Groundwater | place...
GCTTGTTGCTCCCGGAATAACCGGCTGGGCGCAGGTCAAAATGGAAAACGACGCATCTGTTGAAGACGCGCCGGAAAAAATGCAGTACGACCTTTATTATGTAAAAAATCGAGTTTTCATTCTTGACCTTTTAATAGCATCCCGAACAATTTTTGCCATTCTTCAACGGCAGGGGCGATAAGATAAACAGAATATAGGAATGAAGTGGAGCCCCGCCGACGGGAGTCGGCGGCACCTCTTATTTCGGTGGCGGGGCGGAACCCCGCACCGAAAGCCAACCCTCTCACCATTCATCCGTCAACAGGAGCCGACGGCTTTCTGGTGCGTTGGGTTAAGAATTTAAAATATCCCGCTTGCAAGCGGGATATTTTAATAAATTGATTTTAGCTACCGTTTAACAAATACGATGGAGGCTCTTTAATTCGGCAATTCCTTCTTCAAACGAAACCTTCGGCTCCCAGCCAAGAAGCCCTCTTGCTTTGGTAATATCGGCCAAAGTTTCTTTAACTTCGCCTTGACGCTCAGCAACAAATTCCCAAGAACCGCCAATCATATCCACAACATTAAAAATACTGTAGTTTTTTTCAGTGCCGACATTAATAATTTCTCCTTTCCCAACCTTGTCAGACTCCATAGCCAAAAGGTTGGCGCGAACCACATCGGAAACATGGGTATAATCCCGCTTCTGGGTACCATCCGGAACAACGCTCATGGGCTTATCGTTTATTCTTTGTTCTAAAAATATGCCGATAACGGTCGCGTATGGACCGTCGCTTTCCATAGTTTGGCGCGGGCCGTAAACATTGAAATAACGCAATGATACTGTTTCCAATCCGTAGAAACGCGAAGCCATCTGGCAATACTGCTCCCCAACTCGCTTCTGAATGGCATAAGGAATTATAGGTTCTGGCACCATATTTTCCGTTAGAGGTAAAGTATCTTTCTTGCCGTAAGCCGAGGAGGAAGCCGAATAAACCACGCGTTTAACGCCGGCGTCGCGAGCGGCAAGCAAAACATTCAATGTTCCAGTAACATTGATATCGTTCGTAACGCGGGGGTTTTTAATGGACAACTGCATCCGAGGCTGGGCGGCGGTGTGATAAATTCCAGCGGCTCCCGCAAAAATAGGATGCAATTTCTCAAAATCCCTAATATCAACCTCGTGAAGAACGGCTTTCGGATTCAACCGCTCTCTTTTGCCAGTCAAAAAATTATCAACCACGTGAACATCAAAACCGCGCTCCACAAGCGCATCCACAATATGGGAGCCTATAAACCCGGCTCCTCCGGTAACGATATATTTTATCATAACAATTTTGATTTGGTGTTTTTCTTTAATTTATTCTCAATCCATTCGTGGTCATGCACGCTCACATCCTCAAGGGTAAGACCCTGTTTTACTAGCAATGCTTCGTTAAATTCGCGGTCTTTTTTTAAAAGACCGGCGCATTCGGCAAGGCTGTGCGAATCCAAATGAGAAACAAAGGCGTCCAAATCCTTGGGAAAACAATACCCGCCAAAACCGCGATATCCGCCGTGATTCACATCCAAATGAGAATCGCCTATGCGATAATCGGCCGCCATTCCGATTCTTATATTTTCATAATCGGCTCCTAATTTTTCGGAAAGAATTGCAAGAAGATTGGCGAAATTTATTTTTCGTGAAAAATGCACATTACCTCCGTATTTTATTATTTCGGCTTCCGTGGCAGTAATCTTTATTGGCCGATATGTGTTAAATCCCCACGGTGACATGAAAGGCGCCTTGGGCAAAAGCGACAAAACAACGCTTGCCGCATCAAGGCTTTGAGCGGTGAATCCGACTATCTGCCGATCCGGTTTTATAAAATCTTCCCATGCCTTTTTTTCGGTCAAAAACTCCGGATTAAATAAAATTTTATGACGGGGATGTTGTTTTTGGAAAAGCTCGGTCGTGCCCGGAGGAACAGTGGATTTTATTACAATAATTTTATCGCCCTTTATCGTCCGGAGGGCCGACTCCACGGCGGATAAATTTGCCGACCCTTCGGGAGAACGCGGCGTTGGCACCGAAATAAAAATAATATCGGCAAGATTGGTGTCGTCAAAATAGCCCTTCTTGGGATCTATGTCATAAAGAAACAAATCCTCGCCCCGCCGGTAATTTTTTTCTTCCTCAAAATAACGCTTTAAGGGAGCGCCGACCATTCCCACGCCGATTATGCCAACTTTCCATTTCTGTTCCATACCCAGTATATCAACCCAGCAGTACAAGCTCCGCTTGACTTACTAGGCTTCGCTTCGGCTTTTTAGCTTAAGAAGCGAAGCGACCAGCAGGGAGCGAAGTCCCGCACTAAGTTTTACTTTAGTGCGGGGATGTATTACTGGGCATACCAAAAATAAAACCAAATTAAGATTATTTTTGTTTCAACGACTTTATGAACCGCCCGGCCTCTTCCTGATAAACCGGATCAAGGCGGGCAGCTTCTTCCGCCTCGCTTCGGGCTTCGTCAATTCTTCCGTTGATGGCAAGCAAAGCGGCAAAAACAGCCCTATAAGCGGCATTTTGCGGCGCTATTTTAACTAATCTTTCATACACCTCAAAAGCCGAGGCATAATCACCCACCCGCTGATACGCCGCGCCGATTTTTAGCAGATTATTTTCAGACAGATTGTCTAAACTAAACCTGGTTTTTACTTCCGCGACAATCTCGGGTTTTTTAGCCAGAACTCCCGCAAACCAGAGATTAGCTGCGGCTTCGCCATAACTCTTGTCCAATTTCCAGGCCGTCTCAAGGGACTCTGCCGCTTTTTCAATATTTCCCGTAGAAAGATAGAATTGCGCCAATTCAAAATAAACTGGCTGTTTGGTCGGACTTAAGCGCGCCGCTTCCTGCAGCGCGATTTCCGATTCAACGGCGTAAGCCGGATTCAACAAAACGGCTCGATTCATTAAGGAACCCAAAAACAATAAATGCTTAACGTCTTTGGCCGGATAAGAAGTTTCTTTTTTCAGCTCGTCAATCGCGAACTCCATAAATTTCTTTTTTTCGTCCGGAGTAAAACGGCTGTCGTCAAGTACGCCGCGCGCCATATTCGCAAGCTGTTCTCTTACTTCAGTGTCGCCGAAACTCCGGAAAGACAAAGCTTTCTGATACGCGTCCATCAATTGACTCATTTTCAAATCCGGCGCGCCGTAAATCTTAAGAACTTGAATCAGGGCCTTAGATTCTTTTATGGGTTTTAAATTCAAAAAATAGCCCCCCGTAATTGCCGCCATCAACCCAAACAAAACAACAAAAACGGGCAGCGCAAAACCAGGTTTGTTAATTTTCTTTTCCGTTGGTTTAGCCGTTCCAAAACTCAAAATATATTCAATATAAGCGAGAACGGCAAAAAACAAAATATAGGTATTCAAATTATCAAAAACGAATAAATTCTGGAAAAAGTAAGAAACGAGCAGAACAATAATCACCAATCCCTGCCAAGTGGCAAAAAGATTGCGGCGCATTCCCCGGACAATTCCCCATAATGCCGCGGCAAAAATGGAAAGATAACTCAAAAGTCCCAAAATTCCGCCGTGAACCGCCCAATCAAAAAAAACATTGTGAGAACGGTCAAACCACGGCTCCTGGGAATAAAGACCGGGGTTATAATATTTCTGGAAAACAAGGTAATAATTTTCCTGGCCCCAGCCCAAAATCGGCCGCTCCATAACTGCTTTGGCGGACATTTTCCAAATCATAAAACGGGATTGAATGGTTCTTTCGCTGAGAGAATAATTAGTCAAACGCTTAAGAGCTGGGGTAGACCGCACAAACGCCGTGCCCCGTATCATCCAAAAAAATAACGGCATCAGTATAATAATCACCAATGCGGCAATTGCCCATTTGCGGCGGCTCTTAACCAGGGGAAAAATCCTATCCCAAAAAAGAACAATTAAAAACGCGAAAAGTATCGCGGCGGCGGCCAGCGCCAAAACCACCCCTCGGGTCGCCGTAAAATAAATAATAGCGAGTTCAAAGAAAAGCGCGAGAACATAAAAAAACACAAGCGCGATGTTCTTGCGAAAACCGTAAATCAGCAACAACAGAAACCATACATGAAACAAAAGATAAGCCGCAAGATACGCCGGATTGCCGATTGTGGAATCAACCCTGTATCCGCCTTGCAAAGAAACTCGATATCCCAATTTTTGCTGTAAAGCAATAAAAGACACTATCAGGCTGGCGGCAAGCGAGGAATGAAAAAACACCAGCCAATCCCGGCGGCTCTTAAAAACAGAAACCAACACTATAAAATAAAGATAGAGATGGCCGAGCATCATAAACCCCTCCATCCGTTCATAATTGGAGAAAAAAGAGCGGTAAGGATGCAGACCCAAAAGGTCGGCAAAAAATATAATCGCGACGAATACGGTGACCGTCTTAAAAATAGAAGTTAACTTGGGCCGATATTCCGGCCGGGCGACTGCCAATCCGACCCAAAGCGCGAAAATAATCTCCACCGCTATCCGGAAAGCAAAATTCTTCCCGGTGATAAACGGGAAAAGCATGGAGCCGGAAACGTAAAGCGGCAAAAAAGGAATGGCCCAAAGACCGCATTTTACAATCCATGCCAAAACATTTTCAATTTTAGATTGTCTCATAAAAAACACTTTTAGTATTCAACCCCCCTTTCGCCGCTGATAAATTCAATGTCGGCAACAGATTTATTTTTATGGAACTCGTTCAAAATTTCTGTTGGTTCAATGTCTTTTTTGGGCCGCACCGCAAAAACATATCGCATGATTTCTCCGTGCGTCCGCGCCTGCAACAGTTCAAAATCGCTCGCATAATTTTTAAGAATGGTTTTGCCTTCTTCTAAATTAAACCCCTCTCGCGCGTTAAAAACCAGTATATGCCCCAGTCCGCTTCGCGCATGGCCGATATTATAACGATAAAAAAACCAGATGGCCGGAGAAATCATAAGGGTTGAAATCAAAGCGATGGCGTAATTGTTCGTGCCCACCGCTACTCCAACCGCCAGGGCAAAAAAGAGAAAAGCGATATCGCGGGTTTCTTTTAAAATTGTGCGGAAACGGATCAGCGAAAAAGCCCCTAACAATCCGAAAGCCCGAGCCAGATTGTGCTGCACGACCATCATAACCACTGTTCCGATAACCCCGATTAAAACAAATGTAAAAACAAATGACGAAGAATAAGAAAGCCCTTGATGCGTTTTTTTATAAATATAAACGATTGCCATCTCCAGGGCCATGACGAAAATTATATTCAACGCGATGGTTGCGGCGCTAAACTCAGTCGGAGCTAAATTGTAAAAATCATTCATAAATTATTGTTTAATTTACTATCTCGGAATCGGATTGATTTTGTGGAGCGCATCAACGGAGTTGGTGTATTTGGAAAACGCTTGGCGAGAAAGGTGGAATTTTTCCAGCAAATTTCTGAACCACCACGGCATTGATTTGATAAATTTGACTTCCATAACAACTTTACCCGGCGCCACCAATTCAGTTCCCATTCTACGCTTAAAGTAGTTCCAGTGGCAAGCCTCGATTTGACTATCCAGGGTCAGACGAAAATTAGAGAAAAAATCGCCCTCAAACGCCTTGCGGACATATCTTACCACCGCATGAGGCTTGTAATTTCCGCGCAGAAAAAGATAGGAAAAAGCCTTCAGGTCATCGGGATAAAATTTATGAATCTTTGTTATATCAAAAAAATTATCTCCGCCGGAAAACGCCTCCCAATCTTTTAATAAAACGGGGACGCGGTACTTAAAGTTACTCATATTTTGCTTAACCTTCACTTCCAGCCATACATGCGAAACGCCCGGATCGTCAAAACGATTGGCATAAACCCTAGCCCGCAGTTTTTTGCGATTTTCCAAACCGGCCAGCTTCTGATAATAATCCCGCAGGTCGGGCGTATCAAAATACAAGCTGGTAATCGTATAAGAGCCGCTTCTAGAATACTGGTCAACCGCAAGCTGAAGACGCTTGATATAATCCTCTATTGCCGCCGCTTGATAAGAATCCAGTATATATTTAAATTCATTCCTTATCTTTTTATTTATTTGCGTCATTTTAGATTGATTTGGGAAAATTCGTCTTTCTTATAATCCGTTTTGACATCTTCCATTTTTATTCCCTGAATATTGGCAATTCCCCCGCCAAAAACTTCTTTCTTGCGGTAAGCCGCGATTCCGGTTTCAACATGCTTAATAGTATTATCTATTATCTCCGCTACGGACAAATCCTTCACCGCGATTCCGGTAAGACAATTCTGAATAGTATTTCGGACTATCAACGGGTTAGAATGCTCTCCCACGCTAATGCCCTTGTCAGAACAACCATTTATGTCGTTTCCTTCAAGAGTAACATTGCTCCAGCTTATATCAATTGCATCCCCCTCAACCTCTTTTCCGATGCTGTTGGCGTAAAACTTGCTGTTTTTTATGATTGAACCCTCGGCTAGAAAATCCAAATCAATGGAATCGTAAGCATTTTTAGTCCAAAAAGAATTTTCAATAACCGCCTTGCCGTACTTGACATTCAAACTGTCGTCATCGCTCGCGCCAGCAAAGGAGGAGTGATTGATATCTACGTCGGAGGTGAAAAAAGACGCCTGTCCGGTAAAGGTTATTCCATTAATAGTGTCTCCTGACCCGCCTTCAATATCAACATAATTCAACTTGCTCGTTTCTGAACCGGCATTAACTACCGCAAAAGATCCCCACGTTTCTTGCGGATAAGCGCGGATAATCCTAATCGGATTATTTGCCGCGCCTTCAGCCCGAATAGGACTATAAGAAAGCAAAGAAACTCCTTTACCCATAAAAATAGTTGTTCCGGGCCGGATTGTAACTTTAAAGCCGTAGGGAATAATAACATCTTCCGGGAAAGTATAAATTCCGGTCGGCAATTCAACTTCCCGCGGCCCAATTTTGACAAAAGACGGATTTCTATTTATGAATTCGCCAATAGAAGAAGCGGTTTCAGGTAATCGGGCAAACGATCCGCTAAAAGCCAAAGGCGTCTGTTGAATAGTTTTTTGGTCGCTACCGTCAAAATAATGGTTGGTGCCGTAATCAAACACCAAGCCGGCATCGCGGAAATTTTTAATAATCATGTCGCGGAAAAATCCAACCTGGCGCAAAAACTGAAAATTATTGTAAAGCTTGGCATTGTCCTTAAAAAAATCGTTTCGGGTCTGCTGATAAAGTTTGTCATAAAAAGCCAAATCGTCCTGCAAATTATGTTCATCCTGCAAATATTCTTTCAGCATCTTGTTACGTTCTTCCCGGAATTCAGAAATACTTAAAATCCGACGCACTAACCTCATTCTATTATCCTGATACTGACCGTCCGGGCCTTTTACTCTGCTTATTCCGGGGTCCCACGGACTCAATTCAAATTTTCCGCTAACAGGGTTAAAAATCAAAAAGAGGTTGCCAAATGTATCATCAAAATGCCCGCTGCCGGCTAAAATGTTCATTATGTTCCAGCCGTAAAATTTCTTCAAGTCAAAAATATTGCCGATTAAACGTTTAAAAGTTTTATCGTCGGCTTTATAGATAATGTCTATTAAGGCCTCCAAGCTTCCTTTTTGAACCTCGCTGGTATAATGATTCAAGTAAATTTCCCCTTCCGGCGTTTTAACTGCCAAATTAGATGTTTTATCAGTATTGTTGCCAATTGCGCTCCTAGCGTCATCCGAACCATAAACAGTCATATTAGAAGGAACTCTCCGACTTTCCAGCCATTTATTGCTCCATCCTTCAGCCGCAAGATAAACGCCCATATCCTGACCATTTAAGGTAAACCGGGCAAAATACAAATCTAGGGCAGTCAAACCAAACTTCTTGGCCCGATAAAAATTAAGCGGCTCAACAAAATATCCCCTGTCATAAGGAATTATTAAACTAAGATTATCCATTCCCTGAAATAAATGCTCTTTGGGAAATTTTAACTTGTAAGATTTTTGATAACTGTTCCAGTGATGGGCGCCCGTTCCGCGGTATCTTATTTTTACCTCATCCTGATAATCCCCTGATTTAAAAATTCCCTTAACATAAACCCTGTCCTCGTTCGTGAGAAATCCCGATAAAGGGTCTTCGGGAAGTCGCTCGCTCAAAGTTATTAGCTTGGAAGGGCCCAGATAAAAACTATAAACCGGCAAATCAGATTTGGTGAAATAATAAGGGAAAAAAAGCAAATCCGGCAGTTTGCGGAAAGAATGATAGCTCGGTAAAAGTTTTTGAACAAAGGAGTTGCGCAATAAAACCCTTCTCAGATCTACTGCTCCCCGCGCATTTAAGGGGTCTCTGAAAACAACAAAAAGAAAGCCGGATAAAATAATCAGACTTGCAATCAGTACAATTATTAATTTGGCTCTTTTTACTAATTTATTCATTTTAATTATTCTTCGATTTTTTGCGGCTACCTATCTTTCCTCGTCAAAAGGAGTTAATTCCTGATTTTGGCGAAGTTTAATAATGGTGCCGGAAGGAACAAAACCGCGCAAAAGCAAGTTTGGATAACCGAAAACTTTTTTGCCGATAAAAGTGGCTGGCTGAGTAACAGTATTGCAGCCCAAAGAACTGTTATCGCCTATAACAGCGCCGATTTTAACAAGGCCGGTTTTAATTCCAGCGAATTCTATTTCGGTCTCCGTAACTTTCAGGTTTGAAAGCTTGGTGCCGGCTCCAAGATTAACTTTATTGCCTAAAACACTGTGACCCACAAAAGCAAAATGAGGAGCGCGAGAGCCGTCTAAAAAAATCGCGTTGCCAATCTCGGTAGCGTGTCCAATAACCACATTATCACCGCAAACAACATTGGCTCCCACAAAAGCGCCATGCCTAATTTCGCAGTTATCGCCAATTATAGCGGGGCCGCGCACCCAAGCCCCCGGCTGAACCACGCTCCCTCTTCCTAAATACACATTATCTTCAATTCGCGCGCCCTCCATTACCGTACCGAGAATCTCGGGCTTTAAATTATGTTTTATGTAATCAGGCAAAAATTTAAGAAAATCAAAAACAAATTCGCAATCATCAAAAAGCGTTTTGTGCTTAAACCCGCTCAAATCAAAATAATAAGAAAGGTCTCTTATTTCCATATTTTTATAAAATCTTTAATTACTTTTTGATTGCCGTCAAAAGCGATTTTTTTTGGCAGTTCTTTTCTGGAAAACCAGCGCATCTCCGATATTTCTTTTTTGTCCAAAATAAAACGGGCACCCTTTTTTGGTTCAACCAAATATATAACGTTAAAAGTATAAAAAGGGTCAAATGAAACTGGATAAGTGCCGGTGTAGATGCCGAAAAAACTTTTTGTATACTCGGTCAGACCTATTTCCTCCTTCATTTCCCTCGCAAGCGCTTCCTCGGGCGATTCGCCGCCATCAACAAATCCCCCGGTAAAATCCCACCACCCTTTAAAAGGCGAAATACTCCTTTTAGTCAACAAAATCTTGTTTTTATATAAAATTATCGCCGTTGCCGTGGGCCGGGGATTGCGATAATTCACAAAGGAACATTTCACGCAATGAAGATTGCTCTTTTTAAGCCGCAATTTTCCGCCGCAAATGGAACAAAATTTGTAATAATTTTTCATGAATTATACCTCAAATTTTGTATCTCCTCTAAAATTATTCGTACAAAATTTTGTGTGCTCTCTTTAAGAGAAAGTTTTGAGCCGCGCTTTCCATACTCCTCAAAATACCCTTGGACTGTAGCCTCTTCCAAGCTCTTGAGAAAATTTATAACTTCCTGCTTGCTGGGCTTATATCCTTGGATTATTTGGGTTAAGGCCAGACGACAGGATTCAATATCATTGACGCGGAAAATGCAGGGACAGTCTTGATACCAAGGATAGCCGAAAAACATAGCAGGCTTCTCTCTAAAAAACGCCTCCCAAATTGCAGTTCCGGTAATGGTAGCTACTGCTTGCGACTTATTAATAAGTTGATATGTATCCGTCTCAATTGGTACAACATTAACATTGGGTATCTCGGCTATCTTCTTATAATAATTCCGATACTTAGAGCTGGTAAAATTAACTCCAAAGTGAAACCATTGAACAGGATGTTCTTTAACGAAGACAACCCAATCCTCGGGCAAGGCGGCCGAAAGCGTTTCAATTGCTAAAATCTGGTCCGCGAATATATCGCCATGAGGACTAATGGCAGATTCGGGTTGAAAATGGAGCGGGAAATACACGAATTTTTTAGTCCAATCCGGTTTTTTTTGGATTTTTTTGTATTCTTTTTGAATATTCCGAAAAAGTTTTTTAAATATATATCTTAAAGTCTTGCGGAAAATGGAAAAATCACGCAGACCATCCAAAATTTTTCTTTTTAATACCTTATCCAACCTAAAATATCGTCTATTGTCTTTTAAATACGGAGGTGTCGCATCGCAATCGGCATCCGTTTGCATATAATAATATTCTTGCAAATCCTGCTCTAAATCATTCAAAGTAAATTTCTGATTTTTGTTTTTCAGCAAAGCCATTTGCAGGGCCTCGCTTCCCTTCCGAAAATCGGCTATAAATAACAGTCGGTCTGTTACTACGGTATTCTCAAATATAAGAGTTTTTATATTCCACAGTTTGGCTAATTCATATACCAAGTAATCATAGACCGTGTGCGGCACACCAGGAAAAATTATAAAATCAGGTTGATATTTTTTCAAAATTTGACTCCAATATCCCAAAAACTGATAGTAAAGATGTTTTCTTTCATCCACGCACATCCAGTCAAAGCGTTTGTTCATCATGGTCAAAATTAAAGATTCAACTTTGTATAGCTGTTTAATTAAATCAGCCGGAGGGGGTTCCCAAACCGACTCCAAACCGATTGCTGGCTTGCAAAACCCAGCCTCTAAATGATCGTGAAAAATAGTATTTGGAAATTTGGGCCTCAATTTATCCAGTTCCCCAAAAACGCTTACCCAATAGACAATTTCATGACCCGCATTCTGCAGATCTGAAATTGCTTCCACATATTCTTCTTTATCGATTGGCCACGGGAATAAAAAAATTCTCATAGTTATTAAATATTATGTTTCGGATTTTGTATTTCTTTTAATATCTGTTGGGTGATGTTTTGTATACTTTCATCAAAACTCATGCCCGATTCCTTGCCGGCAAAAGGAGAAACAAAACCCCGGATAGTCGCATTATCAAAACACTTAAGATAGTTAATTAGTTTATCTCTATCCGCCCGAAAACCATTTTTGATGATTTCCAGAGCCTTGCGGCAAGAATTTACATCACCGACTTTAAAAATACCGGGGCAGTCCTGATACCAAACGGTTCCAAAAATAATTGAGGGCTTTAACTGCAAAGCCGCCTCCCAAGCTACAGCGCCGGTTACAGTGGCTATAACCTTGGCATTCTTGATCAAATCATAAGAATTAGTTTCTACGGGCACAAGATAAACATTTTTCATCCGAGCCAGTTTCTCATAATATCCCTTGTAGCGGCTGCCTGAAAAATTCAAACCCTCGCGAATCCACTGCATCGGATGCTCTTTCACATACACCACCCAGTTTTCCGGAAGAGAAGCGACCAACATTTCTATTGCTAAAATCTGATCCACAAACATATCCCCCTGCGGACTGGTAGAGCGTTCCGGCTGATTATGCAAAGCGAAATAAACAAAATTTTTATTAAAATCCGGCTGCGACTGCGCTTTTTGATATTCTTTCGGGAGATTATACGTAAATCGGTGATAAAACTTCCTAAACAGTCTTTTTCTGACATCCGGCCTATCTCGCAAAAGTTTATAGACATAACGCGGCGCTTTATAAAAGACGGTAAGATTTTTTATGCAAGCTTTTACTTTGGGGTCAGATACCCACGTTTTCCAAAGGGAATATTTTTTCTTCTGGTTAACTATATATTGCGGAACCTTGTCATACTCTTCAGTCATACGTGGGCGGCAATATTTCTGGATGTCTTCGCTTAAATCTTCCAAGGAAAATTTCTTTCCTTTATTTTTCTCCAGTTCCTCGCGCAGTCGCTCGCTGCCTTTCCACAAATCATTGAAAAATAACAATCTGCCTCCGATTCTTGTATCGTCAAAAATCAAAACAGAAATTCCAAAAAAATGCGCCAGTTCATAAATTATAAAGTCGTAAACATAATGCGGCATATCCGGAAAAATTATAAACTCGGGCCGGTATTTTTTAATGATTCCTATCCAATAACGAAGCATCTCATAATAAATATGCTTGCGCTCATCCACACATTTTTCATCAAACATCCGATTCATCATTGATAAAACCAGAGATTCAGTACAATGAAACTTATCAATAATATCACCGCTAACCGGAGGGAATTGATCAGAATTAATTTCTTTAGGCGGTAGATTGTAGGTAGCATCCCGATAAGAATGAAAAACGGTTTCGGGAAACTCACGGATGTCCAAATCGTGCTTGGCAATTATATAAACAACATGATGGGAGTGTTTTTTGAGCTCGCGCATCAAATGTTCCGGGCCCTCACCCGTCCAAGATAATAAAATACGCATGATTATTTCTTTAAATTATAGATTTTGAAGAAATGGGAGTTTTTGTTATCCAACAATTCCCTTGGTTTTCCAAATTCAACTATCTGTCCGTTTTCCATAACAAACACCTTGTCAAAATTCAAGACAGTAGATAATCGATGGGCTATGGCCAAAACCGTAATTTTGCCCCTCAATTCCTCTATAGACCTCTGAATCATCATCTCAGATTCGTTATCCAATGAACTGGTGGCCTCGTCCAAAATAAGAAATTGCGGCTTTCGCGCCAAAATCCTTGCCAAAACCACTCTTTGCTTCTGGCCGCCGGACAGTTGAACTCCTCTTTCTCCCACCGAAGTCTGAAATTTTTGCGGTTGGCTCTCTATAAAATCGCGGATATTCGCCATTCGGGCCGCTTCAGCTATTTCTTCCTGACCAAGAGAATCATTATAAAACTTGATATTGTTTTCTATAGTGTCGTTTATTAAAAACGGTTCTTGGGGAACATATCCTATGTTTTTTCTCCACTGCGACAACTTTATGTCAGATACACTCTCTCCATCCAAAAGAATCTGCCCCTTCTGCGGTTTTAGCAGCCTTAGCAACAAATCAACCATTGTGGTTTTTCCTGTCCCCGAAGGGCCAACCAGGCCCGCCATTTCCCCCTTTTTAATGGAAAAACTTATGTTTTTTAAGACTTGGTTTGATAAGCCATCATAAGCGAAACTCACGTTTTCAAACTCCAGACGATTTGTAAAATTAAAATCCCGCGCGCCTTCGTCTTCTTCCTTGTGCCGCATAACCTCTTTTTTAAAATTTGATATATTAATCAGGCTCGGCGCCTCGGAACTCATGTTTTGAAACTCCAGAACCATTAACTGAATGCTGTCAAAAATCTTACTGATGGCATAAATTATCACCGCAAAAGCCGCGAAATTAAACAAGCTGGTTTTATAAGAAAAAATAAAAATTCCTATAATAAAAAAAGGCGGAAATAACCCCAAGGAGCCGTTGGCAAAATTTTTAAATAACTCCATTTTGATACGAAATTTTTTTATGGCGTCAAAATAATAAGCGGCCCTCTGCCAAATTTGCTTTTCTATGGAATTAGATTTTATTGATTTCATTCCAATCAGACTCTCATTAAGATGATGCACGAGCTCTTTGTGTGTTGCGATATTTTCACCTGATACGGCGCGGCTTTTATAAAATAATGGCTTATACACCAAAAAGGCCGCGATTCCGGCTGCGAGGGCCAAGAAAGTAATGGAAGGCGAAACGTTGATAGCCAAAAAACTGTAAATAACCAGATTAGCCATCACTTGAGACATTACCGGAAACTTGGAAAGAAGCACGGAGCATTGTTTAACATCGGCCAGAAGAAGTTGATCAAAATGGCCGAGTTTTTGTTTTGACAAATGAGCCCAGTTGCTTTCCAAAAACGTTGAAAACAACCGGCTCCTGACACTTCGCTCATATTCCGAAAATGTTCTAACGCTTATATACTGGGCAATAAACAGCAATAAAGACCTTACTATAAATAACAGACCGATAAAAATCAGCAGATATTTGATGGAAAAACCTATTCCGAAAAAATAAAAAAGGTCTCGTATAAACTTGGAAACAGAATCCAAAGAACCCCCCTGTTCTTTTCCGATAAATGAAAAAAGCGGGATAACCGCGTTTATGCCTATGCCTTCCAATAAACTGCTAAAAAAACTTAGGATTGCCATTCCGACAATCTTCCATTTGTAGGGGGCGTAAGCTTCCCGAATCAAACTATAAAATCTGAAAATTTTATCCACCGATTTCATCCCATTAGAAGCAGATCGCGATCTCTCGCAAGCTGCCAATTAATTTATTTTTATGATTCGACATTGTCATTGATGCTTATGTCCCGCAACAAGAAGCGATCGCGGCTTCTAACGGGATTCGTAAAAAGAAATCATTTTACAGCCGGAATTTTAATAATAATTAATCTGGCGGTTCCTGAACACGAATGCTGATGCGGCTGGCCGGCCGGAATCCAAAACCAATCGCCGGGCCCAAGCAAAATTTCTTTTCCCCCGCGAATCTCTCCCGCTTTTAATTCTTTTTCATTTACAAATTTCGGCTCAACCAATTCCCCTCCGTAAATAAATTTTACTTCTCCTTCCAAACAATGCCACAAATCACCTTCTGTTTTATGAACCTCGGCTTCATTTATCACTTCTTTGTCTTCTAAAATTTTGAAGGGCAGTTTGTGTTCAATTGCAAAAGATTTTAACGGTTCAACCAAGCCCTTGCCTTGTTTGGCTTCAGTCTTTAGGGTTTCTTCTATTAATTCTTTTTTAATTAAAATACATTCTTCCATAGTTTAATATTTCGGTTCAATGTTTTTCGCTTTTAAAATCAAATCGCAAATTTCCCGAACCGCGTGATCTCCTCCTCGTGAAAAAGCAACATAATGGCAAACCGGTTTTATAAGAGGATGCCCGTCCGCTACCGTCATGGCCACGCCCGCCATCTTAAGCGGCACAATATCGTTAATATCATCGCCGACATACGCGACCTCTTCCGCGCTAAAACCTTTTTCTTCCATAATTTTTCTCAAAATTTCACCCTTGCCGTTACTGCTTTCGATCCCCTGCTCGCAAGGAATTTTAAGCTTTTGGCAGCGCGCCGACACTACCGGATTTTTTTCCGTAGAAATCACGCAAACTTCCACTTCGTTTTTTTTCAACAAGCCGATTCCCATCCCATCTCTGCGGCTGCAGCGAACCCGTTCCCGGCCGTCCTGGTCAACGTAAACAAAGCCGTCGGTCATTACGCCGTCAAAATCCAACGCCAGTAATTTAATTTTCGCCAATTTGCGCAATAAATCTTTATCTTCCATAAACTAATTTTTATTATTTTCTCTAACGGGATTAATTTCTTTCATCAACTGTTCAATGATAATAAAATCGGTGAGCGAATCAATGTCAACTGCCCGCTCCTGGGGAATAATATGATACCGCACATGGTCTCCGGTCAAAGAACTTGTTTCAAAAATCACCGGATTTCTGCAGGCAATAATATTTGCCCGAAAATACGCTTTTTCATAACTCTGCCTTGCTATCGGAGTAACTTCTCTTCCGCTTTCAGTAGAATAGGTGACTAAACGCTTTCCGCCCTTTCCGTCGTCAATAAGTTTCAGGGCCTTAAGAGGATGCTGGCGCGCTTCGGCAATTACCACCGAAGAGTGCGCTTCTGGACATTTTAAAAGCTCCTCAATGCAGGAATCAATATCTTCGGTTGCTTGAAGCGGAACCGTAGCCATCATCCGCACCACAATATCCGGCTTATAGCCTTCATTCTTTTCCAGCCACTCCACCATATGCTTTACATAGTCATATTCAGGAGATTTGTCTAAGGCAAGTTCTTTAGGCCGAAGACAAGGCGTCTCAGCCCCAAAACCGCGCGCGATTGCCGCATACTCTTCAGAATCAGTAGAAACCACCAAACGGTTAATATGCTTTGACTTTCGGGCTTTTTCTAAAATCCAGCCAATCAACGGCTTTCCGGCAAACGGACGGATATTTTTATTGGGCACCCCCTTAGAACCGCAACGGGCTCCCACAATTCCCATGATTTTCAGGTTGGTATTTTTTTCCATGTTAAATACAACTTTATTAGAGACTATTGAAGGTTTTTATCGGCAGTCAATATACTATAACGTTCCCGGATAAATCAATAGTCTCATCCGGAATACTCCCGAAGAAATCAAAAACCCGCGACGCGCGCGGGCATTAAATTAGATATTATACAACTTCTGCTTCTTCAGTCCTACCCTCCAAAACACTTACGACATTTTGAGCGACTTTTACAGAAACTCTCCGTATGCTGTTTTGCGTCATCCAGGCATTGTGCGGCGTCAGGATAACGTTCTTTCCTTCGTTGGCGCACAAAATCAGTTTTTGGACATGCGGAAGATCAAATGGAGAACCGTCAGGCGGTTCAACAGAATAGACATCCAATGCCATTCCGGCAATTCGTCCTTCTGCCACGCAATCAGCGAGCGCTTCTTCATCAACCACCGCGCCCCGACAAACATTTACCAGAAACGCGGTCGGCTTCATACGATAAAGGAGTTCCTTATTAATGAGGTGTCGCGTATCGTCAGTAAGGGCAACTGCCACCACTACAATATCGCTATTCTCCATCACTTGATGCAAGGTAACGAATTTAGCTCCACACCCGGCGGCAGCTTCCTGCACTGCCGGATAGAGAGAACGATTCCAAAAAAGAATCTGCTGCCTTCCTAGAACGCGGAGTTTCTGCGCAAGCGACTGCCCAATCGCACCAAACCCAATGATTCCTATTGTCATCTCATGAAGAAGCATACCGGCTTTTCGTTCCCAACGGGAGCGAATCATATTTTCGTGGACTTGAACAATGCCCCTTGAAAGGGCAAATATTAAACCCAGTGCGAAATCGCTGACCGATTCAGCATTGAGTTTCGCCACGCGGGTCACTATAATTTTTCGCGCGCGAGCCGCCGCAATATCCACGTTATCATAACCGGTGCCTGTGCGAGCAATTGTCTTTAGATTCGGATACCTATCCATAAGTTCCGGGCCCAATGGCTGATCCGCAACCACTATCGCCGCAACATACGGACACCTCGCTTCAGAAATATAAAGCTCCTCGTCATAGAGGAGCTCAAACTTTCCTTTGAAAACCGCCTCGCCAACTATATCCTTCATACTCCAGAAACCCTTGGCTCCGACAAGTATAATCGGCTTTTTAGCCATTATTCTCCTCCTTATTGAATCCGTTTCTGAAGCAAAGGAATACGGTGGGCATCTTCTTCCGCGATAGACGAATAGAAAGCGCGTTTGTTCT
>Ga0265296_1002722_pt1 | contig 17357 bp, 13 predicted proteins | sample MunlanPumphouse1_FD_189073 | JGI IMG/M metagenome (GOLD analysis project Ga0265296, IMG submission 189073) | Groundwater microbial communities from a municipal landfill in Southern Ontario, Canada - Pumphouse #1 | ecosystem: Environmental > Aquatic > Deep subsurface > Groundwater | place...
CATCGTAGGGATCGCTGGTGAGGGGGGCAAGTATGCGGGTTTCAGCCCCAGTGGCGCGGCCCTCCGGGGAACCTCGCACCAGTCGCTGCGCTCGAATTTTGTTCGGCAATTACAGCCATTCTGCTTCAAGAACCAAGCACTTCAGAACAACTAGCGCTTTTCTTCAGAGCCATCTGTCCTCTTCTGAATGAACTCAAACATTCTCCGCATCACGAACTCATCCAGCTCTTTGTTCTGATCCAGCTTTTCATAGAGACCGTAGTGCCGGTTCAACATGCCGATTTTTTCATCTTGGTACATCTTCCTGTAGCGGATCATCGCTGCGTCGGGGGCGTTATTCTGAATGGTCCCCTTCAGTTTCTGATTCTTCAGGAGCCGCATACTCAATTCATTGAGAATGACGCGGTCATCCTCGGTGAACTCCGTGCCGAAGCGATCATTCACCTCCTTCAGAATGCGCGAGAGAAAGTCCTTATCTTCCTCACTGAATCCGCGCTTACCGTCGCCCATCGGCTCCAGTTTCTCGCCTCCAGCCTGCAGGGAGATAGACCCTTGTGATGTTTTTGGGATCTTGATGGATTCCAGGTCGATTTTATCCAATACCTCTTTCGGCAACTCCGTCCGCTCTATCTTAATCTTCTTCACTAGAAGGCGCAGGAAAACGTAAAGCTTCTCGAGGCTCGTGTCCGTGTAGGTGATGATTTGTGAAATGAACGCGTACTTTTTCAGGTAATCAAGCAATAGACTACATAGCTCCTCCGATTCTTTCTCCTTCAGTTCACTCACGCGCTTGGCGATGGCATCCACTTCGCTGTTGATCCGACCGGGATCGGCATCTGCGAAGTACAGCATCGCGACTCTTTTCGATTCTTCTTCCGTAAACAGTTTCGAGGCATAGATATCGCCTGCGAGATTATGGAGCATATTCGGGTCAGTTCCTTCGGAGAGCACTGTCGTCTCGTAGTACGGCTGGAACGCCTTCTTGATCAATTCCGTATCGTTGACGAAATCAAGGACAAAGGTTTCCTCTTTCTCGGGGTGAATGCGGTTCAAACGGCTTAAGGTCTGCACGGCATTTAGATCGCTCAGCTTCTTATCCACATACATCGCCGCAAGCAGTGGCTGGTCGAAACCGGTCTGGAACTTCTCGGCGACGATGAGGAACTTGTACTCATCCCGCTCGAATGCTTCCGCGGTCTGCGTATCGGGGAAGCCGTTCATATTGGCCTCCGTGTACTCCGCGCCACCATCTTTCACTGTCCCCGAGAATGCTACGAGCGCTTTGTAGGGCAGATGCTTCTCTCTGAGGTACATATCCATTGCGATCTTGTACCGCACCGCATGGAGACGCGAACGCGTGACAATCATTGCCTTCGCCTTCTTCCCGATTTGGTGCGCAATCTGGCTCGCAAAGTGATCCGTGATGATCTGCACTTTCATCCCGATCGTATGTGGATGGATATCGACGTAGTTAATCAGCAGCCTCTGGACTGTATTTTTCTGGTATTCCGGGTCTTCCTGCACCTTCTTCATCAAGTGGAAATACGTCTTGTACGTCGTGTAGTTCTTGAGGACATCCAGAATGAACCCTTCCTCGATCGCCTGCTTCATGGAGTAGATACTGTAGGGCGCAAACGAGCCGTCATCCAGCTTCTCCCCGAAGAGCTCCAGCGTCTTCTGCTTGGGAGTCGCCGTGAAGGCAAAGAAGCTCACGTTCTTCTGTCTGCCCCGTGCCCGCATTTCCTCCACGATTCTGTCTTCCATATCCGGCTCCCTCAACACTTCATCCTCCTTCTCTGCATTTTCCAGAGTCGTGGAGAGCGCTTTCTTGAGAGCTTTGGACTGTTCGCCAGACTGCGAGGAATGCGCCTCGTCTATGAGCACGGCGAACCGTTTTCCGGGCAATTTGCCGACACTCTCGCTGATGACGGGGAACTTCTGGAGCGTCGTGATGATGATCTTCTCTCCATGCTCCAGCGCCTCTTTGAGCTGTGAGGAATGCTCATCGATCTTCTTCACCACACCGCGCACCTGCTCGAACTCCGCCACGGTCTCCTGCAGCTGATGATCGAGTATGCGCCGGTCGGTGATGACGATGACAGAATCGAAGACCTTTCGATCCTCCGCATCATGCAACTCCGCAAGCCGGTGCGCCGTCCATGCGATCGTATTGCTCTTGCCGCTCCCCGCGCTGTGTTGGATGAGGTAATTGCGTCCCGGCCCATGCTCGCGCGCATCAGCAATAAGGCGGCGTACCGTCTGGAGCTGGTGATAGCGCGGGAAAATCTGCACCTCTTTCTTCACCTTCTTTCCCTTGCTATCCGTCCTTTCCTCGCGCCTCAAGTTCATGAAGCGGCTGATGATCTCGAGCATCATCTCCTTCTTCCAGATCTCCTCCCACATGTAGGCAGTCTTGTAGCCCTTTGGGTTCACGGGGTTGCCCGCGGATAAGCCGTCACCTTTGTTGAAGGGCAGGAAATACGTCCGGAGTCCCTCCAGTTTCGTCGTCATCGCCACTTCCTCGGTATCCACGGCGAAGTGTGCGAGGCATCTCTTGAAGGCGAGGATTGTCTCCTTGGGATCGCGGTCGCTTCTGTACTGCTTCTTCCCATGCGCGATGCTCTGGCCCGTAAGCTGGTTCTTGAGCTCCACAGTGAAGATCGGCAGTCCATTGAGGAAGAGCACCATATCGATGCTGTTTTCGTTCTGCGCGCTGTACTTCACCTGCCGGACGACGCTGAAGATGTTCGCAGCAAAGAGCCGCTGCGTTTCCTCGTTGATACCCGTCGCTGGCTGGAAGTACGCAAGCGCGAAGCTGCAGCCGTTATCCTTCACTCCTCGTCGCAGCACATCCAGCACCCCTCGCACCGCGATTTCCTCATCCAGCCGCTTGAGGAACTTCTCTTTCACGAATTCTTCGCCGTGATGCTCCGTGAGTTTCTGCCATTCCTTCTCCTGTGTTGACTGAAGGAATTCCAGCAGAAGCTCGCTATCCAAGCCATTTCCCTTGTCGTACTGCGCAGGCATGCGCTTGCGGTAGGCGTTTTTCTCGACAAGGAATTTCTCGATGTGCGCTTCGAAGCCGGATTCGCGGAGGTTGGTAGTCATACGGTTGATTGATAAGGGGAAATGATCTTATTGCCATCGGGCAAACTGATAGTGGCTGGCAGTTGATTTTCTTTAATCTGTTCCGCGCGGATTTTGAGATGAAAATGCACGACCGATTTCAGTTGCTCCGCTCTGCGGCCAGGTGGAATGGCAATCGCAATTTTCTTTTGTGGATAGATATCCCGTACCAATCGAAGCGCAGCAATGAGGTCACTGTCGCCTGACAGCACAATTGCTGTATCGAAGGCATCTGCATGAGCCTGTTTCAGAAGCTCAACGGCAATGTTGACGTCTGTTTGCTTCTCTTCATATTTCTGAAAGATTGCCCCGCACTTTTTGCAGTGCACGTCCTTTTTATGAAACTCACCATAGATGATACGAGCGCCCTTGATTTGTAATGCATCGATGTACGTGCGGTGGCGGACTTGCTTCTCCGCATCCCATGTAACAATCGTCGTAAAGAAAATCGTTTCGATTAACTGCTCATGCGGTTTGATCAAACTTTTGGCAAGTGCTACGACATCCAACCATTTATACTGACGCAGACGAAAATCGTTATCAATCGCATGATACAAATTGAAGCCATCGATAAAGACCATCACTCGACTCATACGCTATTCGCGAATACAACAAAACCCGGGCCCAAGACCCGGGGCCTACGCGACTTCTCACGTAGGGGCGATGCATTAATCATACCAAAGGTGCGCACCGATTTCAAGAGATTTGCAAGCCAGAAAAACCCCGGTCTCATAGGATACTTGGGGGCTAGGGGATCTCTCCCCTGGGGACAAAAACGTTCTGTCCCGGGGCCGCAGGGCACCCGGGGCCTACGGGATGTCTCCTGTAGGGGGGATGCAACTATATTGCACCACCTATGTACTCGATTCAAGCCAGATTCGCGGAGGTTGGTGGGCATAATTAGAAATAGTAAGAAAATGCAGCAAGAAAAGCACAAACAAGCAGAATGAGGGTGACGACAGTTAGCCAATATAAACGCTGCAACAGCTTCTCTGAGAAATGGTCTGAGATCCTTATATGTGAGTACTTGTCACCAAAAAATGTGATACGGAAAAAAAGTAAAAGTAGAAAGACAATCCAATTCCTGAACCAATAATTACCTCTTTTAGCGCAAGCAAACTTCCTCCCATCAGGTTCGTTCACTACATCAACAAGCTTGAGTTTTTCTAGCTCGAAATCAATTTTATCAATATGACCTGCTGCAGAATTCCCATTCGTGACGAATGCATCCTGGTATTGAGCAGGTACTGAAGCCCATTTCTTCATCATCCATACCTGCATGAATCGATCAGCTTGTGCGATGCCACAATAGGTATTCCCACCGAGGCAACGATTTCTTCTAATCACTTTCATTGCAATTATTGGGGCACGAATAGTTAAGATGAAAACAATAAGAAGGAAAATGAGGAATGATCCAAGTACTGATTCAAAAATTGTAAAGCCGATGTAGCGACCTATAATCTCAAGCATCGTAGTGGGTGGGAATTTTCACCCTCCCCGTCACCGCATGTGAGATGAGGGAGGTTTTGTATTCGGAGAAAAGGAAGATTGAGCGATCTAATATATTTGCCAGTGAATCAATTGCTGAAGTTTCTTTTTCAAGATGGGAAATAATCTCTTGTTGAACTTTCAAGGGTGGAAACAATCCCATCATTTTCTTCATATGTGTTGGACCATAATGTTGCATAGCACTACCAGATTTTAATTGCTCGACTTGATCTAAATAGAATTGAGAAATGACAAAATATTTTATATAACCTTTTAAAGCCACTTCATTTTTCGGGACGATCCTGATTATGCCAGTGTATGGAATGGATCCAGCGGAATTTTCGTTTACCTCCGAAACTACACCCGTTGTAGCACTTGCACTTATTAGTAAATCTCCATGGTTTAGACTAAATTGGCTCCACATCTGCGAAACCATATTTCTATCAAGATAATTACATCCATCTAATGTGACATATGGAGTAGTTAGGTTTCCTATGCGCAGAAGAGGTGTTCCAGATTCTCGAAAGTCTACGGCCATTATCCCGGGTCCCTCTTGCAAATAGATGCCGTATTTTAAACCCATTACTTGCCATTCTTTCGGTATCTCCCCAATCCACTCCACCCCACTCTCCTTCATCTCCACATTCCCATCCAAGCCCCTCGTCACCGCCCGGTTGATAATTGCCGCACGCTGCTCTTCAAGGATCTCAATCTGCTTCTTTTTGCCTTCGATAATGCGGTCGATGAGGGCGCATTTTTCGTCGAGGTAGGAGGCGATGGATAGCTGATCATCTTTTTTCGGATAATCAAAACGAAGATTCCCAATAAAGCTCCATTCTGCCCTTGGCATTTTTGCTCCCATCGTGGAGTTATCGACAATACTAATAAAATCCGACGAAAGCAGCCGGTAAAATAAGTATTCTGGCTCAATTTCTCCTTTTGGCCTCAGCACAAGTAATTCTCCGACACATGCGCCATCATAATCCGCTTTATAGACTTTGGCGAGATACGGTCGTAGTTTTCCAAAAAGCACATCACCTTTGCGAAACTCCTTGGCAGCATCCAATTCCATACTTTCATCGATATTGATGAGTTTTCCTGTCCAGCTTTCAATGTTCTCCAGAGCCAGGTACCTCTGATTCGCATTCTGATCTGCAGCGTCACGCACATCTGAGACAAGAAATTTCAATCTTCTTGTATCCCAGTTCTTCGGCACATTTCCCTGATGCTTTTTCTTAAGAGTGATCATTTTGAGGTAGATTTATAAATGCGAAATGCTATGACACACAAAATTAAGAAACCCAAAGATAAACACAATATTTTTGCTGAACTCTCAGTTTTAAAAAAATTCAAAGCCTGGATTATCAATCCGGTTCCTGCAATCACTGTCCCAATCGAAGTAAATAAAACAATTGCCTTCGTAAGATTCCCCGATGACTTGTCAGCTTCTTTGATATTCTCACTTAATTTATTTATTGAGCTTCGTAGAATTAAAGGACCTATAAAACCAATGACAATAGGCGACTCAGCGGTAAGTCCTTGGGGGATTTTTTTAATTAACTCTTGTTCTGGCTTCGAAAGGTCTTCGGAAAAAACTCCTACAATTTTGTCTGCAATTTCTTGGTGGTCCATATTAATGAGAGGAGGAATCAAACAAATCCACATACTCCCAGAGCGAAAATATTCTGTTCTTCTTCTGCCCTGTGGTTTCCTGGAGCATGCCAAGCTTCACCATATCCTCCGCGATTGCATTCGCAGTCGGGAAAGTTACAGAGAGCGCAGTAACAATGTTATTCACCAATTAAAAGTTAAGGCATTAACATTTACTATGATAGTACCATAGTTAAAGTTGCTTCAGGAGGCCAAGGAGCTCGTTTTCGACCTTCTCAATGTCCGTTTCGATGTCCTCCAAATCACGTGGCGGCTCGTACTTGTAGAAGTAGCGAGTGAGAGGGATTTCGTAGCCGACCTTGCCGATCTGGTTGTCCTTCAGATCGCGGACAGCTTCATTGATCCACGCATCGGGAACGTAGGGCAATACTTCACGCTTAAAGTACTTACGAATATCTTCACCGTAGGGAACGTTCTCGGTGTCGCGCAGTTCCGAGTCACTCTCGGGCTTACCGTCTTTATCCGTACAGATATCGGCAGATTCATCGCGGTCGGAGAGAGAAGCGAGGATCGCTTTCACCACCGGCGCTTTCAACTTAAGGCCTGCCTGCTTGAAGACTGCCTCCAGATCAGTAGAAAAAGTCTCACGGTTTTTATAGAGCTTCGTGCCGAGTGATCGGAGGATTTGCCGGATACGCTCCTGCAAGGCAGCGCCTTCTCCGGCTGTCCCTTTCTTTTTACTTTCCGCGAGACTAATGAAGGCTTTCTCTTCGTCGAGTCGTGCGATCCGTTCCGGCGATGCCTGGAAATTTAAGCGGAGTGGTCGCTCCACGGTAACCTGCCGGAAAGCGAAGTTGGTTGTCGGGAAAATCTTGCAGAACTCATTTTCTTCAAAGGTTTCGTAAAGTGAAAGAATCTTCTGGCGGTTCTCCTCTTTGATTTCATTGCGCTTGTTGCCGAGGCTTTTTCGCATCTTCGAGAAGAAACCACGGGCATCGATGAGCTGTACTTTCCCTTTGCGCTTCTCTTCTTTCCTGTTCGTGAGGAACCAGAGATACGTCGAGATGCCGGTGTTGTAGAACATCTGATCCGGTAGCGCGACGATCGCTTCCAGCCAATCGTTCTCGAGAAGCCACCGGCGGATCTCGCTCTCGCCGCTACCGGCATCACCCGTGAAGAGCGGGGAGCCATTGGAGACGACGGCAATGCGGCTACCGCCCTTTTCCACTCCCCGCATCCTGCTCACCATGTGCTGCAGGAAGAGGAGCTGACCATCACTGATGCGCGGCAAACCCGCTCCGAAGCGCCCTGCGTAACCGTGCTCCGCCTCCCGCTCTACGGCATCTTTGTCGAGCTTCCACTCCACACCGTACGGCGGATTCGCGAGGAGATAATCAAACCGCATATGTTCCCATTGATCATTCGTCAGTGTGGAAGCAATGGAATGATCATGCTCGCCTCCTTTGATGTTCTCAGGATCTTCCCCTTTGATCAGCATTTCTGATTTGCAGATCGCATAAGAGACCGGATTGAGCTCCTGACCGTAGAGATGCACGTCGATATCCGGATTGATGACACGCCGGATATGGTCCTTGCTCACGGTAAGCATTCCGCCTGTCCCGCAGCACGGGTCGTAAATGGTCTTCACGAGGTGTTGCTTCTGCATGAGCTTCTTATCTGGAGAGAAGAGAATCTCCACCATGAGTTCAATGGCATCGCGGGGTGTGTAGTGTTCTCCTGCCGTTTCCCCGGTCATTTCCGCAAATTTGCGCAGGAGTTCTTCGAAGACGGTTCCCATGTCCGCATTGCTTACTGTGTCGGGGTGAAGGTCCACCTGCATAAACCGCTTCAAGATCTCGTAGAGTGTGTTCCCGCCCGAGAGACGCCGTAAGTGCTTCTCGAATTCAAACTTCTCGAAGATATCCAAAATATTTTTACTGAATCCATTGATGTAGTGATGCAGGTTCTTCTCGAGGTGTTGTGGTTCCTCAAGAAGTTTCTGGAAGTCATACTCGGAAACATTGTAAAACGATAGGCCAGTGAGCTTCTGGATAATCGGGGCAGGGTCCACTCTTCCCTGCAATTCGTGTGCTTTACGGAGGACTTCCGCTTTTGACTTCTCAAGAACGCAGTCAAGACGTCGGAGAACCGTAAAAGGGAGGATCACATCCTGGTATTCATGCTGCTTCCAGCTACCGCGCAGGAGCTCGGCTATGCTCCAGATAAGACCGGCAGAAGAGGATGGCGGCATGGGCAGATAGTACATTAACGGTGTAGACCGGTTGGCATTAGATATTAATCCCCATCAGCTTGCAGTCGGCTGTCAGCATGATCTCCGCGAGGTCCTGCAGTGTCGTTTTTGCTTCCCAGCCGAGGAGCCGTTTCGCCTTCGATGCGTCGCCGAGGAGAAGATCGACCTCCGCGGGGCGGAAGTAGCGCCTGTCGATGGCGACGATGGTTTTTCCCGTCCGCGTGTCTTTGTACGTCTCATCCTCTTCCTTTCCATGTCGTGTCCAGGAGATCCCCGCCCGCTTGAGGCAAAGCTCGAGGAACTCGCGCACGGAGGCGCTCTTCCCCGTTGCGAGAACGTAATCCTCCGGTTCGGATTGCTGCAGCATGCGCCACATGCCGTCCACGAACTCCTTCGCGTATCCCCAGTCGCGCTTCGCCTCCATGTTGCCGAGGAAAAGGCATTCCTGCTGCTTGCCCAGAATTTTCGCGATGCTCAGCGTGATCTTCCGCGTCACGAAGTTCTCGCCGCGTCGCGGAGATTCGTGGTTGAAGAGGATCCCGTTCACGGCGTAGAAACCGTAGCTCTCGCGGTAGTTCCGGGTGAGGTAGAAGGAGTAGGCCTTCGCGCAGGCGTAGGGGCTGCGCGGGTAGAACGGCGTCGTCTCGTTCTGCGGGGTGGAGACAGCTTTTCCATAGAGTTCACTCGAGCTTGCCTGGTAGAACCGCATGGGGATCCCGCTGGACCGCATGGCCTCGAGGAGGCGCGTGGTTCCGAGGCCGGTGATGTCACCGGTGTTCTCCGGCATGTCGAAGCTCACGCCCACGTGGCTCTGTGCGCCGAGGTTATAGACTTCGTCCGGCCGTACCGCGAGGAGGATCCGGAGGAGGGAATTGCCGTCGCTCAAATCACCGTAGTGCAGGACGAGCGGAAGTTTCGTGCGATGAGGGTCGCTCAGGAGGAGGTGCTCGATGCGACCGCGGTTGAATGTGGAGGCACGCCGGACGAGTCCGTGGACTTCGTACCCTTTCCCGAGGAGGAGCTCGGCGAGGTAGGAGCCGTCCTGCCCCGTGATGCCGGTGATGAGCGCACGTTTCGTTTGCATGAACGATTGACGGAAGAATTACTGAGCACTCTCGCCCTGAGCGCAGCCACAGCGGTCGCAACCGCTGTGGCGCAGTCGAAGGGTGATGAATGCGCGTTTAGGAGCCATGGTGCCTGTCGTTCGAGACCCTGAGGTGTCCTCTCCTCGAGCCCGAGCCTCGGAGCCGAGGGCAGACCCTGAACGGGAAGAAGTCCGAGAAGACGGAGCCGATAGTGGCAATGTCCGCGTCCGTGACGCCCTGGTGGCAGCCGATGTAAAACCCCGAGCGGTTCACCCAATCGGCGACGGGATAGTCCTCCTCCCGGAGGGCCATGGAAGCGTACACCGGTTGGTTGATGATGGGGAGCATGTCGCGGGTTTCGATCCTGTTCTTCTCGAGGTGCTGCACGAGCGCATTCTTCTCCACTGATACCTCTTTCCGGAGGACGAGGGGGAACATCATGAACGCGTGTTCCTGCATCGAGGAGTCGAACCAGGGGAGCTGCAGCCACCGTTCGAAGGGCTGGAGAGCAGCGGCGAGTTTCCGGGCGTTTTCCTGTCGCTTTCGGAGTACCTCCGTAAGCCGCTGCAATTGGGCGACGCCGAGAGCCGCTTCCAGTTCCGTTGCCCGGAAACTGTAGCCGCGCCGGACGAAGCGGAAGCGGCGCCGAATGATCTCCTCGAACGCGGCGCCGTCCACGTCGCGGTCATCGTCGATGGAGAGGTAGATATTGTCCCGCCCATGGTTCGCGAGGCTCCTCAGGATCTCGGCGTACTTGGGGTTCTTCGTGACGGCGAGCCCCCCGACGCCGGTGACGACGAGGTGGGCGACGTACGTGGAGAAACAGGAGATGTCCCCGAAGGAGCCCGTCTTCCGGCCGCGGTACGAAACTCCCATCGTCTCGCAGCTGTCCTCGAGGAGCCGGAGCTTGTGTCGCTTCGCGATCTCCATGATCGGGTCCATGTCCGCCATGAGGCCGAAGAGGTGCACGACGATGATCCCCTTCGTCCTCGGCGTGATCTGCGCCTCGATTTTCTTGGGGTCAATGTTATAGGTTCTCGGATCGCAGTCAACGAAGACCGGTCGCAGGTTGTGCTCGAGTACTACGTTCGCCGTCGCCACGAAGGTGAGTGCCGGGACGAGGATCTCGTCCCCGTCCCGCCATCCGCAGGCTTCCTTGAGGCAGGCGACGGCGATTGAGAGAGCGCTCGTGCCGCTGTTCACGAAGACGGCGTACAGAGAGTCGTGCGCTTTTGCGAACTCCTGCTCGAATCTCCTGCTCCACGGTCCGTAGGAAAGACGGTTGCTCTCCAGGACGCTCATGACGTTCCGCCGCTCCGGTTCGGTAAATTCGAAGGTGCCGACACCGATGGTGTGCGCGGTCTTTTTCATCGGAGCCAGTGTATAGGAAGAAGGGGAGTACGAGGAAACCGAAGAAAAAACGGACCATTCCGAATATGCAGGGGGAAAGTTTTTTTAAGCAATACATCGGAGCCAGTTCATCCCTCTCCCCCGTGCGTCGCGCATGGGGGAGAGGGATGTACTTGCCCTGACATTTCTTCCAAAAATTTTCTCTCGACAATTCAGGATTGACCCGAAAAAACGACTTTCCTCGGACTCTTCGGATTCCTTTCCGGGCCGGCAGTGAACCCGTACACTTTCCCCGTGAGAATCGCCTACTGCACCAACGTCCGGCTTCCCAGTGAGCGCGCGCACGGTCACCAGATCGCGAAAGTGACGCAGGCGCTCCGTGCCTCGGGGCATGACGTGGAAATTTTCGCGCCGTACCGCAAGAACATCATCGACCAGAGTTTCGCGGCTTACTACGGCCTCTCCTCGTCCGTGCGGCTCCACCAGCTGGGTGTGGTAGACGGCATCGCCGCGTGGTGGGCGCCGGGGGTGATGGGTCTCAAGCTCACCACCTTCCTCTTCTCCCGGATTCTCAAACGCATTCTCTCCCGCCGACGGCACGAATTCGATCTCCTCTACACGCGGACGCCGGAACTCCTTCCGATGCTTTCTACCCTCTCCATTCCTCTCATCCTCGAGCTTCACAGGATCCCGCGGCTCGGGCGGCGGCGCTTCCTGAAGCATGTGCGTTCCTGCAAGCTCATCGTGGCGCTCACGAGTCCCATGCGCCAGGCACTCATTGATCTCGGGATCTCCGATATTCCGGTGATCGCCGAGGGGGACGGCGTCGATCTTCATGATTTCGATGCGCTTCCGGACCCGGCGGATACGCGTGTGTCACTCGGCGTGCCGACGGGCGTACCGCTCGTCGTGTACGCGGGGCAGCTCCAGTCCATGGGGCTCTCCAAGGGGATTCCTGAACTCCTTGGAGCCTTCGACGTTCTTCAGAAACGCGGGCTGGAGTTCCGGGCGGTCATTGCCGGCGGGCCGGATGACGTGAAACAGCGGTTCAAAGAGGAACTCCCCGCCTCCCTTCGTGCGCACGTCCAGTTCCCGGGGCACCTGCCGCATCTCAAGATCCCCACCCTCCTTGCCGCCGCGGATGTTCTCGTGTATCCCGCTCCGAAGTCTCTGCATCCTTTCTACGTCCGCGACACGTCGCCGCTCAAGATGTTCGAGTACATGGCTGCGTGCAAGCCGATCGTCTCCGCGGATCTCCTGCCGATCAGGGATATTCTCGATGAGAGCATGGCGACCTTCTGTCCTCCCGGCAACAGCGAAGCCCTTGCCGATGCGATTCGCTCCGTTCTCGAGGATCCCGGGGGGAGCATGAAGAAGGCGCGGCTCGCGCGGGTACGCGTGGAACAATTCACGTGGGAGAAGCGGATGGAACGTATCTTGGGGGCTGCTAGACTGCCCTCATCATGAAGAAGATTGTTGTTCTGAGCAGTGTTTCCGCGCGGCCGAACTTCGTGAAGCTGGCTTCGGTGCACCATGCTCTGGCTCAGCGGAGCGGTGAATTCAAACACGTTATTGTTCATACCGGCCAGCACTACGATCCGCTTTTGTCGGGTGTTTTTTTCAAGCAGCTCGGTATTCCGGAACCGGATTTTAATCTAGGCGTGAAAGGCGGGAACGATCGGGAAGCGGTGATACAGGCGACAGCGACAGCAATGATGCCGGTAATGGAAAAAGTGGAACCGGACGTCGTTCTTGTATACGGAGATGTGAATGGCGCCGTGGGTGCCGCGCGTGCAGCCAAGGAGCTTGGTATAAAGATTGGACACGTGGAAGCAGGACTCCGTTCGGGGGATCTCGAAATGCCTGAAGAAAACAATCGTATCGAAATAGATCAATTGGCGGACCTTTTGTTCGTAACGGAGAAATCAGGCGAATGTCACTTATACGAGGAGAAAGTGAAAGGAAAAATTTTCTTTGTTGGAAATACGATGATCGATACATTGATGCGGATGATGCCAATTGTTGAAAAGATGCCACTGCCTTTTACGGCAATGCAGCAGCCGTTTGCCATTGCAACCATTCATCGTCCCAGCAATGTCGACGATCCTGATCAACTAGAAAAAGTCATGGGGTGCCTCAATAAAATTCCGAAGCAGAATATTTCGCTCGTTTTACCAGCACATCCACGACTTCGTCAGAGCATCGGGGCTTATTCCAGATCAAAAGGACTTGTACTTGTTGGGTTTGGAATATTTATGATTGATCCGCTTGGTTACCTCGAATTCGTTCGGATGATGAAAGATGCGGCATTTATCGTGACCGATTCCGGCGGGATTCAGGAAGAAGCCGTATTTTTAGGGAAGCGCTGCTTCACGCTGCGTAGGAATACCGAGCGGCCGAGTACCGTGGACAGCGGAAGCAATGTCCTCATCGATCCTGAGAAAGCATCGGACAGGAAACTGGTGCTGGAGTTCGCGGAGCATCCGGTGAAGATTGTTGTGAGCATTCCCCCCAAATGGGACGGCAAAACAGGCGAGAGGATTGCGGAAGCTCTGCAGCTTTACTCCGGCGGCGCCCGTTGATAGGGTGATCTTGCTATGTGGTTCTTCCGCAGAAAAACGCCTCCGTCCCCCTCCCATCTGTACGTTTGGCTGATGGCGGGCGCAGTCTTCCTCGTGAAGTCACTCTACATTCTGCTCACGTCCATGCGTGGGCTCGCCAGCCTCACGTGGCTCATCGACGACAGCTTCATCGAGATGCGTATCGCGAGGAACATCGCGCTCGGCAGCGGGTTCTCTCTGGACGGCCTGCACCCCACCACCGGTGCGCCCTTCTTCTGGATTTATCTCACCTCCTTCAATCACCTCCTTCTGGGGAAAGAGTCCGCCATCAGGGCGACCCTCATGGAGTCGGCGCTTTTCGGTGCGCTCGCGACGGTTGTCGTCTTCTTCATCGCGCTCAAGCTCACGGAGGACCGCCGCGTTGCATGGACGTCTTTCCTGCTCTCCACATTCACGGCCAACGCGTTCTTCAATGCCATGAACGGCATGGATACGGCGTTCTTCACCCTCTTCGTGCTCTTAAGTTTAGGCGCGTTTCTCGGCGTCGGAAAGCCCGCCAGGTGGTCGCCGCTTGCGTGGGGATGCGTGACCGGTCTGATGGTGGGCATCACCATGATGACGCGCGGAGACGGTCTCTTCCTCCTGATCGGTCTCGGAGCGTACAAGCTCTACGTCTGGTGGGCCGCCCCTCCGCACGAACGCAGGGAACATGGGCGCTTCCTGCTGGGGATGCTCCTGGTTTCCGGCATCTGCTTCTCCATCTTCATGGGATGGCAACTGATGCAAACCGGTTCTCCTTTCCCGGGGAACCAGGTCGGCCGCAGGGAACTGGCGCTCGCTCTCCATGGTTTCTCCTTCGATCGTTTTTCGCTGCTTCCGTATCTCAAGATCGTCGTCTGGAACATCTTCCAGCTCGAAGATTTGCTGACCATTGCCACCGGCGGCTCCCTCCTCGGGCTGGTCGCTTTCCTGAGCGGCTCCCTCCAGAGGCGTCTCCGACCGCTCGGCGTCATCAGCGGCATCTATCTGGGGATTTTCTTTCTACTCCTCGTCGGATACCAGTGGTATTTTGCCAATTTTCACGGGCTACGGTACATCAATCCCGCGGCGCATATCCTCTTCATTTTCATCGCCCAGTTTCTCTGGCAGCTTCCTCTCGAATTCTGGAAGAGGGGGACGGTGGTGTTCTTGGGTCTCTGCATCGCCGGTTTCGCGACCTATAAGCATTACCAGATGAGTTCCCGCCTCCCGTGGGCGCCCTACGTGAGCTACATCGGACGTGCTGATCCGGAGAAGAACAGAATCTTCTGGAGCACGCTCGATTGGATGAGAGACAACCTTCCCCCGGACACGGTCGTGGGTATTCGTGATTACGGCAGGGCGTCCATGTTCACCGATGTCCGGATCCAGGATCTTGCGGGCAATGTCGATCCGGAGGTCGCCTTCGCGCTCGACCGCGGAAATCTGAAGGACTACCTGAGACAGCGCAACGTGCAGTACCTGCTCATTCCCAGTCTGGAGCAGCGCAGGGACAAGCTGTACCAGTACCTCCACACACAGATGCGTCTCGAACCGGTTGCAGGCGCTCCCAAGCCGCCTCTCCTGCCGAGTCTCTACAAAATTGTCTGGGAGTAGTCCTTAGCTGTTAGGTTTTAGGTGTTAGGTTATAGAAAATATAGGTGTCGGATTACGTAGCAAAAAACCTAAAACCTAAAACCTAAAACCTAACAGCTGCCTAAGCTGATGATATTCGTAATATCCACAACCGGCTGATGGAACCGGAGAGTGCGGTAGCAGTCATGCGGCGTGCCGATGATGATGAGATCGGCTTTCTGGAGCACTTCATCCTGAGGCACGAGTTCCGAATCCGGCACATAGGGGTCGGCGCAGAGCACTTCTTTCGCTTCGAGCAGGAGCACTTTGCGGAGCTTGTACGACAGGGAACTGCGCATATCGTCGCTGTTGGGCTTGAACGCCATCCCGAGTACGCCGACGGTCATGGTGCTGATAGGGAAGGACTGCTTTATCCGCTGTACCAGGAGGTACGGGAGACCCTCGTTGATCATCATGGCTGCCTGGCCGAGGATGAAGGAACCGTGATTGAAGGCTCCCAGTTGCATCGTGTCCTTCAGGAGGCACGGACCGGCGGCAAACCCCGCTCGGGCGAAGGACTTCATCCGCGGATAGTCCTGACGGAGCGCCGAGTGGATTTTCTGAAAGTCTGCTCCAAATTCATGCGCGATGACCCAGAACTGGTTGCTGATGGCGAAGTTGATGTAGCGCCAGGCGTTGGCATAGAGCTTCGCGAGTTCCGCTTCGATGGGTTTTAAGAAGATGACCGACGGGGAGAGGTGCCGGAAGAGGGCGGCGGCGCGCTCGGCGGCATGCTCGGTATATCCTCCGATGAGCTGCGGCAGCGCCGCCAGTTCCTGGAGCGACTGGCCCTGCACGATCCGTTCCGGACAGTACGCGAGATCGGCGTCTGTGTATCCCAAGGACTTCAGCTGGCGGCCGAGACGGTCGGTGACGCCGGGGAATACCGTGCTCCTGAGTACCAGGAGCTGTCCGGGCCGTATGTGCCCGATGAATCGGTGCAGCGACTCGTCGAAAGAGCTCACGGAGGGATCGAGGTACTCGTCCACGGGCGTCCCGATGGTCACGATGACGACGTCGGCTTCTCTGAGGATGGCGGGATCCGTCGTCGCTTTCAGGAGACCCGAAGCAAGAACTTCTTTCAGGAGATTGTCCGCCCCCTCCTCGACGAATGGCATCTTGCCGCCGTTCACCATGGCCACGCTCTCCGCATTGATATCCATCAAATGCACGAGGAATCCCTTGTCCGCGAAAGCCATGCCTAGGGGAAGCCCCACATGACCGCAGCCGCCCACGATGGCGATGGAATCCTGACCGGGGGATATCTCGGAGGTGTGTGGCATGAGGAAAGGAGAAGAAAACCCGCCCAGCGGCTGGTTGCATTCTACGCATAACGCCTTGAGCCATCAAAGTCGACAGGCTTGCTCTGAGCTTATTGCCGCTTCCTCCCGGGGAGCCACGCGCGCCACAGCGCCAGCAGGTACCAGCGCAGGTACTCCGGAAGCCACGCCCACAGATGGAAGCGCGAGATCCCCACCCTCCGGTCGTGCCAGGTTGTGGGCACCTCTCGTATGGTCCAGCCGTTCCAATGGGTCTTGACCGCGAGTTCGATACCCAGGGCGAAGCTGGCTTTCGACTCGATGGGCAGGTTCATCACGCGCCGGCTATAGGCCCGGAAATTGTTGGTCGCGTCATGCGTCGGCAGGCCGGCGAGATAGTGGAGCGAAAGTCCGGCGAAGCGGGAGAGCATCTGCTTGAAGAACGGTCCTCCCACCTGTCTGCCTCCGCGCATGTAGCGCGAGCCAGCGGCGATGTCCGCTCCGCCGCGCACCAGGTTCACCAATGCCGGGATATCCTTCGGTTCGTCCGCGCGGTCTCCCGCCACGGGGACGATCACGTCCCCCTTGCATGCGGCGAACCCAGCCTTGTATGCGTTCAATACCCCCCGCCCCAGCGTGTTGTGGATGAGTCGCACGTTCGCGGGGGCGGGCTGCATCGCCGCGATGGCGGGCAGCGTATTGTCCTCCGGAAAATCGTAGACGATCAGCGTCTCGTGCGGTTCACGAACATGCGTCTCGATGTCGCCGAGGAGCGGCCCGATGTTCTCCGCCTCGTTATAGACCGGCACGACGATGGAAATGAGAGGAGCAGAAGGCATCTCGATTGGATATAGGGTATAGATGAAATTCTTGTTACGCTATCTCCGTCAGAATTCTCCGTTCCCTTGCCTAAGACTTCTCTCGGCATCGGCATCATCGGCGCCGGTTTCGGGGCGTCGGTACAGTTACCCGG
>Ga0265296_1002723_pt1 | contig 17355 bp, 6 predicted proteins | sample MunlanPumphouse1_FD_189073 | JGI IMG/M metagenome (GOLD analysis project Ga0265296, IMG submission 189073) | Groundwater microbial communities from a municipal landfill in Southern Ontario, Canada - Pumphouse #1 | ecosystem: Environmental > Aquatic > Deep subsurface > Groundwater | place: Canada...
AAGCAACGACCGGCAAGCCCGCTTTATTAACTTTGATTTCGATCTTTGCCTGGCTGTTATTATCGGACACTTCATAGGTCAGCGTCGTTAAATTGATAACCGAATTCGTTCCCGGAAGCGGCGAGAAACTATACGGTACGGCGGAGAGATTGGCAACGACTGGCACTGTGTTGTCCACCACGACCGATCTCTTCAGCAGATTGTCAATCGCCGCATTCCCCGCGAAATCTTTGACATCCACAACCATATAATAGGTCCCGTCAGTCACAAACTGGTTCGCGTCGTTTTTGCCATCCCAGTTCTCATACGTTAGCGAAGCGGAATAAGCATCGGCTTCAGAAGTTATCGTGCGGACAAGATTAGTCAGGCTGCTGTCACTATAAACCTTGACCGAGTATTTGCCGACTTTCTTTATTGGGGCCGCCGTCCACGATGCCTCGATCCTTTCCGGCGGTTTTGGAACACCCGAAGCGGGATTGAGCGTCAACGGTATCATGAAATAAAACCGCGCTCGCTTCTGCGTTAGCTCAACGCTATTACCGTTGGGCGAGATATAATGGGGATCGGGATTGACTTCGGGGGTCGGTATTATATTTGCTTTGGAGAAATCTTGCTGATCAGGTTCTTTAAGTGTTAGGACATTATCCTGGACCCAAACCGTGCCGCCCCACTTCTTGAGCGTCAGGTTTCCCGCCCTATCCCGGCCCTCGACAATAAAGGCGTATTTGCCGGGGGCGGCCCAGCCATCGCTGTTAGAATCATAGTTGACAAGATTGTTGGTAATACTGCCGTTCCAGAAAATGGTTTGACTGCCGCCATTCTGCCAAACATCACTTACTAATGTCTTGATCAGATTGCCGGAATTAAAATCAGCTTTGGTGTAAGTCGTCTGGCCGTCGCCGACTTTGTGCACTTTGACCGTCACTTTTGACGGTTCGGGCAAGCTATAATAAAAAGTCGTTGACCTGTGCACTTTCGGATTATTTGGATCTTCATTGGTGGCAAAGCTGCCGGGATTGGAGATCATGTTCGTCTCGGGCGAAGCAATCGCCACCGTCGGGTTGACCAGATCTATCACAAAGCTTTCTGAAGAAGACGATATCTCCGCCGTTCCCTCGTTCAGAGCAAAGTCAATTGCGGAAATGGCAATGGTCGCGTTGCCGTTGATATCAGCGTTTGAAACAATATACTTGTATTCGTAGGCCTCTTCACTCAAGCCCGGAAACCGGCGACTGAACGTCGCGGTTTCCTCATTCACTTTAACTTCGGGATTGAATTTTAGGTTCTCGGAAGTATTGAAACGAATAGTAACTGTCGATCCCTCCATAGCGAACTTTGTAAATTCTGGGTTGCTGCCAATTTCACTTTGGATGTTGGTGAATACTGGCTTAACCGTATCAACTTCGAATGAGGTAAAGAAAGTTGATGGATTTTTGGCCAGGTCAGTAACTTCGATAGTTATTAACGCTATGCCATCGTAGCCGCTGATCACGTCGAATTTCGCTTCAACCTGACCGTTAGCCACTTGCCACTGGCCACTGGTAACTAGTAATTGGGGAAACGCACCATTTTGCGTCACGTAAACCTTCGGCGCTTCTTTTAAGGGTTCACTAACGTTGAACTTGATGCTTACCTGTCCGTTGACGGACGGTATACTGGCCGGGTTGGGAGAGACCGCAATATTGGACACTTCTGGGGAGGTCTTATCAATGACAAACGTCTTTATTTTACTGATCGGATTAAGCGCCAGATCGCGGGCCTCGACTGAAACCTCAACCGGCCCTTCCACGTCTTCAGCGATAATCAAATAATGGTATTCGTAACTATTACCTTCAACCGTCGTCAAGTTGGCGATTTTGGCCGCGCCGTTATTCAAGGTTAGTTTGACCGCCGGCACCGCCTCAAGTGTTTCCGGGAAACTTAACTTTATGCCGACATCGCTGTCCAGCTTCGCGTACGGCGGATCGATCGAAAAATCGGTCGGCTCGGGCTGTGAATAATCAACCGTCAGATTGATTGTCTTGGGGATAGCCGTCCCATAGAGCGCGTCCTGGCCGCTTATCCGCGCGTAGTAATCCCCGGCGGGGAGCGAACTACCGTCACTGGCAGTACCGTTATATTCATAAACATACGAACCGGCAGTGTGGTTGAAAGTCTTGCTCCAGACCGCTTCGCTGGAAGAGTTGAGTACCTCGATCTTGACAAGAGCTTCGCCCGAGATGTACATCGTCGCGTAATTGATCGAATAGTTAAAGTTGACCGAGTCTTTGGCCCCGTCGCCGTTAGGCGAAAAGATCGGGGAGCTGGTCGAGAGATCAACCGTCGGCCGGGCGGAAACCAGCAGGATCGTCCCTTGCTCTTCAACCTTGGCGCCCAACTTGTCTTCGGCCTTGAGCACATAGCTGTAATAGCCGTCCAAAGCTATATTTCCCGTGTTGTCCTTGCCATCCCAGTAGAAGGAATAATTACCCGAACCTTGAGGATCATTGGTGAGCAGGTTCTTGGCGGTTGAACCGGTCGGCGTCCGGATATCGAGGCCGACGGCATAGTCGGGGACACCGCCCACCAAGCCGTAGGAGATCCTGGTCAGGTCCGTCAAACCGTCACCGTTGGGAGTAAAAGTCGCGGGGCTGGCCTGATGGCTAGCCAGGCGGAAAGTGTCCGGCCTAGCCGCGAACGCGTCCGTTTTTGCCTCCGCGATATTTTTCGCGCGGTCCTCGGCAATGATCTTGAAGTACCGCTCCCCTTCCCCACTGATCAAGGAGTTGACGGTGTGCTCCCCCGCGGTCTGGCTCTCACCGGTAATGACGGTCGCCAAAAGCATCCCGTCTTTGTCAAAGACGGAAACTTCAACGGAAGAATTTTCAGGGATAGAATAGGTCAGTTCCGCCTTGTTCTTTCGATAGTCGACGGCCAAGCCCTTAACCAGGATGTTGGGCGGAACATTATCGACCAACACAGTATTCGATGATTCGGCCGGCTTCGCGCCGGGCTCACTAGGGTCCTCGGCCCAGACTTTGAACACATACGAACCGTCCGCGACGCGGTACTTATTGGCTGACGCGGTCGGGCCGTCATAATCGCTTTCAAAGTCGCCGTACCAGCGGGCGATATGCTCACCTTTTCCTTGAAGCTCATCGGCGATCAAGGTTTTGATCGTCTTCCCCTCCGCGCCAACGATCCACGCTTTGACTTTCAGGTTGTCCCGGCCGAGATAATATTTGATCTCCGTAAAGCTGTTGTTCGGGTTGACCGGCGCGAACGGATCGGGCTCGGCGAAAGCGTAGGGGATAAGCGTCGGCACGCGATCAACCACGACCGCTTTAATTTCAGAAGTTGTCGAATTCCCGACCCAGTCCTCGGCATAGACTTCCCAACTGTAGGTGCCGCCTAATAATTCATTCCGCGAACCTCTGCCGTCCCAGGTCCAGGAACCAAATGACAAATGTCCAATGTCAAATGACAAATGAATGTTTTTTGTCGGGAATTCAAAGCCCTCCGTTGGGCCCTCATGGGAACGGAATAACTTCCCGTCGTCGCGGTAGATGGAAAGCGTTGTGTAGGCCGGCTCGCTGAATTTATACCAGAATTTTGTCGTATCTTTAACACCATCGTCGTTGGGAGTGAAGGGGTTGGGATCGGCGTTTAACCCTAAAACGGTTGGCGGCGTGGTATCAACGATGGTCTGGCTGATTATATTATTGCTGATGTTCCCCGCTTCGTCGATCGCGTAAACCGTCGTGTTGTAAGCTCCGTCGGCCAGCTTTTCGCTGATCGGGATTTCTGAATACAAAATCCAATTGCCGGTTGTGTTGTCCCGTCGGTAAAGCTGGAACGACTCTTTTGTCCAGGTCAGCTTAACTTCTTTGTTGGCTTCCGCCGATATCTCTTGATTCAACAATGTACGCGTTACGCCATTCGCATTACTCATTACGGAGAGGTAAATTTTCCCGTTTTCGTTCGTCTTCAGCGCATAGTCAACACTATCGTACTTCCCGTCCCCGTTGGGCGAGAAGGCAAAAAGATTCTGGCTGGCTTCAACACTAGGCGGAACGGTGTCTTTAACCACGGTTACATCGCTGAAAGTGCGGACACCTTTTTCGTCTCCCAAGTGAGAAGTTACATAGATATAATTGTCGCCTTCCTGAAGTAACTTTACTGATTCGAACCTGTAGTTGCCTGTAACCGCCTCAGCAAATATTCTCGCTAAATAGGGTTCCCCTTTCTCAACCTCCGGCGGCACATTTTCTGTTTTTACGTACAAACTGAGAATCGAGCCGGGTTCCGCCGAACCATAGATCGTAACGGTGTCCTTATTGGTAATATAGCTGTCGGCAAAAACCATCGGGGCGGAAAGGGAAAATTTGCCTTTCAACAAGGCGTAATCAGAAAAATGATCCAGCGCCGCCTCAAAAGCAAAATAGGCGTGTCCGTTCAGGTCATCGTATAGTTTCTGCTCTTTGTCCTGCACCAATTCCAAATCGCCATCCGCGGTCACCTGATGGATCCAAAGATCGGCAGTTTTGGTTTTCCAGTCAGGATCGGAAGGAGAAACAATAATGCCGTAGCCCTCTTTCAAATCATCGGCTGTGTAAGAAAAGCGCAAATACGGCCGCCCCTCTTCCCCCTCCACCGGCGTCTTGAATTTATAGGGCGACGGCTTTAATTCAACGATTGGCCCGTGAGTCGTGATAATTGGCTTATTCCGAATATATATCTGACTCATTGTTACCGGTGTTACAGAAGCAAATTCGTCTTTCGAGAATGAAGTCGGCTTGAAGAATATCTCGGCTCTCTTATAGACACTCGAAACTCTTAAATTATCCTTATCACCTACCCCATGATAGACAGGATCACCTACAAACACATCCTTAGCCGAAATTGCACCGGCAGTTTTCAGCAATACAGTATATTTGCCGCAAAGCCGCCCGACATCCCAAAAAGACAAGCACCCATTATTGTCGTGCTGCCCCTCCGTGAACGTTATCCAATTCTTACCGTCAAAATACATTAACTCATAAGGATAGTCTGATCTGCCGGTTAGTTTTACATATCTTTTCTCTTTCGCATAATACTTGAGCTTAGATTGAAAATAGTGGCTAATTGGGTTTGGGGCCGCATCACAATAAACATCATTGGCCGCTACGCTAATGTCCGAATTGATTTGCCCGGCTTCATCCTTAAGGGCGATTTGCCAGCTATTTATGACGAGATTTGGATTATTAATCAAGTTTTCACTGTTAGAGGGGTCTTTCCAAAACACGCACATACTATTATCTAATCCAGAAGTGTGATATTTAAGATATTTACTTTTGTACGCCTGCCAAAAGTAATGCGGGTCCGATTTACCAAGCGGGTTGAATGTTACTTTATTAAACGTCTCCGGGCCGCCTTTTATCGCTCCACCGGCATAGTCTCTTAATATAGGGTCATCATTTGTCGACCAGGTCTGGCCATAGGCCGACGCAGGGGCTGAAACGGTTATGTTGCTATTTTGGTTTTTGGGATCATAAGAAATGGTTATGTTTGAAGGCGACTTATTAAAGTCCTGATAGGTATAATCTGTAACATAATCAGGTTTTGGAATTTTATTGCCAAGAGTTGCATTCAAATTTTTGTAATAATCAATAGGCACCCTTGTTTTATCCAGACTCAACGTGTCAACAGGAATTGACTTTTTAAACCAGCCGCTGGAAGAAACAATGCCGGGGTTTGATGTTTCAAAACTGTTCATCCTGTCTATCAATTCTTGCGAATCGATTTCACACGGCGCGTTTGAAATATTATAGGTTTGCGGGTCATTAATCAAAGTGTTTAAATTAGATAGCAATACGGTGTTCTGCGCAACTATTTCCGCGTCATCTTTAGGCCAATTTAATTCAACCAGCCTTGCGTTATCAGCGCTATAAACCATGCGGTAATTTGTGGTTGCTTCTATCGGATAAGAGGTAAGTTGATTTTTAAGCACGACCCTCGAACCATCATAATGATCAACAATTCCGCCAAGATAATTAAAGCTTCCCGCCTCGGGAGTAGTTATCGGGATAAATTCAGTATATTCACCGGACAGATAAGAATCTTGCGCGTTTATTTTCGTGTCGCCAAGAATCATGGCATTCGTCTTAGAATCCAAAGCGCTTTTAACCAGCTTCCCTCCGTTTTTATAAGCGCTTGGATCATATATGTCATGATCGTACTCCCCAACGATTTCCTTTTTGTATGTGTCGATAGATTTGGCTGCGTCAGTAAAATAATCTTTGCCCGGGAACCCAAGCTTTTGCAAATATTGCTCCATCCCAGAAAACGCCTCGTAACTTGAATGATTTTTATTAATAAACCCAAACCAGGGAACGAAACGATTAGTGAGGCGGGAATATTCCAAACTACTGGCAAGCGACAATCGAATCGAAATTAAAGCGGAGCCAACAATTTCATCAATTGTCGGGCCGTTCACTCGGCCTATTTTCTCTTTAGCATTAAAAATGCCTTTCGTCGTTGGATACGGCGTTAAATTTTTATCTAAAACATCCTGAGCTCGATGCGCTTCAATTTTGTCGAGTAAAAAACCGTCATTAGAATAAACCTCCAGCGAAACATCTACATCGGTAATTTGATGCCAGCCCCAATCAGAAGCGCGGAGAGTCGGGAGGGTTATTTTGCATTCCGGATTATCCTTTGTTATTTCAAAAGGGACATAATCTGACTCGGGGTAGAAATACGTTTCCGCCTGACCTTGCACCATGCCAAACACATTCACGGAATCCCTGTAACAATGCACCTTATATTTTGCTTTGACTTTTCCATAAACTTTATTAAAGCCTCGGTGCAGAATCCCCGCGAACGGCACGTAGGGATAAAGCGAGGCCTTCTGCTTTCCTTGAATACCCAAGGTATAGCTATAGTTTTGGGGAGGATAATAGGTCCCCGCGCCTATTGCCTGCCAGAAATAGTCCGATGAGCCCTGCGCGACATAAACATTCCCGCCGTTAAATGGCGTCAGCGTCCCGATTTGATCCAATTGGACCCCCGTTGAATTAGTCAGACCGGTATCAACCTTAATATTCGGGAGTATTGTCTTTTCTATGGCGTTGGTTTTCCCATCAACCGGCCCTGCCATAAGCTTTAAAATATATTCGCCTGAAGTAACAACCTGGGTGCCGTTTTGATCGGGATAATTGCCCCGCCAGGAAATTGTGTGCGGGTAATCCGAATTGGTTTTACCCAATTGAACTCCATCATCGATAATTGCTAAAGGATTGGGATCTCCTTCTTTATAAACTTTCAATAGCATTCGCGCATTTTTGCTGACGTTATATGAAACCGTGACCCGATCCGGCAAGCCAAGCGGATTGAAAGATCCGGTATTGGCTTTAGCATTTGTGAGTTCAAAAGGAGTCGTCACAGTAATCATCTTTTCAATCATGGTTAAACCACTGCCATCCGCTCCTTCCGCCCTTATTCTGACCAGATAATCACCGCTGTCGACAAACGCGCCCGATTCCACTTTGCCATCCCAATTAATGGTTTGTCCTGACGAACTCTGCCCGGTAATGCCCGAGATGATCACTGGTGTACCGGATGGCTGGTATTTCGCCATCCCAAAGTATGGCGTAATCATTGAGCTATAATCGTCATTATAAGTCGAGGGGTCATTATCTAGAGAAGTTGAGATAATCAATTGTGTGGAAGCAGTTTTAAAATCAAACCCGCCCTCTCCCCCCGTCATTGTCCTGTCCCAATTTACGATCGAAGCAATCTTTTTAACGCCGTCCCCAATCGAAGCAAAATCGGTCAGATCATTCATGGCCACAATCGAGCCGCTAAACCGGTGCGCTTTACCGGCTTCCCCGTTCCATCTGACATGCCAGCCCGTCTCATCCTGCCAAATAAAATAGCCAAGCTCATTGCCAGGTTGATAGCTAGAGCTTCCGCTGTAATAATTGGCGGTTAATTTAGGAAAATATTTATAATAAACAGTTTCCCGGGTTACCGCTCCGGTAACTTTTAATACTTCAACATAAGCATTGATGTCTTTGCCGCCGTAAGTAAAGCTAATCGGCAGTGAATTGTTACCGTCAAAGATGATCAGCGGCGGGATATCGCCCATATTCACAACCGGATTAGCTCCGGCACCGGAAAGAGAGTCGTTTTTGACGGTTATTGTCCTGGCCGAAGCGTATTTCGCGCCTCCATCCTCTTCGGCAACCACAAGAATAGTATAGACATCATTTGTTAGTGAGCCCGTATAGAAATAGGCCAGGGTCGCGTCATTCTGAACCGGCCTGATGGAAATATTCCGGTTAATTGCGCCGGGAGTTCGGTAGATTTCGGGGACTTCCAGCACATCGGTCTGCCAGTCGGGGCCGGGGTTTATCGTGGCCGGCGAGCTTCCCTGTTTATAATAAACGCTGTACTGTTTGAACGGCCGATCATTGGTCCAATCCGGATCCATGGCCGTGCCGCGGATAGTAACCGTACCGGAGATTTCTGAATCTCCTAGGGGGGAAGAGATGGCCGGCGCGACCCCGTCTTTGACACAGGTTGCATAAGCCGTCGAATAATTGCCGTATTTATCATAGGCAACGATCTGGAATTTATATGACCCTTTGCCAAGGCTTGAGTCAGAGGCATTCCAGGGGAAGGTGTTTTCGGCGGAAAGTTTACCAATGACATCTTCTGACTTAATGGGATCGCCGGTATTCTCATTATATAACTTGATTTTGACATTCAGATCATCTTCTGGCTGCCTGTTATCTGCCACATCGCCCGATTCCGATAGCTGATAGCGTAAAGCGACGGTATAAGGATTGGCCCCAACATTAGCCAGGACAAAGGGGTCGGTATACTGGGCATAAATTACCGGCGGCGTGCGGTCGATCCGGATACCTTCCAGAGTGGTCGGCAGGCTTTCGTTGCCCGCTTCGTCTCTGGCGATCACTTCCATCCGGTAGAGCCCGTCCCTCAAACTGGGAGTGAAAGGATCGTCGAAACGCCAGGTGTAGCTGGCGGGCGCTATTCCGATATTATTGTCCATAATAGCTTGAGTCAGATACCCAGTTGTCTGTTTTTCGGATAAATTGGTCAGATTAATAACAACAGTCGATTTTTCCGATATTTTTGCGGAAAGCCCAAATTCGCTCGAGGCTTTGGTGGCCGGATTGGGAGAAACGTGGGCTTCAATAATCTGCGGCGGGGTCGAGTCTATTTTCACTTGTGTTTCCGCCGTGCCCCAGTTCCCGGCTTGATCAAAGGCTTTTATCTTAATGGTATAAATGCCGTCTTCGACATAATTACCGCCGTTGTCTTTCCCGTCCCAGGTTACAAACTGTTCGCCAACCGCCTGGCTATCAATACTTGCCATCTGGGTAACAAAATTATTATCTTCATCCGGAATAGTTCCTTTATATAATCTGATGGAAATCTTTTTGAGGAATTGGGAGCGGTTGTCGGCGGTGGAATACTTTATATTTAGGGTTTTGCCGGGCGCCCTGGGGGCGAAAGCCTCAAGCGTGCCGATCGAAACGGCAGGAGAGATCGTGTCAACGTTAAAGCTCCAGATGGCCTGCGAAACCCCTACATTGCTTTGGAATTTAACCAGTACCTCATGTGTACCGACTGACAAGGACTCTCCGGGCGTCCATTCGGCCCTCGTGCGGGCCTTATATGTCTCCTGGGTTGAAATCTTGTTGATTTCGGCAAGTCTTTCCGAGCCGTCAACCTGGAAGGAAATAACGTTGATCTTCTCTGACGGATCGGCGCTGTAACATGCTTTATTAGCTTCGACACCGATTGTTTGATAAACATCATTGGTGGAAGCACCTAATTCTGGAACCGGATTCTTTACGAACTGGGGAACCGTATTGGCCGTGACGCGTAATATTTTATTGGCCGAGTTACCAATCCAGCTCTCCGCGTCAAACGCAAGGACATTGCTCCCTTCGGCAAAATGCATGTCCTTGACCGTAAAATTACCCCATTCATCAACCTCCCCCACTGGCTTCCAAGCCGCGAAGTTCTCGGAATAGTTAAAATGCTTTAATTTCTTGGGCAGGAATGTGTCGATCACTCCTTTGAATGCCGTGGGGTATTCTTTGACAGTTACCGATGAAACCCACTTCTTTTGTCCGTTTATCTCAATTGGAAATAGCTGGCCTTGATCGGCTCCGCCCTCAATGAAAGCTTCGATAGTTACCGTGTGATAAGTGCTCATAGTATTTCCGTTATTATCAAGGTTTGAAAGAAGGGCAAACGTTTGCTCGGGTGCGGTATATCCTTCGGCGGAATTACTCACTGTGCTGGCAGAGATGCTACTGCGGACTTCTGTTGTGTTTGTTTTACCACCAAAGGCGATGAAGTCTTCGAGGGCGTGATCAATAACTTTGTCTTCGTAGACTTTTTTATAGGCAAATCCGTGGGCCGGGAGATAATGTTCACTCTCATCTAAAAATACGAGCGCAGCAATTGCCCCAAAATATATGGACAGTCCAATCTTAGTTGGCAATTCAGCAGGCCCAAGCAAATTGGCCAATTCGCATGCCCCGAAGCAAGCAATTACCACGTCATCGAATTTTACCATATCATTACCAAAGTTCATCCCATACGCTTTAAAATCAATACTTTCCTTATTCAGAATGCTTAACCCTTCGCCACGCTGGCTTTTTACCGTCCCGTATATATCCCCATTCTGATTGACAACCGCGCCTAGAACTTCACTCAAGTATAAAGCCATAAGCTTCCCTGATAGCGGAAGGTCATTTATGTATTCACTGGAAAATATAGTTTGAAGTGAAGCCAGGCCGATCATGTACCTGCTCAGCGGCAGGTTTGTCGAAGGCGTCGGTATACCTCCGGAATAAACGAATCTTGCCCTTATCGGTTGGTTCCCTTTAACAAAATCTTTCGAATTAAGATTGCTAATAAAAGTTCCCTGAGAATCCATGTCCTGAACGCCAGGTTGGTTTGGATACCAGCCAAGTCCTCTTTTGGTTATAACTTCATCGAGAATAAGCCTTCCTGGAGGAAGGAGAAAGGCATTTATCATGCTATACTGACCCAATAAATCATTTTTCGCTGCAAATGCTGCGATTGCCATCCCGTAATTGAAAAAAGCGGCAATCACCGGCTGTTCATGCTGGCCGCCATTGTAAAAATCATTCATTCTTTTTAATGCCTGCGCTCCATCCGACCCAAGATGCTGTGAATCGATCGTTATAATCGCCGCCACATCATTATTGTAATAATTAGAAGACAAATATTGGCGAGCCACGAGACCACCCATCGAGTGGCAGACCAAAATATACTTTTGGGGGATCACATTATCGGGGACATCTTTTGCTAGCATGGGGGGATGTTGGCTTGCATACCATACCTTAAAATCCTCCTTTGCTTGCTCAAGCCAGCAATTGCCTTCTTTGATTGGGGTGGGATAACCCAAATGTGCAAATTTTGGGTCTCCCAATGAATCAACTATATCTGGTTGATCCGCCAACCCCGTATGATGCATTTTACTCCCCTGATAACCTGGATTTTGGTAGTTGCGGTCTCCTAATTCCTTGGCCAAATCGCTGATCCGGCCATCCCTATAAGAGAATGTATAATAATATACATATCCTGCTAAACCCAGATCATTGGACAAATAACCAAATAAATCACCAAACCCTCGCATGCTATCAGGTATGTTTGTAACATCACTCCCGCTTTGCCCCTTATTGCCAGATATTCCTTTCCCGCCTTTAAATACCCAGCCAGGAGTATTTATCCCATGCACTAAGATAATTAGATAGTTAGGCGAGGTTTTTGTTTCTATCTTAGTACCGGCTTCAGAAATTGAAGCCGAAACCAGAATTATTATAATAAAAAATATAACTGTTAACTTCTTAACCAACTAAATCACCTTATTTTTGTGTATCCGGTTCCATCAATATTTATTAGCCAGATACCTGAATCGCCAAAAGCTCCACCAACAATTCTTTGCCCATCAAAAGACAATTTAAGGGTGTATGGTTTATAATCCGAGAACAATTTCACATTAGAACTTCCGTCATTATTAACCCTATAAATTCCATCACTACCTTGACATACTATTTCAGATGAAGAGTAATTTTGCGGATATCTTCCGGCAAAAATATATTTATTGCCACTACCATCAGGATCAATAACATACAAATTGCTATAAGATATTAAGTTGCCAATTCTCCATGAGATTGGCCCATCCGCTTCTGACGTAAGCAATGTCTTCCCAGTCCCATCTCGATTAATAATGTATAAATCACGAGAGCTTGAATAAACCAATTTTGTCGCATCTGGAGACCAGTCAAAATAATTAACGTATGATGTGTTTGGAACTATGCTTAAGTTTCCCTTATAATCCGAAATGACTATAGGCCTATAAACACCTTGATAGGTAGATCTCGCAATCCCGGCAATCCGTTCACCTGTAGGCGAACAGGTAATTTCCTCTCCTAGTCCCCCTTCAAACAAATCAACCTCGCCTGTCCCGCTCGGATAAAAAGCCGTAATATACCCTTTCGAATCTGATATTCCACCACCATATAATTGCTGACTTGTTGTTACAACGAGTTTACTGCAGATTATCCTCCCGTCCGGCATCCAGTTGGGGGTGTCGTATAATGTAGAAGTTGAGGTGGAACCACACCCCCCCAGCAATCCGGCGGTCAGGATCAGGAGACCTAGACATAGAGACGATAGGATCGGTTTATTGTTCATGTTAACGCTCCGTTTCTTTACTTTCTCATCCCTGCCTACCGGCAGGCAAGGAGGGGGAACCGTTGCGAAGCAACGGTGGGTGAGGTTTAAAAGCTCTTCCACGCCAGCGTCGTTTCTACCGTCGAGGTGCTCGAGATTGATTTTACTATCCCCGCGTTATTACCGAGCCAAAGTGTCGATGTATATGCTTCGCTTGATCCATATGTAGTAGCAAGGGTAATTTTATAACAATCAAATGTCCCGGCCGGGACCGTCATGTTTTCTTTGCTTATTACAGTCGCTTTTGTTGAATAAGAGCCGGAAACCATAACATCCCAGGTTTTGCCGACCTCTAGTGGGAACTGAATCAATGGGATACCTATCGATGAAGGATAGGAGGGAGATCCATGCGCGTAAACACCCGAACCATCTACTTTGTAATATGCTTCACTTGTTGATCTTGTATTTGAAGAAGATATATAAAGCGAGGAGAAACATTGAACGGTTGTCGAACCGATACTGGCCGTCCCTTCAACGGTCATAATCGTTGAGCTACCGTCTGACCCTGTCATTCTCCATGCGTAACCATTGGCGTGAGGAAAATAACTTTCTCCCCCTCCACCCCCACTCTGCTGCAATACTGAACAACCCGAAACAAGCAAACCAGCCATCGCCACCAAAACAACCGCTAAACTAAACAATCTATTACCCATGATCTTTACCCCCTTTTTTGCTTCTAACAACCCAAATATTGGCCATCCTCCCCCTGCTCTCCCCATAAAATGGAGAGGGGAAACCGCCGAGCGAATGAAGTGAGTCGAGGTGATGGGTAAGGATATCATATTTTATAACTCCCAGCTACAACCACGCTCATGACCGACTTTGGCCAGGGCATAGTAGGTTTAGTTGCAAGCACATTATAATCAAACTCTCCTCTAATAGACCAATTGTTGTCGTAATCGTATCGCGCCCCACCAGCCAAACCACTGCCATAAATATATTGGTAAGTGATTGGACCTACGCCAAAATCAGTTCGGATATAATAAGTAGTGGAAAGAACTGCTATGTAGGGGGATATCTTATCCAGACGCTTGCTAAATATAGCGCCAAGATACGAGCCACTAGTGCTGATGTTTTCAGCCGATGTTCCATCCACGTCATAAAGCAAGGCACAGGAAAATGGCATATTATCTTCACCCAATATCTTTTTTCTTATTCCTATCCCACCTAAAAGTAACGATCCTTGTCTCCCATACTTCAGGGAAAAAGAAAGATCGCTCCAACCAATAACCCCTTCAAATCCATACCCCAGACTACCCGATACATTCTCTTGATTTAATACCGGGACCATGAAAATCGAACCGATCGGACCGCTTCTTGGAAAAAAATCGGCGTCGCCGCCAACACCAGTAAATATTCCGGCAAAAGACGGGCCAGCCATCCCCATCAAAAAAATAACCGCTAAAACAAACGATCTATTCACCCTAACCATCCCTCCCCTTAAAAATTCTTCCAGGTCAATATAACTTCTTCTGTCGAACCGGCCATTAACGCCTTTACCGCCCCCACCCCATTTCCAAACCAATAATATGAGACTCCGCCGGCAGCCGTATAGCTAACCTTATAACAATCAAATGTCCCAGCAGGAACAGTTACTTCTTCAAACGCAAGCACCTCAACCGTTGTAGGATAATAGAGCCCATACGAACTGTGGCACTCCCATGTTTTCCCGACTTCTAATGGGAAATTCAGGATAGTAAAAGCTTCGGGAGTTGTTCCCATACCATAATAATAAGCTCCGGTATCATCAATTTTCCAATATGTTTCCATAGTCGCAGTATAACCGCCAAAGACGCCCGTTAAGTGCCCTACCTGGGCGGTAATTGAACCAATTTGTGTTGTCCCCTCCACAGTTATAATGTAAGAGAACCCCCATTCAGGGAATTCCCATCGCCACGAATACCCATCGGTATTGGGGAAAAAGTTCCGTCCTGCCGCCGGCGCCAAAACAATATTCACCGGAGTATTTGTCCCCAAACTCACTGTCACTCCCGCCACTTCACCTGACGCAACTATTGCGCCAGAGTTGGTTTTGGCCGTCGCTGAAATAGTCCGATTCGCCCCAACCTTTACCTCAAGGGTCCCGATCGTTTGCGGATAAGTTACTTCGGCGCTTACCGGCGTCATGTCGTCTGCGGAAGCTGTAATAATGATGGACGAAGCACTGGTCGGGATAGAAGACGCCTTGGCCCCTTTCCCAGCCGGCCAGTTGATCGAAACCAGTACACTTCCCGTTTCAGCCAGGCCAGCCGCAGGCCCCGGCTTTGATTGGCCGCAGCCGTTCATTATTACGACCATAACCGCCAGCGATAATATTGTAAAAGGTAGCTTGTTTTTCATTTTGACCACCTTTATTTACTCTCGCCCACTAAAGATTCACCCAAAAGCTCGTCGAACCGGAAAGCGAACCGTAATTAACAACCTGCAAAGTGATTTTGTAGCTCTTGCCGCCTTCAAAAGTCATGCCCGAAGGCAGAGAATAGTTTAGGACATAATAACTGGCCAAGGCCGAAGAAATGTTGCTATAGACGCCGGCTAATTCCGAATCGCTCGGAACATAATAATATATCCCGCCCGTTCCGGAAGCGATCGCTTTCAAGGCATTTTCATCAGTTCCTCCTTGCATCATTCCCAGTCCGACACAGTAAATCGGAATACTCTTTGCATTGGCATGATTAATAACCTCCGTCGTTGAAGTATAAATAAAGCTGGAGTTCTCCCCACCATCGGTCATGGCTATGACCGCTTTGCGTTTATTGTTCCCTGCCTCCACTGTTGAAACCGAAACACCCATAGAATCATATAAAGCCGTCGCGCCTCCGTTTACAGATTCATTGATGATCGCCGAGCTTAATAGACTTTTATTGGAGGTCAAGCCTTGATCGACCATAACATTGTTGTCAAAGTTTATTATCGCCCCCTGGTCAGAGGCCCCCATATTATTTACAAACGACAAATTCGCGGTTTCCATTTCAGCCAAAGCTGAAGTAGTCATGCTGCCGCTGCGGTCCAGCGTCAAAGCAAAGGTGAGCGGTTCCCCGGACTGCCCTTGCATATTTTGCATATTACTGATCAAACATTGGGCAGATGCTCCGCCGATAGTCAAAATATCGATCTGTATGTTTCCAGCGCTCAAGTTCACAAGAGGAGATGTTGCATTAGCGTCTATTACCATGAAATAGAGGCTGCCGGACGACTGTCCTGCCACAACCGGAGCCCCGCCAACAGAGCCAACTGTAATGGCGCTCACCCAGGCAGGAGGACTGTTTGAAAACGTCGCCAACTTTTCGGCCGAGAAAGCACTCTCATTATCTGTGGTATCTACCGCCGAAATCTTGTAATAATATTGCGTCCCGATTGACACGCCAGAGTCAGCATATTCGGTAGTGGCGACAAGCGTTGAATTTAGTTTAGAGAACCCGGAACCGGAAGCAGTACTGCGGTAAACATTATAGCCGGCCAGATCTGATTCAGAGTTATTATTCCAAGAAAGATTAATGGCTGTTCCGGAATAAGCAGTCGATAATCCAGTTGGAGCGGCAGGCGATTCAATATCAGTTAAAACCAAGCTTATTGGATTATTGGCCCCGGACGTGATTGTTACCGATGACACCTGGCCTCTGGCGACAACTTGCTTTGAGGCGTTTTTTGCTTCCGCCGAAACCGTTCTGTTCGCGCCCACTTTAACTTCCAGCGTGGCGGAAGATTGCGGATAAGTGATTGTTGTCGCCAGAGGAGAAAAATCGTCCCCATAGGCGGTCACAGTAATAGAAACAGAACTTGCCGGCACATTTAAAGCCTTGAGGCATTTATCCTTGTTTGGCCAGTTAATGGAGACCGAGAGATTTCCCGTTAAACCATCACTTTGATCAGGCAATTTTGCTGATTGACCGCAACCAAAGGAAAAGACCGCTAATAACAGTATTAGGGAACCAATAATTATTTTTTTCATTTTTGACCGCCAATATTTTTGATCGTGATCGGCAAAGAAGCGGAATACGGCGGCAAATAAATCGCATCAGTCCACGGCCCCTCCTGGCTATCGGTGGTCAACGTCGAAACCGCGTAATAGTACCCATCGGTCGAAGTCAAACCCGTGTTTGTGTAGGTTAGGGAGATAAACAATGTCGTTCCCGCTTGCGTAAAAGAAGCCGCTTCGGTTGTTAGCCCTCGATAAATACAATACCCCGCAACATCCGAATCTGCGCTCGCTTCCCATGATAAAACCGCCTTATCGCCTGAAATTCTTGAAGCAACCAGATTTGTTGGTGGTTTTATAACCCTGGGACTTGACGATGATCCACAGCCAATAGTTAAAGCGATCAAAACAATGCCCAATAAGAATACAATTAATACTTTCATCCGACACCTCCATCTAAAATATTTCTATTCAACCCTGAATTCCCATCCCTAACCCCCTCACTCTAACTACAGTCGCGCCTAATTATTTGCAGTATAGGAATCCACTATTCATTCCCCTTTCATTGTTCGCGCTACGCGCCCCATGTTACTCTACCCTTTAGATTAGCAATCTTATTGCCATCTACCCCTATTTTATTTTTTCCTGTTCTTATCATATATTTCATCTTT
>Ga0265296_1002724_pt1 | contig 17353 bp, 17 predicted proteins | sample MunlanPumphouse1_FD_189073 | JGI IMG/M metagenome (GOLD analysis project Ga0265296, IMG submission 189073) | Groundwater microbial communities from a municipal landfill in Southern Ontario, Canada - Pumphouse #1 | ecosystem: Environmental > Aquatic > Deep subsurface > Groundwater | place...
GGAGGCGCTTAAGAATTTAGTAAATATGCGGGGACTTTTGATTGCGCCCGCTCAAAAGAATCTTGATGTGTATGTCGTCAGGTCAAGGGATTTAATTTCGGATATGCAAAGCGATATTTATGGCGCGAATAATAATCGCAATATCCAGTCTGCCGAACGCATTAAGTCGGATATTCAGCGCGGTTTTATTTATCCGAAGGTGAAAAATTATTTACGATGATCCTGGAAACCGTTAATGTCGGTCCCATGCAGGTTAATTGCTATATACTTGCCTGCGCGGAAGAGAAAAAAGCGATCATTATAGACCCGGGAGACCAGGCGCGTAAGATAAACGCGGTTTTAGAGAAGCATAAATTACATCCGGGGATGGTGATTAATACCCACGGCCATTATGATCATATCGGGTGCGATGACAAATTCGGGGTCGCGGTTTATGCGCATAAACAGGATTTGGCCATGCTTACTGATGCCGGCTTAAATCTTTCCGCTTCTTTTTCCCGGGCTTACAAAGTTAGATCCGAAATTATTGCCCTGGAGGATAAGCAGGCCATTAAATTTGACTGTCTGGAGTTGGAGGTCATGCATTTGCCAGGCCATACTCCGGGAGGAATCGCTCTTTTGATGAAGAAACCTCAAACGGATATTATTTTTACCGGGGACACATTGTTCTGCCGGGGGGTTGGGAGGACAGACTTGCCGGGAGGTAGCCAGCCGCAGCTTGAGAAATCAATAAGAGAAAGATTGTTCGTTTTACCTGAGGCAACCAGGGTTTATCCCGGGCATGGCCCTGCAACGACAATAGGCGAAGAGAAAAACAGCAATCCGTTTTAAATTAGATGAAAGAGCTCATTGATTCATTCCTGGATTATCTAACAGTTGAGCGCGGCTTGGCCAAGAATACAATTATTGCCTACCGCCAGGACCTGAATATTTATCTGGATTTTATCATTAAGCGCGGCTACAACGCGCTTTCCCAGATATCCAAAAACGATATCACCGAATTTATGCTTTCTGCCAAGAATAAAGGGATATCCCCGGTGAGCATATCGCGGCGCCTGGCAGCTATACGCATGTTCCATCGCTTCCTGGCCAGGGAGAGGGTTTTAAAAAGCGATCCCACCACCTTGATTGATTCGCCTAAGCTCTGGAAGAAGGTTCCTGATACCCTTTCTTTGAATGAGGTGGAGGCATTGATAGCTCAGCCTGATCCGCGCGATTTTCAGGGGGCCAGGGACAGGGCGATTCTTGAGACCCTTTACGCTACAGGTATGCGTGTATCCGAAGCCACTGATCTTAAGGCCGCTAATGTGAATTTGGACATCGGTTTTCTGCGTTGCATCGGAAAAGGCAACAAAGAGAGGGTAATCCCGTTAGGCAAAAAAGCGATCCATAGCATTAACAGGTATTTGAAGTTTAGCCGGCCGCATTTCTTAAAGAAAAAAACTTCGGAACTGCTTTTTATCAACCGTTCCGGTGGAAAGATATCCCGGCAATCCGTCTGGAAGCTGATCAAGCAGTATGCCAAAAAGGCCAAAATAAAGAAACCGATAAAGGTGCATACTCTCAGGCATTCATTTGCCACGCATCTATTGGAGGGGGGGGCGGACCTGCGTTCTGTGCAGGAGATGCTGGGCCATTCCAGTATCTCTACTACGCAGATTTATACGCATATCGATAAAGAACGGCTTAAGAAAATACATAAGATGTTTCATCCGCGCCCATGAAAGAATATTTAAAAAGATTACCGCGAGAGATTAAAGAATTGATTAGCTCAGCAGGAAAAGTTTCTAAGGAGACCGGGATGCCGGCTTATTTGGTCGGCGGGTTCCTGCGCGATCTACTCCTGGGGGTAAAGAACTTTGATTTGGATATTGCCGTTGAAGGCAATGGTATACTTTTTGCCGGTAAACTGGCAAAAAAACTAAAATCAGGAATAAGGGTTCATGAAAGGTTCGGGACCGCGACTTTAATTTTAAAAGGCAGGCTAAAGGTTGATATTGCCACCACCCGTAAAGAAAGGTATCCTTGCTGCGCCTCTCTTCCGGTTGTAAGCGCGGGTTCATTAATAGAAGACCTCATGCGCCGGGATTTTACCATTAATGCCATGGCTGCCGGCATTGCCCGCGCGGGCGCTGGAAAGTTAATTGATCCTTTCGGCGGAAAAGCTGATTTGGCGCAAGGCCGGATACGCATCCTGCACGATTTAAGTTTTAAGGACGACCCTACGCGCATATTAAGGGCTGTGCGTTTCCAGGCGCGCTTTGGTTTTCAGATCGAACGCAAGACACTTTCGCTTTTAAAAGAGGCGATAAGTTTAGGCCTGCTGCATAAAGTAAGTGCGCACAGGATGCGCGATGATTTAATATTAATGCTTAAAGAAGATAAACCTTTAAAACAGATAAGGGCTCTCGACGGCCTGACGGGTTTATCTTTTTTAAGCCCCAAGCTTAAGCCCGGCAAAGCAACCTATGATTTGTTTAAGGCAGTTGATAAAAAGGTCGCCTGGTTTGCTAAAAGCTTTCCCGGCCGCAGGCATCTTGATCTCTGGCTGATTTATTTTACGGCGCTTTTAAAGCCGCTTGGTTTGGCCGAAATCAAAAAGATTTCCCATAGGCTGGCCTTAGCTTCGGGGGAAGAGAAGAGGATTATCAGCTATTGCCGGCGTGGCCGGAAGCTTATCTTCCGTTTAAGCAGGAAGGAGATCAGCCCGGCGCAGATTTTCTCCCTGCTTGAGCCATTGAGCTATGAAACGGTAATCCTTTTGGCAGCTACTTCGCAAAATAAGTATTGTAAGAAGCACATCGCGGATTTCCTTGAAATTTATAACGGCATGCGCCTTTATGTTTCGGGACATGACCTGCATGGCCTGGGTGTTTTGCCGGGGCCGGTGTATCAGAAGATATTTTCAAAGGTTTTAGCGGCTAAACTTAATGGCCGGGTGGCCACTTATCAGGATGAGTTGGCTTTGATCAGGAGGTTAATAAGATGTCCAGGCACCAGCGTGTTGAGGAAGCAATAAGGAAAGAAGTAAGTTTGATAATCCATGATGAACTGAAAGACCCGCGCATAGGTTTTATTACCATAACCCGGGTAGAGTTAACCGGGGATTTAAGGTCTGCCAAGGTTTTCTACAGCGTCTTGGGGAAAGAGGAGGAGCATAAGAAGACAAGGTTAGCTTTGGATTCCGCCTTAGGCTATATCCGCTCCCTGGTTGCCCAAAGGATTAATCTGCGCATTGCCACAGAGCTTATGTTGAAAGAGGACCATTCAACTGAATATAGCGTAAGGATAGAAGAGGTGTTGAATCAGATAAAGGAGATAGATGAGCCTAAAAAAGGTTTGCGCAAGCGTAAAAAAATATAATAATTTTCTTATTACTGTCCATACCAGCCCTGAGGGGGATGCTTTGGGATCGCAACTGGCGTTTTATAACCTTATAAAGAAGCTGGGTAAAGAGGGGACAATCATAAATGAGGATGCATTGCCTTATGGCTATGATTTTCTTCCGGGTAATAAACTTATCCGCCGCCTGGGCAAAAGCTCTAAATATATTGATTTTGATTGTTTTGTGGTTTTAGATTGCGCGGACCTAAAACGCACCGGGGAGGTTTACAAGCTGAATACCGGTAATAAACCGGTATTGAATATTGACCATCATGTCAGTAACCGGATTTTTGGCGATGTGAACTGGGTGGAACCCGGTGCTTCTTCATGTTCGGAGATGATTTATAAGCTGTATAAACAATTACGCCTGCCTATAGACAAGGATACTGCTTTAGTTTTATATACAGGTATGATGACTGACACAGGATCATTCCGCTATTCCAATACCTCCAGTTTTACGCATAAGGCTGCATCCGAGCTTTTGGAATCCGGCCTTGACGTTGCGCAGGTTTACCGCAATACCTATGAAAATATCCCGCTATCTGACGTAAAATTACTGCTTGAGATCCTGCCGGAAATAAAATTTTATTACCGTGGGAAGATTGCCCGGTTTAAGATTAAAAAAAAGCTGCTTAAGTCCGGTAAGCCTTGCGTTGATATAGCGGACCTGGTTTTGAGTTTCGGCCGCGCGATTAAAGGAGTGGAGGTAGTGGTATTATTCAAGGAAAATCTGGGAGAGAATAACGAAGTGCGCATAAATTTAAGATCTCAGGGCCAGGTTGATGTAAACAAGGTCGCTTCTTTATTCGGCGGCGGAGGCCATAAGACTGCCGCAGGCTGCACGCTCCATGGCGATATCGACCAGATTAGTAAAAAAGTTTTAAATAAGATCAGGGAAAGCTTTAAAAATTAACTCATGAATGTTATATACGGAATAAGTAATATTAAAAAACTTAGTAAGCCGGTAGTGGCTTTGGGGGTTTTTGACGGCGTGCACCGCGGGCACAGAGAGATAATTAACTATGCGGTTATGCAGGCGCGTAAAATCAAGGGGACCAGCGTTGCTTTGACCTTTTGGCCGCATCCGCAGAAGGAAGGGAGTTTGTATTCCCTGGAGCACCGCTTAAGATTGATCGCGGAGCTGGGCATAGGAGTATGCATAGTGGTAAGTTTTAACCGTAGTTTCGCCAAAATCAGCGCCGATGATTTTATCGCCAGAATACTGGTTAAAAAGATCGGGGTGAGTTTTGTTTGCGTGGGAAAGAATTTCCGTTTTGGCAGATTTGCCCTCGGTGATTATAAAAAGCTTGTGGTAGGGGCAAAGAAATATAATTTCCAGCTTAAGGCTCTTAGTGTGCTAAAATCAAGAGGCGAGCCTATAAGCAGTACCGCTATAAGAAAGTTGATTAGGAAAAGTAAAATTAAGGAAGCGCAGGATTTGCTCGGCCGTCCGGTTAGCGTATTAGGTTCAGTGATCAGAGGAAGTTCCCTCGGCAGTGTATTAGGGGTACCTACGGCTAATATTGATCCGCACCATGAAGTTATCCCGCCGGCGGGGATTTACGCGGCGCGAATTTTTCTTTCAGGCAGGAGGTATGGAGGCGTCTGTTATATCGGGACAAGGCCCACAATTTACGCCAAAAATAAAGCCATACACATAGAAGTGCATATATTCGGATTCCATAGAGATATTTATGGAGAATTCCTGGAGATTCAGTTTGTAAAGCTTATCCGGCCGGATAAAAAATTCTCTTCACTTGAAGGCCTGGCTGTACAAATGAAAAAAGATATACTTTCCTGCCGCAAGATCCTTAAATAACAAAGGAAAATGGGGTCGAAAATGGGGTCAGAATTATTTTTGCTTTTTGACAAAAATAATTCTGACCCCATTTTCCACAACCGCTGGTTATCTTAGGCGCTTAATCCCCTACTTATTGTAGTTGTTGAATTTAGGTAAATTTTTCCCTTGACAAAATAAGGCATTTTGTTTATACTTTGTGTATTAAGTGGATAAAAGTGGAGTAAAGTGGAAGGAAGGGAAAAGTGTTCTACGGTGAATTCCAGCATTCCATAGACCGTAAAGGCCGCCTGATATTACCTGCTAAATTTCGCGAAGTCGCCAAAAACCAGTTCGTGGATAAATTTTTTGTTACCCGCGGTTTGGATAAATGTCTTTTTATGTTCTCCGAGGAGGAATGGCGCTCGCAGGAAAATAAATTTAAGACCATGTCATTTACCAAGCAGCAGTCGCGTACTTTTAACCGCCTGCTTTTTTCCGGCGCCTGCGAACTGGTTTTTGATAAGCAGGGCAGGGTATTGTTGCCGCAATACTTAAAAGATTTTGCCGAGATCAAAAAAGATGTGATGATCGTCGGGGTTTCTAACCGAATTGAGATTTGGGCGCAAGACAAGTGGAATGATTTTTACGCAAACAGCCGTCAGTCTTTTGAAGAGATCGCGGAAAAATTAATGGATGTTTAAAGAAAAGCTGCATATACCGGTAATGTTGCATGAGGTTATAGATTATCTGAAGCTTAAGCCCGGACAATTAATTGTGGACGCGACCCTGGGTACGGGCGGCCACAGCTTGGAGATATTAAAGAGGATCACCCCGGGAGGCAGATTGATCGGCATAGACCGCGATGAAGATTCAATAGAGGTCTGCCGCAGGAGGTTAAGCGATTTTGCCGGAAGAGTCGAACTTGTGCATGCTAATTTTGCGGATCTTGATCAGGTATTGGGGAAGCGAGGCATAGATAAGATCGACGGGATTATTTTTGATTTAGGGATTTCTACCTTTCAGCTTAAAGATGCAGAGAGGGGTTTTAGTTTCCAGGAGGAGGGGCCGTTAGATATGCGGTTGGATAAAGGCAGTTATATATCGGCATATGATTTGGTGAATAACCTCAATGAGAGCGAGATCTCCCATATGCTCTGGAGCTTCGGCCAGGAGCGTTGGCATAACCGTATCGCGCATTTGTTGGTTCAGGAGCGCAAAAACCAGCCTATCTCTACTACCGGACAATTAGCTGATTTAGTGGTGCGGGCTATCCCGTATAGATACCGCAGAAGCTATTACCGTATACATCCGGCTACGCGCACTTTTCAGGCAGTGCGCATTGCTGTCAACCGGGAGTTGGAGATAATTGAAAGCGCAATTAAGAAAGCCGTTGCAATTTTAGGAAAGCAAGCTAGAATATGTGTTATTTCTTTTCATTCTTTGGAAGATCGCGCAGTCAAACATACATTCCGCAGCCTTAAGGCTGACGGATTAATCAACATTGTTACGCCTAAACCCCTGACTCCTACGGCGGCCGAAGTAGAAACCAATCCTTCCAGCCGCTCAAGCAAATTCAGGGTTGCTGAAAGGATTTAAGACCGCATGAGGATGACCAGGTTTCTCTCCATAACAGTATTCATCACTTCCTTTTGCGTCCTTTATGTCTACCAGCAGAGTGAGATCTTCCGCCTGGCTTATCTGGGGCATAAAAAGCAAACTACTTTTAATGAATTGCTTGATAAGAATACCGCATTGCGATACAATATTAAAAAGAATTCTTCTTTGGTGAGCATCGGCAGCCGTATCAGCGTCACTAATGAATTTCAGATGCCGGATAATTACCGCTTTGTTAAGTTTATTTCTTCCAGGGATGGATTAAAGCTTGCGGATCAGAATCAGGGCAGGACAGGATTACTTACGCGTATTTTTAGCTTGAAGCGTGAGGCCCAGGCAAAGACAATTAACCCCTAATTTACTCCTGACAAATAGTGTATATCAGCAACTATCGCCGAAGAAGCGAGGCGGTATTCTTAACCTTCTTCATTTTTCTTTTGTTTTGTGTAGGCCGTCTGCTTTTTATTCAATTCTTCCGTTCAAACTACCTTACCGTTATCGCCAAAAAACAGCATAATCAACTCGTGGAGCTGGAGCCCAGGCGCGGCACAATCTATGATTCCAGTCTTAAAGCGCAGGCATTCAATATGTCCATGGATTCCCTCTATGCCGTGCCCAGTGACATTAAAAATAAAGAAAATGCCATAAATCAACTGCTGCCTATACTTGGCGTAGAGCGTTCTTACCTGCAGGAGCGGCTCTATCGCAAAAAGGCATTTATTTGGTTGGCGCGTAAATTAACCCCGGAGAAATCCGTTGCGATCAAGAAACTTAATATCAAAGGTTTAGGATTCCTGAAGGAAACCAAGCGTATTTATCCCAATAGCTATCTGGCCAGCCACGTTATCGGGTTCAGCGGCATGGATAATATAGGCCTTGAGGGCGTGGAAAGAGATTATAATAAATACCTGAAAGGCCAGCTTGGATGGGCGATCTTCTTACGCGATGCCCGGCAGAAAAAATTAGACATCTGGGAGAAGATGGTTTTGCCTGTTGACGGGCTAAACGTGGTTTTGACCATTGATGAAGTTATCCAGTATATTGCCGAGAGGGAATTGGATAAGGCCTTCAAGACCTTCCACGCCAAAGGTGCCAGCATCGTGATTATGGACCCGCACACAGGAAGGATCCTGGCTTTAGCCAACCGGCCCACTTATGACTTGAATGACCATTCCGAGGTAAGCAGGGATGCTATGCGTAACCGCTCTATCTGCGATTTATTCGAGCCGGGGTCAGTGTTCAAGATTGTTACCGCTTCAGCGGCCCTTGGAGAAAAGAAGGTTACCGAGGAGGATGTGTTCTTTTGCGAGAACGGAGCTTATAAAATAGGCGGCCGCATCCTGCATGACCATACCTCACATGGCAATCTTACTTTCAGGCAGGTAATCGAAGAGTCAAGCAATATCGGGACAGTAAAAATAGCCCAACTATTAGGCCCGGATACGCTCTACCGGTATCTCAGGGCTTTTGGTTTTGGTTCAAAATTAGGAGTGGATCTTGCCGGCGAAATCTCCGGGATGATCAGCCCGGTGCGGGCCTGGTCAAAGTCCTCCATGATAGCCATACCCATCGGCCAGGAGGTGGGGGTTACCGCCTTGCAGTTAGCCAGCGCAATTTCGGTAATCGCCAACGGCGGGCAATTGATGAAGCCGTATATCATTGATTCGGTGCGCGATAATCAAGGCCAAATTATAAAACAGAACAAGCCGGTTTTAATCCGCAAAGTGATCTCCGTAGATACCGCCATGCGTATCAAAAAGATCCTCACCGGAGTGGTGGAAGAAGGCACCGGTAAATTAGCCAAGGTTTCCGGTTTTAGCGCCGCGGGTAAAACCGGCACCGCGCAGAAACTTGAGGCCAACGGAACTTATTCGCACAGCAAATTTGTCGCTTCTTTTATCGGTTTTGCTCCTGCGGAGGACCCTTTGTTAACTATTGTTGTGACAATTGATGAACCGCATCCGGTTTATTTTGGCGGGGTAGTGGCCGCTCCGGTATTTCAAAAAGTGGCAGGTGATGCCATCCGCTATATAAAAGGTAATGAAGTGCCGCTTGAGGCTATGGCGCAATGAAAATCGCAAATTTAGAAGTAAAGGGCATAACCTGTAATTCTAAGGAGGTCAAGAAAGATTTTGTCTTCGTCGCCATAAAAGGCAGCCGCCAGGATGGAGGTTGTTTTATAGGTGAGGCAATTGCCAGGGGCGCCGGAATTGTGGTTGTCCAGGGGAGGCCGCCGGCAAATAAGCTTTGGCCAAAAGTAAACTTAATATCGGTTAAGGATAGCCGCAAGTTTTTCGCCCAGGCCTGCGCTGAATTTTATCGTCATCCTTCGCGAAATTTCAAGGTTATCGGCATTACCGGCACTAACGGCAAGACAACGGTTTCGTATTTAATTGAAGCCATCGCCAAAAAGTCAAAATACGGCTGCGGGGTTATCGGAACAATAAGCCACCGTTTTAAGAATAATGTTATTATCGCCAGGAATACTACCCCCGGGGCCGGGGAGTTGCAAGGGTACTTGAGTAAAATGCACGGCCAGCGCGTTAAATATTGCGCTATGGAGGTTTCATCCCATGCCCTGGACCAGGAGCGTGTGGCGGGGATAAATTTTTCTCACGCGATTTTTACTAATCTTACCCAGGATCATCTGGATTACCATAAAAATTTAGAGGATTATTTTCAGGCAAAAGCTAAACTTTTCCGTTTTCTTTCAGATGACAGTGTCGCCATAATTAATAACGATGATAAATACAGCCGCCGGCTTAAACAGTTGACATCCGCTGAGGTTATAACCTATGGCATCAAAAATAAATCTATTGTCATGGCCAGGGATATTAAATTCAGCATTACGGGCAGCCGGTTTACGCTGGTAGCGCCGAAAATCAAAGCAAAGATTAAGACCGGCCTGGTAGGCAGGTACAATATTTATAATATTCTGGCAGGGATTGCCTGGGGATTAAGCGAAAATCTGGGGTTCAAGGATATTAAATCCGCCGTTGAAAAATTTAAAACTGTTCCGGGCAGGCTGGAGAAAGCCGGCTGCAAAAAAGGATACCATGTTTTTGTGGATTACGCGCACACCCCGGACGCTTTATTCAATGTGATCACCGCCTTAAGGCCGGTAGTTCGCGGGAAGATCATTGTGATCTTTGGCTGCGGAGGCGAGCGTGATAAGCTTAAGCGGCCGGAGATGGGCAGGATAGTCACGCGGTTGGCTGACTACGCGATTATCACCAGCGATAATCCGCGCTCTGAAGACCCTTTGCGGATAATCAGGGATATCCGCAAAGGAATAAGCAAAAATAATTTTTGCCTGATACCCGACAGGCTTAAAGCCATAAAAGAAGGTTTATTGTTGGCCAGGAAGGATGATTGCCTGATTATTGCCGGCAAGGGGCATGAGAATTACCAAATATTAAGAAATAAAGTTTTGTATTTTAATGACCGAAAGGCAGTGCAAAAGTGTTTAGGGTTAATGAAATAATTAAAGCCACGGACGGCTTGCTTATCCAGGGCAATTTGCAGGATAAGCTGACAGGTATCTCTACCGATTCAAGGGGATTAAATCCCGGGGAGGCCTTCCTGGCGCTAAGGGGTAGTAATTTTGACGGCCACAATTTCATTTCTGCGGCCTTAAGATCAAAAGCATCCTGCGTTATCGCGGAAAAAACAACTGGCCTGGTAATCCCCAAAGGCAAAGCACTTATTCAGGTAAAAAATACAACCCTGGCTTTAGGAGATATTGCCCGTTTCCAAAGACAAAAATTCAATCTTCCGGTTATTGCTGTTACCGGCTCAAGCGGTAAAACTACGACTAAGGAGATGATTGCCCGGGTTTTGTCGGCGGACGGCCGGGTATTGAAAAATGAGGGCACAAAGAATAACCAGATCGGCCTGCCGCAGACATTAATTAAGCTTGAGAAAAGAGATGATTTCGCGGTAGTTGAAATCGGCACAAATCATTTCGGGGAAGTGGATTATTTATCCGGAATTGCCCGGCCCAATATCGGGGTGATCACCAATATCGGGCCGTCACACCTGGAGTTTTTAAAGAATACAAAAGGGGTTTTCAAGGAAAAGTCCGGCCTGTTGAATAATCTGGCAGCTCCGGCAATAGCCTTGCTTAATGCCGACGATGGATACCTGCGGCCCTTAGTAAAACAAAAGCGCAAAGGCCTGCATATTTTCAGTTACGGTATTGATGAAAAAAGCGATTTTTCCGCTTCCTTAATCAGGTTAGAGGCCGGCAAGGCCAGGTTCAAGATTAACGGAAAGTTTGATTTTGCATTATCCACCTTGGGCCGTTATAATGTCTATAATGCCTTGCCCGCTATTGCCGTTGGCCGGATATTAGGTCTGGATTACCGTAAGATTGCCTCCAGATTAGCGGGTTTTAAGTTCCCCAAAGGCAGGCTTAACCTCGTTATATTCAAAGGTATCAGGTTTATTGACGATACTTATAACTCCAATCCTCTTTCTTTAAGGCGCAGCCTTGAGGCATTAAAAGCCATGAAGTGTAAAGGGAGGAAGATTTTGATTATGGGGGATATGCTGGAGTTAGGCAGCCAAAAAGAATCATTGCACAGGCAAATCGCCGGTAGTATAACTAATACCTGTGACCTGCTGGTTACCTCAGGCGATCTTGCCAGGCTTACCGGAATCGAAGCCGGCAGGCGTGGCTTAAAAAGCAGTAATATATTCTGCTGTGCTACGGCGGTCGAAGCCAGGGATTTGCTGTTTAAGAAAATATTTCCGGGGCCCGATGATCTGGTCCTGGTGAAAGGCTCACGGGGAATGAAAATGGAAGAGGTCTTCAAGGTTTAATGCTTTATCATCTGCTTTATCCGCTAAGGGATTTTATTTTTGCTTTTAATATTTTTCGTTACATTTCCTTCCGCGCGGCTATGGCCTGCCTTACCGCATTCCTGCTCAGCTTGGTCTTCGGGGGGCCGTTAATCAAAAAACTAAAAGAACTTAAAATCGGGGAAAAAATAAATAAGGCTGACAGCTTAAAGCTTGATGACCTGCACCGCCATAAGCAGAGCACCCCGACCATGGGCGGCATTCTTATACTTGGCGCGGTTATAGTCTCAACCCTGCTTTGGGCGGATATTACCAACCGCTGCATCTGGATTGTTTTGTTTTCCACTCTCTGGTTAGGCTTAACCGGATTTGCGGATGATTACTTAAAACAGGTGAAGAAAAAGGCAAAGGGCTTAGCACCTGGCTTAAAACTGGCCAGCCAGGTTATCCTCGGCCTTATTTTAGGAATAATCCTGATCATCAACAGCCAGCATAACGTTAAGCTGGATATCCCTTTTTTAAAAGGGGCTAGCCTGGATTTAGACGGCCTGTATATTTTATTCGTGATACTGGTAATTTCCGGCTCATCCAATGCCGTAAACCTTACCGATGGACTGGATGGTTTGGCTATCGGTATCGTGGTAATGGTGGGCATTGCCTTTAGCGTGCTAAGCTACGTCTCCGGGAATATCAACTTAAGTAATTACCTATTGATCCCTTATATTAAGGGCGCGGGGGAGTTGACTATTTTCTGCGCCGGCATTATCGGCGCCGGCCTGGGTTTTCTGTGGTTTAACTGTTATCCGGCATCTGTATTTATGGGGGATGTCGGCTCCCTGGCTTTAGGCGGGGCTATCGGGACAGTGGCGTTATTGATCAAGAAAGAGATGCTGCTTATAATTGTGGGAGGTATATTTGTTCTGGAGGCGCTTTCAGTAATACTGCAGGTAGGTTATTTTAAGCTGACTAAGAAACGCATCTTCAGGATCGCGCCTCTGCATCATCATTTCCAGTTTCTTAACTGGCCGGAGAATAAGGTAATTGTCAGGTTCTGGATTATCGCCGGAATGCTTGCCTTGTTTTCCCTGGTTACCTTAAAGATCAGGTAACCTACGGCTTTGCCTATCGGAAGGCAAACCGTGGTTCTGTAACCTATGCGCAATATAGAGTATTTCAAAAATAAGAAGATTACTGTCGTGGGATTGGCGCGTTCAGGGCTTGCCTGCGCTAATCTTTTGCATAGCCTGGGGGCGAGGGTTTGCGTTACGGATATTAAGGATAACGACCAAACCAGGTCATACGCGGCCTTGCTTTCATCCAGGGATATCCTGGTAGAGCTTGGCTTACACAGCGAGGATTTTATCAGGCAGGCTGACCTGGTGGTTATTTCACCCGGGGTCCCGGGTAATTCCCAGCCGCTTGCCTGGGCTAGAGAATTTGCTAAACCGGTGATAAGCGAAATTGAGGTGGCAGGCATGATTTGCCCGGCGCAGATCATTGCCGTAACCGGCGCAAACGGAAAGACCACGGTTACTACTTTGATCGGCATGATCCTGAAAGCATGCGGTAAAAATGTTTTTGTGTGCGGTAATATCGGTAACCCTTTTAGCGCTGAAGTAGGTAAGATGCGGGAAGGGGACTTTGCGGTTGTGGAGGTAAGCTCATTTCAGCTTGAGAGGATCAGGGATTTTAAGCCGAAGATTGCTTTAATCATCAATCTTACCCCCAACCACCTTGACCGCTATAATAATATGCAGGAGTATCTGGCTGCCAAGAAGCGGATTTTTATGAACCAGGATAAGAATGATTTTTTGATTTTAAACGCGCTTGACCCGCTGCTTTCAGGCCTGGCGCCGGAAGCAGCCTCAAAAGTAATTTTCTTTGCCAGGGAAGAGGGTTTTAATTCCAACCAATGCGCGGTGCTTAAGGCCGGTGAGATACTGGGACTTGACAGGTCAAAGATGCTTGATGTTTTTAGTAAGTTTAAAGGCCTGGAGCATCGCATGGAGGAGGTGGCTCAGATTAATAAGGTAAGATTTATCAATGATTCTAAAGCTACCACCGCGGATTCCGCGATCTGGGCAATAAACAGTATTTCATCGCCGGTAATCCTTATCGCCGGAGGCAGGCATAAAGGTATTGATTACCGGGTGATCATTGAAGCAGCCAGGAATAAGGTTAAGCAGGCAGTTTTGTTCGGAGAGGCTAAAGACCGGATTGCCGCTTGCCTGGACGGGGAATTTCCGGCGGAGAAGGCCGTCAGTTTAGAGGATGCGGTAAATAAAGCTTATGCCTTAGCCAAGCCCGGATACAGCGTATTATTTTCTCCCATGTGCTCAAGCTTTGATATGTTCACGGATTATGAAGAACGGGGCAGGGTTTTTAAGGAAATTGTGCTGGATCTGGCCGGAAGGAATCAGTAATGGTTAGGAAGGCGCGCATCAATCTGTTTACTATATCGGTTATGCTTATTTGCATAGGCATAGTGATGATCTATAGTTCTTCAAGCATTTATGCCTGGGAAAGATACCAGGATAGTTTTTATTTTTTGAAAAGGCATCTATCTTTTTTAACGGCCGGATTATTGTTAACTTTCCTGGCTATGCTTATTGATTATCGTTTATTCAGGAAATATGCCCGGATGCTGCTTTGGATCTCTTTTTTTTTATTGGTCCTTGTGCTCATCCCCGGCCTGGGCAGGGAGGTTTCCGGAGCCAGGCGCTGGTTCAGGTTTAAATTTATCAGTTTCCAGCCCGCGGAGTTCGCCAACCTTGCGCTTATCATCTATATAGCTGATTTTATCAGCCGTAAACAGGATAAAATCAAATCTTTGCTTAAGGGATTTATCCCGCCGGTATGCGTGTTAGGGGCTATCTGCGTGCTTATTCTTTTACAGCCGGATTTGGGCACGGTGATTACCTTGGGCGCTGTGGTGCTGATCATGCTTTTTGTTGCCGGGGTAAGCGGCAGGTATATTTTAACCTTGATACTTTGCAGCTTGCCCGCGGTTTATCTTCTGGTTTTTAGCGTGCCTTACCGCAGGGCGCGTATCCTGGCGTTTTTAAACCCGTGGCTTGACCCTAAAGGCATGGGTTTTCAGATTATCCAGTCGCAGATCGCTATAGGCTCGGGTGGATTATTCGGGGTGGGCCTGGGTCATTCCAGGCAGAAGCTGTTTTATCTGCCTGCGGCGCACACGGATTTTATCTTTTCCATTATCGGCGAAGAGCTGGGTTTGCTGGGCACGCTGGGAGTAGTCGCGTTATTTATGGTTTTTATCCGGGAGGGGCTTAAAATCATCAAGAATGCGCAGGACAAATTCGGGTATTTTCTTGCCCTGGGTTTAGTGCTGATGATTTCTCTTAAGGCGATTATAAATATCGGAGTATCCTGCGGGTTATTTCCTACCAAGGGCCTGCCCCTGCCGTTTATCAGTTATGGAGGATCTTCTTTGGTATTCGACATGGTTAGCTTAGGCATATTGATCAATATCGCCCGCACCGGGGAGTATCCTTAAGATGCGCGTTTTACTTGCCGGCGGATCCAGCGGCGGGCATATTTTCCCCGCGTTGGCCTTAATGGATTCATTAAAAATAAATGGCACAACTGTGCTTTTGGTTTTGCCGCAAAAGAGCAAAGATAGCAAGATTTTATCTGATTGCGGGGATGTTGAGTATATACATTCAACTCCCTTTAGTTTTAATTTAAGCGCCAGGAATATGTATGGCGCTTATTCTTTTTTGAGGGGAGGCTGGGAAAGCCTGCGCATCATCATAAGATTCAGGCCGGATGTGGTTATCGGTTTTGGAAGCCTGCATACAGTAGCCTTATTATTTTGGGCCTGGCTCTTTAGGATAAAAACTATGGTGCATGAGCAGAATGTCCTCCCCGGGAGGGCTAACCGCCTATTGGCTAAATTTGTGGACAGGCTGGCAGTGTCTTTTGCCCAGACAAAAAACTATTTTTCTATAGCCCAGGCGAAGATCGTGCTTACCGGCAACCCCCTGCGTAAGGAGTTGATCAGGCTTTCAAGAAAAGAGGCGCTGGATTTCTTTAAATTTGAAGAAGGGAAATTCAATATTCTAATCGTCGGAGGCAGTCAGGGGTCGCATAAGATCAATATGGTCTCTTCCGCGGCGATAGCTTGTTTAGTCCGGAAACAAGATTTGCAGGTAATCCATATTTCCGGGGTTGGGGACCTTGCGAGGCTGGAAGAAATTTACGCTGCGTCAGGCATAAACCATAAACTCTTTGATTTCTTTTATGCTATGCAATACGCTTATAGTTTAGCGGACCTGGTAATCTGCCGGGCAGGCGCAACGACGATCGCGGAATTGCAAAGGTTCAGCCTGCCGGCGTTATTGGTTCCCTATCCTTTTGCTTACGGCCATCAGCTGGATAATGCGCGCGTGCTGGAGGATATCGGGGCGGCTGGAGTTATTCTTGACGCGGAGCTGACCGCGGAAAAATTAAAAGATAAGCTGCAGGAACTTTTATCTAATCCCGGGGAATTAATCTCAATGCGCAAGGCTTACGAAAAGGTCTGTGTTCCGGATGCAGCAAAGATGCTTGCCCAAGAGGTGTTAAGCTTAAATTGAAAATGCTCAGATTGAAATTATTTTTTTTGTTTCTTTTTATGCCGCTTTTCCTCTTTGCGCAAGACCAGCAGTGGCGTATATTTAAAAGCACGCATTTTCTGGTTTATTACAATGCGGCCCCGGAGGATATACTTAACCGGTTGACGCAGAGGGCTGAGGAGTATTATAATGAAATTACTAATGATCTTGGGTTTAACCGGCTTAACTTCTGGACCTGGGATGACCGCGCAAAGATATATCTTTTTGATACTCAGGAAGAATATATGAGGGCAACAGGCACACCTGATTGGTCAGCAGGCCAGACAATGGCCAGCAGCAAGGTTATCCGGACTTTTATTACTGCCCCGGATTTCCTGGATAATATCCTTCCGCATGAAATGGGGCATATTATTTTCAGGGAAATGGTGGGTTTTAATAATCCGGCCATTCCTCTCTGGCTTGAAGAGGGGGTGGCAACTTATCAGGAAAAACAAAGAACTCCTGGCATAAAAAAATATTTAGCCGGTCAGATACACAAGGGTTCTTTTATGGGTTTAGCCGGCCTGGAGAGCTTCGAATTGGCCAATTCTAAAGACAAGGAAAAGGTGGAATTATTTTATCTGGAGTCATACAGCCTGCTTGATTACCTGATCAAAGAATTCGGTAAGGATAAATTCGTGCTTTTCTGCCAGAACCTGCGGGACTATAAGGATTTAACCAGGGCGCTTGCGCTTGCCTATTCTTTTGGAGGCCTGGAAGATTTTGAAAGCTCCTGGAAGGCGCGTATTTTACAATGAAAAAATATTATCATTTTATAGGCATAGGCGGGATCGGGATGAGCGGGATCGCCTGTCTGTTGCTTAAGAGGGGTTTTAAGGTCAGCGGCTCGGATTTAAAGGCAAACCGGGTAACGGGTGAGCTTTCCAGATTAGGTGCTAAGATATTTATCGGCCATGATGCCAGGAATATAGACGGGCAGGAGGCAGTGGTCTATTCTTCGGCGATAAGAGAGGATAACCCGGAGATGCGCAGGGCTAGGATTTTAGGCATACCCTTGATTAAAAGGGCAGAAGCCTTGGCGGATTTAATGCAGCAGAAGACCGCGGTAACGGTGGCAGGCAGCCACGGCAAGACTACTACTACCTCATTGATCTCTTATATGTTGATTGAAGCGGGGCTTTGCCCGACCATAGCT
>Ga0265296_1002725_pt1 | contig 17352 bp, 15 predicted proteins | sample MunlanPumphouse1_FD_189073 | JGI IMG/M metagenome (GOLD analysis project Ga0265296, IMG submission 189073) | Groundwater microbial communities from a municipal landfill in Southern Ontario, Canada - Pumphouse #1 | ecosystem: Environmental > Aquatic > Deep subsurface > Groundwater | place...
CCGAAATGTTAGAAAAGCTTTTCAAGTTGAAATTGGTGGATTATGTGGCAATGGATATAAAATCCCCAAAAGAAAAATATACCCAAGCCGTTGGCTTTGAAGGGGCAACAGGATATTATTTGATTGATAAAATTGAGCGCTCAATTGATATTTTAAAAAATAGCGGCATTGACTATGAATTTCGAACCACAATTGTGCCGGGAGTGCACACACAAGAGGATATTGTTAAAATAGCGCACTGGATAAGGCCAGCCAAAAAATATTTCTTGCAAAAGTTTAGGCCTGAAAAAACAATAGACCCAATATTTGAAGACAAGACGGCTTTTGATGAAAAAGAGATGTTTCAAATAAAAGAATGCGTTGCTCCGTTTTTTGACCAAAGCAGCATTAGATAAAAATAAACACCTGTTTCAAATTCAACAAGTGTTTATTGTAATAATACCTTGAAAGTGTTAATTAAGGCCAAGCCAGACCTTAACGTTTTCAAAATTACTTGTTTGATATATCTCATCTTTGCAGACGAATACGATATACCAATGCGTTGAGTTTTCTATTGTTTTCGGGCAAATATAATACTCGCCCATTCTAACAATATGAAACTTTCTGCAATGCTCGCACCTTACTCGGACACTTCCTTTTGGGACTGGAACTTTTTTCATTCTTCTCGCCTCTCTTTTAAGGTGAAATTATTCTCTACCTATTCAATACTCTAAAGTCTTCTTTTTTGCAACTCTTTCTTTTATTTTCGGCGTTTTAATAGCTTCTTTTTTGGCAATTCCCAAGTTTATTATATGGGAATTTTTTGTTTTAGGAGTTTTCTATTTTTCTTTTTTTCTTTTTTTAAGTTTGCGGGGGACAGACCCCCGTAAGTTTCTGCAAGGAATTGCCCTTGGTTTGTGTTTAATATCTTTTGGCTTTGGGCTTTTCCGTGGCGCTGGAGTTATAACAGAAAATCTGCAAGGAGGTTCACTCCTTGCAAACCCCTCGCCTGCTTATTTTAATAATATAAAAGAAAAGTTTAGAGAAACTATAAATAGCAATTTGCCAAACCCTCAAGGCGCTATTTTATCTGGGGTTTTGCTTGGGGATAAAGCCAGTTTTAGCAATGAGTGGAAACAAAAGTTATCAAACACCGGAACAAGCCACATAGTGGCGGTTTCTGGAATGAACATTGTTATGCTTTCTGCCATTTTGGTTATTTTGGGCGTGGCCATTGGGCTTTATCGAAGGCAAGCCATGTTTCTTTCTTTAATTTTAATTTGGCTTTTCATTGCTTTAGTTGGGTTTCAACCTTCGGCTGTTAGAGCGGGAATTATGGGCTCAATTTTAATCTTTTGCGGGATATTAGGCAGGCGAGGGGCTAGTTTCAGAGTTTTGGTTTTAGCCGTGGCAATTATGACAGCAATAAACCCAATCCTTTTAAGGCATAGTTTAAGTTTTCAGCTTTCGGTTTTAGCAACTTTTGGGCTGATACAGCTAAGCCCGATTATTTATAAAAAGGTTAAGTCAGAAACGCTTGCCACTGCTCTTTCTGCCCAAGTTTTTACTCTGCCCCTTTTAATTTATAGCTTCAGTGGCATCTCTTTGGTTGGGTTGCCTGTTAATTTATTAATAGTGCCTTTATTGCCAGCTGTTATGATTTTAGGAATTGTGTTTTTGCTTTTCGGCTTGCTTAATGCAGCTATAGCTGCAATTTTGGCATGGCCAGTTGGGGTGCTGCTTTCTTTTATTGTTTGGGTAATTGATGTTTTTTCAAAAATTCCTTTTGCAATTTTTAGAGTTTAATAATGGCAAAAAATGGTTTTTTGTGGTATAGTTGGAGCTATAAATGCAAGGTTATGCCCAGCATGACTTTGCTAAGTCATATGAAGATAAAAAACATTGTTAGCATTAGAAAGCAGGCCAATAGCTTTAAAAATTCTTTTCATGGCTTAAAAGTTGCTTTTCTTGAGGAGCAAAGCTTTAAAATTCAAACCATAACTGCTTTAGTGGTTTTTATTTTAATGTTTTCCTTGCCCTTGCATTATATAGAAAGGGCTATTTTAATTTTGGCAATTATGTTTGTTTTGGGCTTGGAGCTTTTAAATTCCCAAATTGAAAGGGCTTTGGATACTGCCCAATTTGACCACAACCCTAAAATAAAAGACATAAAAGACTTGTCAGCTGGCGCTGTTTTGCTGGCTTCCATAGGAGCTTTAATTGTAGGGCTTCTTATATTTATTCCTTATTTAACTTAAAAAAAGGAATATCCCGATTAAACATTCGCTAAGGTCGCTCACGTTTAACAGGATCTAAGAACTTGTAAATTCACTCGTGGCTAATCGCCACTTCATTTATTAACAATTTCTAAGACATATGCCTAAATCATTAAAAAATTTTCGAATTAAATTATCAAAGCGCAATTTAAAACGTTATTTACCCCGCGGCTTTCAAAGCAGGGCTGGACTTATTGTGCTGTTAATTGCGGTTCTTGCTGTTTTTAATTTGGGCTTTTGGGGCGGCGGGTATTTTATAAAAACTGTCAAGCCTTATTGGGCGGATTTTTTAAGCCAAACAGGAATTATTAAAAATCAAGTTGCAAGCACAACTTTGCCCATTGATGCTGTTCCCTATAACCCCCAAACCACCCAAGAAGAAGCCATAATCAATGTGGTTAAAAATGCCAGCCCTGCAGCAGTTAGCATTATTATTAGCAAAGAGGTTCCAGTTTATGAACAGTATATTCAAACTCAGCCGTTCGGCGATTTTTTCCAGATTCAAGTCCCCCAGTTAAGGCAAAAAGGAACAGAGCTCCAAACAGTTGGGGAGGGCACTGGGTTTATTGTTTCTTCTGATGGAATGGTTTTAACTAATAAACATGTTGTTTCAGAAAAAGGCGCATTTTATAAAGTGGTTTTATCCAATGGGGAAAGTTTTGATGCTAAAGTTTTAGCCACTGACCCATTGCAGGATTTGGCAGTTATAAAAATACAGCCCAACAACCCCATTAAAGGCACTGCCTCTAACGGGGCAGGCGGCCAAAGCACAAGTACAATGCCAAAATTCCCTGTTTTATCTTTTGGCAATTCCGATGGCGTGATAGTAGGCCAAACCGCCATTGCCATTGGCAATGCTTTGGGAGAATTTAGCAATTCGGTTTCTGTTGGAGTTATTTCGGGTTTGGGCAGAAGCATTACAGCATCGGGCGGGGGAGTCTCAGAAACATTAGAAAATATTCTCCAAACCGACGCAGCCATTAACAAAGGCAATTCTGGCGGGCCATTGTTGAATTTAAAAGGCGAGGTTATTGGAGTTAATGTGGCAATGGCTGAAGGGGCCCAAGGCATTGGCTTTGCCATTCCAGCCAATCGAGCCAGGCGGGATATCCGCCAAGTAATAGAGCAAGGCAAAATTTCGTATGCATTTTTGGGCATTAGATATGTTTTAATTACCCCAGAAATACAGCAAGCGCAAAAATTATCTGTGGATTATGGCGCTTTAATAAGCCGTGGCGATAGTGACACAGAACCAGCCATAGTTGCTGGCTCATCTGCTGATAAAGCTGGGCTGAAAGAAAAAGATATTATTTTAACTGCTGATGGCATTAAAATATCCACTAAAAATCCTTTGTCAAAGATTATTCAAGACCAGCGCTTGCCTGGGGATAAAATTGTTTTTAAAGTTTTGAGAAACAGCAAAGAAATAACCATCACCGCCACTTTAGACGAAAAGAAAGGCGATTAGTCCAATTAGCCAAAAATTAGTTTTTGTGTTAGAGTAAAATTAAAATAAATCATATAAATCATATAAATTATATGGACATTACATTAGGAATAAAAAAAGAACACAAGGTCTTGATAAAAGATTTCGGTTATTCGGAAAGAGAATTTATAGCTGAAGCAGTGCAAGAAAAGTTATTAGCATTAAAGAAGTTTCAATTTTTTGCTATTTCTGAGAAAATCAGAAAAGGTTTAAAGAAAAAAGGAGTAAAGCCAGAGGAAGTATTAAAATCAATTAAGTCATAACAATGAAAAATAAAGTCATTGTTGATGCGAATATTGTTATTTCAGCACTTCTTGGCGGAAAATCAAGGTTTATTATATTTGACTCAAGATTTGAATTTATAGTGAGCGATTTTATCCTCAGAGAAGTTAGAAAATATATTCCTTTAATTTCTAAAAAATCAGGCACAGCAATAGATGAAATAGAGGAAGCAATTTCTTTTTTACCGATACTGGTTCTTGATGAGGATGACTACCAAGATTATATTTCTCAAGCAAAGGGGTTGATTGGCGATATTGATAAAAAAGATACCGAGGTTCTGGCTTTGTATTTAGCAAAAGGAGACTTTCTTTGGAGTGAGGACAAGCATTTTGAAGCAGTAGATTATAAACTTAAAATTTTAAAAACAAAAGATTTCTTAAATTTTTTATAAAACCATGAAAACAATTTTAATTGCAATTTTAGCTGTGTTATCTGTGACCTTGGCTGGGGTTTTGACTTGGCAAAAACTAACCCAGCCAGAAGTAATGCCAGTAGTTATTAACCAGCCAGCCGTGAATCATCCAGCTGTAAATCAACCGGTTGCGAAGCAACCTGTTGTAAATCAGCCCCAAGATGAAACCGCAGGGTGGCAAACATATAAAAACGAGCAATATGGGTTTGAGATGAAATATCCATCAAAATATGTGGCATCAAATAGGGAAGGATATTTTCCAAAAAATAAAGTAGTGGCAACATTTTCTCATGACAATAATTATTTTTTGGATGTGGCAGTTTTTGACGGATCAATTAAAAATTATCGATTTGAAGATCCTTCGGCTGGAGGAAGTTTTATGTTTAATTCTCAAAGTAAGAAGTGGACGCCGGAGGAGTTGTTCGAAAAAATTGATATCGACATTGAAGCTTATTTGTATAAAACAGGTGATTCTCTTTGTGGTAGTAAGGTTGTTATAATTCCAAATCCCGCTTATTCTTTAGTTGTGGAAATTGTAGCAACCACTTGTGCGACACAAATTGAAACTACAAGCGGATTAGATTATGTTGCTACTCCATTAGATTTTGATATAAAAGAGATGCTTTCCACATTTAAGTTTATAAAATAATTTTTGGCGATTAGCCAAAAATTGGTTTTTGCGTTAAAGTAAAATAAAAATTATGACCTATAAATTTACTACAATTATTCAACAAGAAGGCAAATGGTATGTTGCCCGTTGTATAGAGTTGGGGGTGGTTAGTCAAGGTAAAAGCATTGAACAAGCACAAAAGAACTTGAAAGAAGCGGTTGAATTGTATTTGGAAAATAATCCTAAACCCAAAAAAGAATTGTTTTCTCAGCCTCCTTTGGTTACTACTTTTGAGCTGAATTATGCCTAAAATATTTTCCGGTAGAAAAGTAGTTAAAGTTTTATTCAAAGATTTTGGTTTTTGTTTTGTTTCCCAAAAAGGCAGCCATATGAAGTTAGAAAAGAAAGTTGAGGGCAAAACAATTATAACAATAGTGCCGTTGCACAAAGAATTAGCTTTCGGCACTTTTAAGGGTGTTTTGGAGTTAGCTAAAATTGACGAAAAAGAATTTTTATCAAAAGCAAAAAAGTAAAACCATGAAAACAATTTTAATTGTAATTTTAGCGGTATTGTCAGTGGCTCTGGTTGGGGTTTTAGGATATCAAAAACTAGTCCAGTCAGAAGCAATTCCAACAGTTGTTAATCAGCCGATAACTAATCAAGCGCCAGTGAGTTGCGTAAAGGAGGGCGAAATTGCAGATGATAAGAGTATTTGTTGTGATAAAAGCATGATGATGATAGAGGGTAATACATATAGGTATCCAGACCAAAATGGTGAATGTATTATATATCATGGCACAGCTGACAACGCAAAGAGTTGTACTTATTGTGGTAATGGGGTTTGTGGCAAGGGTGAAAACCAGTGCAACTGCCCAAATGATTGCAAAGCAGATGAAACAGTGGGGTGGCAGACGTATACAAACCAGCAATATGGTTTTGAAATAAAATATCCAAGCGATTGGGGTTTTACATTAATCGGGCCATCTTCCCAGGAGAAGGTATTTTTTGCGCCAAAAGATGTTGTCAGCAAAATTGAGTCAGATGCAAAAGTGAGTGATAAAGAGATTGGTTTTACAATAAGCGGGTATGACAAATTTTTATATGAAAACTCTATTTTGCCAAACAGAAAAACGAATCAGTTTCTTATTTTTTCGTCTTCTACAAAAACAATAGGAGGAAATTATTTTACTTACTATACCCTTGAGCGCGTTGTAGCGCGGTTTGATTATGAAAAAGGCGAAAAAACTATTACTGCGGACTTGCCAATAGCTGGGGGTTATCTTACTTTCGATCTGTTCAATTATAAATATTTAGATACTTTCGAGAAATCCTTATTAACACTGAAGATTTCTAAGTAATTTTTGAATTTTAACATATGCCATTTATACAAGGAGGAGAATTTACTTACAAAGCTCAAGAGGCCATGATGAAAGCCCAGAGTTTTGCGAGAGAAAGAAACCAGCAGCAGGTTGATGCCTTGCATCTTTTGCTTGCCTTATTGGCGCAAGAAGAAAGCGTGGTTGTTGGTTTATTGCGAAGCTTGCAGCTTGATATTGATGACTTAAAACACAAAGTTGAGGGCGCTTTAAACCAATTAAAGCCAGTGGCGCCTGGCGGGCCAACTGTGATGGGCCAGTTTTATTTAACTCAAGATTTAGCTTTGGTTTTAGAAAAGTCAAAAGACGAAGCAATGACAATGGGAGATGAATTTATATCCATTGAGCATATGTTTTTAAGTATTCTCTCCAATCAAACAAGGGCCTGTGAGGTTTTACAAATGGCCCGGTTTACCTCCCAGCTTTTATCAGCCCCATTAGAAAGAGAAACTGTTTTGAAAAAATTAGCAGAAATAAGGGGAGGTGAAAGAATTAGCGACCCAAACCCAGAAAGCAAATTTGAAGTTATTAAAAAATATTCCCGCAATTTAACCGCTTTAGCCATAGAGGGCAAGCTTGACCCAGTTATTGGGAGAGAGTCAGAAATAAGGCGGGTAATGCAAGTTTTGTCTCGCAGGACAAAAAACAATCCTGTTTTAATTGGTGAGGCAGGCGTTGGTAAAACAGCGGTTGTGGAGGGATTGGCTAAAAAAATCGTTTCTTTAGATGTGCCAGAAAGCTTGAAAGGCAAAGAAATTATTGCTTTGGATTTGGGGTCGCTCGTGGCTGGCACAAAATATCGAGGCGAATTTGAAGCTCGGCTTAAGGCTTTTGTTAATGAAATTGAAAGAGCGCAAGACCACTACATTTTATTTATTGATGAGCTTCACACTTTAATTGGAGCTGGGGCGGCGGAGGGCTCAATTGATGCTTCTAATTTATTAAAGCCAGCATTGGCTCGGGGAGAATTGAGGGCTGTTGGAGCCACAACCTCGAAAGAATATCAAAAGTATATTGAAAAAGATCCGGCCTTGGAAAGAAGGTTTCAGCCAATTTTGGTTGTGGAGCCATCAATTGAAGACACTATTGCTATATTGAGGGGCATTAAAGAAAAATATGAATTACACCATGGCGTTAAAATAAAGGACTCGTCTTTAAGAGCCGCCGCCGAATTAAGCTCTCGATATATATCTGACAGGTTTTTGCCGGACAAAGCAGTGGATTTAATGGACGAGGCAGCTTCAGCTTTGCGCCTTGAAATTGAATCAGAGCCAGCCGAACTTGAGGATTTAAGAAATGAAATTACAAAATTGGAAATTGAAAAACGGGTTTTAAATAAAGAGCAGGGCAATATAACTCGCCAAAAAGCGGTTGAGCGGAGCTTAGCTGATTTAAATGAAAAGGTCTCAGCTATAAAAATGAAATGGGCATCAGAAAAAGCCATTATTACTGAAATAAAAAATTTTAAAAAAGAAATGGACCAAGTTTCTTTTCAAATTGAGGTTGCTCATAGAGAAACCGACTTGCAAAAAGTGGCAGAGTTAAAATATGGCAAAATTCCTGAATTAAAAAAACAAATGGGGGAATCCGAGAAAAAATTGCAAAATATTCAGCAAAATAATTCTATTATAAAAGAAGAGGTAACTGAAGAAGACATTGCTATGGTTGTTTCGCGGTGGACAGGCATACCAGTTAACCGCTTGATAGAGGCAGAAGTTCGCAAATTAGAGAAAATGGAGCAAGAGTTAAAAGGTAGAGTGATTGGCCAGGACGAGGCAATTACAGCTGTTTCAAACGCTATCAGGCGGGGGCGGTCGGGTATTGGGGATGAAAACAGGCCAATGGGGGTGTTTATGTTTTTGGGGCCAACAGGTGTTGGCAAAACAGAAACTGCCAGGGCACTGGCCGACTTTTTATTCAGCACGGAAAAATCTTTGATAACCGTTGATATGAGTGAGTATATGGAAAAGTATAGCGTTTCTAAGATTTTGGGCTCACCTCCTGGCTATGTTGGCTATGAAGAAGGCGGGCAATTAACGGAAAAAGTAAGAAGGCGGCCTTATAGCGTTATTTTGCTTGATGAAATCGAAAAAGCCCATCCAGAAGTTTTTAATATTTTATTGCAAATTTTTGAAGAAGGACGGTTAACTGATGCTAAAGGCAGGGCGGTTTCTTTTAAAAATTGCATAATTATAATGACGTCTAATGTTGGCTCTGATTTTATCGCCCAAATGAAGCCAATGGGTTTTGAATTGCAGCGTGACCAGACAATAGCAGTTAAAAAAGAAAATATTCAAAAGAAAATTCAAGAGGCTTTGCGGGAGGCCTTCAAGCCCGAGTTTTTAAACCGAATTGATGAGATTATTACTTTTAATTATTTGGGCCAGAAAGAAATAAGGCAGATTGTGGATTTGGAGTTAAGCAAAATTGAAAAGCGGCTTTTACGGGCCAAAAATGTTAAATTAAGGCTTTCCAAAGCCTTATCAGATGCTATGGCCCAAAAAGGTTTTGATGCGGATTTAGGGGCTCGGCCTTTAAAAAGAGTAATCCAGAAGCTGATTTTAGACCCCTTGGCATTAAAAATTATTATCGGTGAGATAAAAGAAAAAGACACAGTGTCCGCTGACTTTAAGAATAACGAAGTGGTTTTTCAAATAATTCATTTTTCATCTCGCAAAAAAGAACCAGTGGCTGTGAAGTAAAAATTTAGGTTTAAAATCCCTGTCCGCCTTTCAGCGGACAGGGGTTTGCTTTTTTAAATTAAAATGATAAATTGAAATTGGAAACTTATAAACTTGTAAATAATCTACAACTGAAACTGAAAAGGAGTAAAGCGATGGAAAAAGTATTTTGCATTTTCGGAAATATCTACCTCAAGAGAATTAACTGTAGCCCCGGAAAGAGGTGATCCAGCGTCTACCTGCTTCCTTTTCGTTCAGGGACAGGTTTCAATAAATAGTTGAAGGCAGCACGGGGCTGCCTTTTTTCTTGCAATTTTTAGCAGCTAAATTATAATAGTAAGTGGAAAGAGTTGAAGATGGACTTAATCCTCCTATTCAATTTTTTCCCCTTTTCAAAAGTCCACCGTATAGTGGCGAAGGAGGTGCTCATTAACCAAATATGAAAAGGCGAGGTGGCCCAAGGACCACCCGCCTTTTTCTTTTGAGTTGTTGATAAAGTATTTAATATGTTTTAATATTTTATTATCTAGTAGATGTTGTTTTCAGGTGTTCTATGCTCTAAGTGTTCTATAAAAACCAGGGGGACAGAACAGAAATGAAAAAAAGAAGGGAAGATAAGAAAAGTTCTTTTGCAAAAGTAGTTGAAAAAGTGGTTGCCTATCTCCATGAGGCTCAAAATGTTGGGGGATGTAACTGTGGCAGAGTTAGTTGCCCAATTAATTTTGCACTTTATTTAATGGAGGAATGCCAAGCTCCAGTAGAAAAAGTCGCAAAGTGGATTGTTTTTTTGCAAATTGAGGCAATCACTAAGTTTATAAAGAGGACGAAATGATGCTGTATAATAAAAATGCCCTTTCAAGAGCAATCTTGTTTGGGCGTTTAATTTATAAAAAAAGAGGAAAGCGCTGGCAAGGTTTTTTGTTTATTCTGTACCCTCCTCAGAGTTTAAATAAACTATTTCCGTTTAGCGCTTTCCCTTTTATCTTGTTTTTATAGGTTTTTAATATGCAAAAACCAGCATAAAAAAGTATAGCACCAATGAAAAATAAATCAAAGTGGTATTGACAAAAACAAGGGGTTTTGGTAGGTTTGCAATAATAACCAAAATTTAAATATGGAACAAACAAATCCAAACAATAGTTCGGCTAACGGTTCTGTGAAAAAAAGTTCAAGAAAAGTAGTTATTTTTTTAGTTTTAGGAGCGGTAATTCTGGCTGTTGTGGCTGGAATTTTTTATTATAAATATAAAAATCCTTCTGAACTAACTAAATTAGTTCCGCCGAAGTTGTTTGAAAAAGGGGATTATAAGGTAGTTTCTGGGGGAGACGGCCAGTATATTGTGGTGGACAAGGTTGGCCTAACCGCCAAAGTCCCAGACGGCTGGCGTGTGGAGTTTGAGGGAACTGATATGCCGGATGGAACTTCGCAGTATTGGGTGAATTTATTATCTCCGGACGCGGAAAAAACAAGCGGGCTTTTAATGAAAGGGTGCGGGATTACGATAACGTTGGGGTATGAGGAAAATAACAATAAAGATTTAAAAGAACAAATTTTAGCCATACAGAATAAAAACGAAGACAATAATTTATTTCGTACTGGATACCAATATGAGATTTTCAGCGTTGGTGAAAATAAGGGGGTAAAATGGGCAGGAAAAGAAAATGATACTTTTGGTAAAAATGTTGGATTGGATTTTCCTGTTGGGTCGGAACAAACAATAGGATTTTCATCGGTTTTTCCTGTAGAAAACAAGATTATTTGCGAGGATAGTTGGGGAGATTTTCTGAAAACAATTGATTTGAAATAAAAATATGAAAGTTGGCGGTTTGGAAAAAATGATTTTTAGTGGAGCAATAATTTTTTTGTTGCTTCCGCTTTTTGTTTTTGCTCAAGAAAGTAGCTTTGTTTTAAAAGAAAATCAATCATTGGGTATTTTAGACATTATTCGTAAAGAGCCACTTTCAACAGCTCAATTTGACTTGTATTACGAATCTATTTACTATCCCGAATCTGATAATTCAGCTAAGGCTGGGGCAGTTGTCTTGGTTAAACAAGCGATTTTGCAAGAACAACTAGGATATTGGTTTGTCAAAATGCCAGCCGAGTTGTCTAAAAAATTTATTACAGCTGTTTATAAACTGTTACCCTTGGTGGCTTATGGCGATTTTTCTGGGGCAGTGGACTTAATTGAAAAATACACAGTTGAGCAGGCAAATAATTATATTAATAACTGGCTCAAGCAAAACCAAGCGCAGATTGGCAGCGGTATTGGTAAATACTCTTTTCCATCATACAAGGGCAGTTGGCAAACAATAAATATACCGTATATTATTGTTTACTCGCCAATAGATGCTACAAAAGCCAAAATTGTTATTGAGTTTTATTCAAAAACAGCTATTGAGCCACCGCAAAATAAAGGTGGAATTGGGGCATTAGGAGGAAACCAAGACCATGTTCAGTCAACTGTTTGGCCATGGGATATTTGGATAGCCAGCAGATACAACAAAAATAGCAAAACAGTAAATAAAATAGAACCGTTTATTGTTCGAGTTAAGGGCCAAGTGATTAAAGATAAATACGGCAATTTTACTTGGGATAAATCTGTTGAAGCGCCGAGTGTGGAAGTGAGCTTTGATGAGTTGGTGCCAGAAATTGACCAAAGCGATATTATTTTGGCTGGCTTAGAAGCTAACCAAAGCCAAGGATTTTTAAAAGACAAAATAAATGAAATTAAACAAAAAGCCGAGGGGATTATAAATCAAATAAAAGACTTTTTGGCAATTTTTAAACCTCAAGCTCAAATTTCTTCTTTTGTAGGTAATACTGATCTCCCGACCCCCGAGGTCGGGAAGCTTCCCGACCTCGGGGGTCGGGAGCTTGAGAGTATTGCCGAGCAAAGTGGTTTAATTGCCAGCCAGGCCGAGCAAATTATTACTGAAGAGAACACAACCTTTATTGAAGAAGATTTGTTAAAAATCAAAGCAGGGCTTGAGCAAGCCATAAGAGAAAAGCAAGCAGAGTTAGATCGATTGTTGGCTCTGGCCCCGTTAGAAGTGGAGCCTTTAACGGAGCAGGCCACGACAACCCCTTCGGCAAGCTCAGGGCAGGCAATATGCAATCAGGCAACAAACCAGGAGCCAGATTTTGACAAAGTTATTTTTAATGAAATTGCTTGGATGGGAACGACAAAATCAAGTAGCGATGAATGGATTGAATTAAAAAATATCTCAGTTAACCCGGTTGACTTAAATGGCTGGCAAATTTTTAATAAAAGCCAAGGCCTTAAAATATTCTTTACAACTACTACCATTGTGGAAGCAGGTAGTTTTTTTCTTTTAGAGCGTACAAACGATGACACGGTTCTCAATATTAAAGCCGACCGTATATATACTGGCGCTTTGGCCAACACAGACGAGATGCTTTATTTAGTTGGCTTGAATTGTGTTTTGCAAGATAAAATAAAAGCCATTCCCCATTGGCAAGAGGGTGACAATTTAACCAAAGAGACAATGGAAAGAAATCAGTTTTATGGCTGGCAAACAAGCTCGGTTGTTGGGGGAACACCTAAAGCCAAAAATAGTATTGGGAAAAGCAAGCCATCGGGCGGAGGAGGAGGCGCCACTAATAACCAATTACTAATAACCAATAATCAAAACACAACAACCACCGCCACTTCGACTGCGGCGGCTACAACTTCACAGCAGGCAACCACAACTTTTCAAGTTTTGGATATTGTTTTTAATGAAATTGCCTGGATGGGTACACAAGCGTCTGCTAACCACGAATGGATTGAACTTTATAACAACACAAGCCAAGAAGTCGAGTTAATTGGCTGGCAAATAATTGGAGTTGGTTCAAGCCCTGTAATTCTATCGGGTAAAATTTTACCCAATAGTTTTTATTTATTAGAGCGCACTGCTTCAACCACAATTTCTGATATTGTTGAGGACCAAATTTATACCGGAGCTTTATCTAACAGCGGAGAAAAAATGGAATTAAAAGACCCACAAGGCAATGTTATTGATTTGGTTGATTGTTCGGTTGGCGGTTGGTTTGCTGGTGATAACTTTGCTTCAACTAGCCGAAAAACAATGGAAAGAAAAAGTCCCGTTGTTGCCGGCGATGGCATAAGTAACTGGGCTGATAACGACGGTATTACTATTAACGGATTAGATATAAATAACAATTTAATTTTAGGAACTCCTAAAATCCAAAATAGCGTTTTTGCAACGAGCTCGGCTACTTCAACGAATTCGACAAGCACTTCAACAGGTTCAGTGCAAGCAACCTCAACCCAAGCCACTACCACACAGGTTGAGGATTTGCCAGCCATCATAACTTTAATGGCAATTCCATCAACTGTGCGGGGCTCGGTGGATTTGTTTTGGACGTGTCCAACCACATCTTTAGGTTATATTATAAAAAAATCAGCGCAGGAGATATCCACAAGCTCGTGGGACATAGCAGAGACAATAAGCCAAAACATTGTGCCAAAAACGGCTGGCGATGTTGAAGTTTTAAATATCAGCAACTTGCCATCCGATACGAAATACTATTTTGCCATTCAGTATATTGGGTTAAACGGCCAAAGCTCTTTAATATCGGATAATGTATCGGTATTTGCTTGGCAAGGATTTCAGGACAACAACGACGGAACATTAACTGACTTGCGGACTGGTTTGGCGTGGCTAAAAAACGCTTCAAGCGCGGAAAATAATTTTGGAACAAGCAGTACGCAGGACAATGCTGTTGCTTTTATAACAGGTCAAAACAGCGACTGGCGCCTGCCAAATTTTAAAGAATTAGCCAGCTTGTTTAACTATTCCTTCCCGACCTCGGGGGTCGGGAGCGGGTTTGAGGGCATAAAGCTGGAAAAATATTGGTCAAAAAGCAAAAGAATGATTAATATGTTTCCGATGCGCTATGCTGCTTGGCCTTTTGATTTTTCAAATGGAAAAGTTGAGGGCGATACCTATACTTATGAAAACGGAGAGAACTCTGCCTTGTATCCTTTTATGGCAGTTAAAAATAAAGGAATTCCAGGGGGCTTGGCAATCGATGACTTTGATTTTACAGATAATGCTGATAGCACAGTAAAAGATAACAGAACTGGCTTAATATGGCTTAATGCCACTCTGGCCCAAACAATTAATAACCGTAAAAATTGGAATTCGGCTTTTCTATTTGCTAATAACGCGGTTTTATGCAATGACGGAACTTTGCAGAGCAAAGAATTTGCTGCTGGGGATTGCTCTGGTAATGGGGGAGTAAAATATGATGATTGGCGCTTGCCAAATATTCAAGAGTTAATGGAAATAACTAAACTTGAAAACAAAGGCGGGATTCCGCAAATTTTACCAAATCTAAGCGGGGGAGTTTCTTATTATTGGACAAGCACAATGTTTGATGAAAGCAATGTTTGGTATGTTGGGGATGGAATTTGCTTTGGCTCGGTTTCATATCGTTTAAAAATTGGCGAAGAGTTTAATACTCAGCTCGTTAGAACGCCTTAGAAAGGTTGCGCTAAAGTAAAAAAGCTAAGCAATGAGCTTAGTTTTTTTAAAAAATGAGAAAGGCATTTTAGCGTTCTTGAATTTCGTTAGATAAGGTTGCGGCGGGGCGCCTTATGGGGAGCGCCTAGAATCTGAATAGAATTTTGCCCAAACAACAATGGGGTTTGCTGTTTGGTTTTGGAAAGATTGCATAAGAGGAGAAAATGCCTTACTCATCAATATTGCACTAATTTTAAGATAGCATATTTTTTGAGAAAATAAAAAGCATTTATTGACAAACTGGAAGCCTCCCGTGTTTTTAAAAGGTTAAAAAGCCTTGATTTTATTGACAAAATCAAGATTTTTTGGTAAACTTTGGTTATATAAATAAAGAGCTTGGAGACATTTTTTAACGTTCATATATAGCCCTAATACTTCAAGCTCTCTTTTATTGTTTCCTCTTAATAAGGGATCTCCATATAGTTTGATTTTTATATTGATTGTGATAGAATTTAAAAATGTTTTCACAAAGCCACATCATAAAGCTCACTGTGGTTTTGTATAAAGTGAGCGATTTATTTCCAGAAAAGGAGCCTTTGAAAATATTGATTAAAAAAAAAGCTGATGAAGTTTTAGCTGGTTTGATATTGCTTGAGAAAAATAATAGTTTAATAGCGCAAGTTTTAGGCGACGTTGAAGTAATGAAGGCATACATTGAACTGGCGGAAAACTTGGACTGGCTAAAAAAAGAAAATTTTGAGGTTTTAAAAAAAGAATATTGTTTAATTGCAGATAATCTTAAAATAGAAAAAAAAGAAGTTAAAGCAGAAATTAAAACAGAGGCCAAAATAGAGCAGAAAGAAATTGATTTAGGCAGAAAAAGATGCGCCCAAATTATTGATATTTTGAAAAAAGGAAAGCCAATCCAGGTTAAGGATTTAAAAAATATTTTTCCAGAGGTTAGCAAAAGGACTTTAAGAAGGGATTTTGAATACTTGCTCAGCAAGGGCTTAGTGGAAAGATTAGGCGATAACAATAGCATAGAGTATAAATTAAAAAACAGATAGGACATAGTAGGTCATAGGTAGGACAGGTAGAAAAACTTGCTTGTCCTACTATTGATTATAAATATGGCAACTCCAGAAAATAAAAAGTTTGCTAAAATTTACGATAAACATATAGATAAAATCTATAGGTTTGTCTTTTTAAAAACAGGAGCAAAAGAAGTGGCAGAGGATATTACCAGCCAGGTTTTTACCAAGGGCTGGAGAAAGTTTAAACTGCAAGGTTGTGATATAGAAAATATGTCCGCCTATCTTTTTCAAATCGCCAGAGCAGAAGTGTCCAATCATTACAGGGAAGCAAGCAAATTCCAAATTATTTCTGCTGAATCAGTTGAAATTGCAGATGCAAAACCTAATTTTGACGGGCAAGATATAAAAGATACTTTAAAGGGCTTGGAAGATGATTTGCAAAATATTTTAATTTGGCACTTTGTGGAAGGAATGAGTTTTAAGGAAATAGGCAGATTGTTAAGCCGGCCAGAAGGCACAGTGCGGGTAATGGCGCACAGGGCATTAAAAGAGTTAAGAGAAAAAGTGTAGGAGGGCAGCCCTCCTAAGGACTTGAGCTCGAGATTTGGGGAGGGCTGCCCTCCTACACTTTTTGTAACGAAACACCCCGGTTTTACGTCATAATTATAAAGAGGAAGTTCTTCGGTCGCTTGGGGCGACCTCAGAATGAAACTGGTGTTTCACATGCAAGATAAACAGATTATCTCACAATTAAAAGGGTTAAAAGCAATAAAACCAGGCAAGGACTGGGCTCTTTTAGTTAAAAAAGATTTATTAATAGAGCCGGTTGAATTGCAAAATATTCAAGAAAGGGTTAGTTTTAGCGAATCAGTTTTTTCCTTTTTTGCCAAGCCCGCTTTTGTGGTTGGCTCTTTGGTTTTTGTAGGTTGCGCTGTAATGGGAACTTTTGCCTATTTTGGCTTGCAAAAGAAAAACTATGATTTGCAGGCCTATTTAAACAGCTTTGCTTCTCAAACAAAAGAAAATCAAGAAGCGCTTATTGGCCTGCAAGATGTACAAAATAAAATGGATGAAGTGAAAGCAGCTTTAGTTGCTTTAAAATCAACTAATGACCCGAAGAAAATTTTAGCAGTAACAGAAGTTGTAAAAAGCGCAGCTAAAAATAGTCAAACAGCAATAGACCAAATTAAAAATTCAAACACTGATTTATCAAAACAGGCCTTGGCAAGCTTGGGTAAAATAAAAGAAAGCTCTCTTGAGATAGAAAAAACCAGTATTGACTTGCAAATAGAAATGTTTAAGACATACTTGGCTGAATTAAAAACAAAAACATTAAATGAACAAGATCAAGAAAGATTGGCCAGCGCAGAGAAGTATTTTAGCGAAGGCAATATTGAAAATGCGATTATTTTACTTGTGAAGATAGGAGAGACAGTGAAATAACAAATAACAAAAAACGAATAACTAATAACTAAGATACAAGTTTAGGGCAGTCAATAGCAATAACTGGTTATTGATTTATTGTTGTTGTTTGCCCTGAAATGTCGTAATGATGGGCATAAAAAACAAATTCCTTTTAGGAATCAAAAGGTCGAAAAAAAATAAAACCCCAGTAGTAGAGCATAGCTCACTACGGGGCAAGAAATAAAATTAAAAAAATGAGTAAATTAGCAAAGAAATTCGCAACAATTGCAACAGTTATTACTGTTTTAGCAATGGTTGT
>Ga0265296_1002726_pt1 | contig 17339 bp, 14 predicted proteins | sample MunlanPumphouse1_FD_189073 | JGI IMG/M metagenome (GOLD analysis project Ga0265296, IMG submission 189073) | Groundwater microbial communities from a municipal landfill in Southern Ontario, Canada - Pumphouse #1 | ecosystem: Environmental > Aquatic > Deep subsurface > Groundwater | place...
CCAATGAGCTGAAGGCGCATCTGGGCTGGGCGGTGCAGGTCTACAACGCGGCCGAGGCGCTGCCGAACCTGATCAATCCGTTCTGGATGTTGCCGCTGCTGGGCGTGCTGGGCTTGAAGGCGCGCGACATCGTCGGCTTCACCTTCATCCAGCTGCTGGTGCACATCCCGCTGGTACTGGGCCTGCTGTGGTTGCTGGGCATGACCCTGACCTACGTGCCGCCGGTCATGCCGTGAGCCAGGCCGGCAGGCCGGTCATGGCGCCGCGTCGGCCGGCAGGGTGAGGGCCACCTCGATCAGGCCTGCCAGCACGGCGTCCGCCCCGACCGGGCCGACCAGATAGGTCACGCGCGCATGCAGGCACCGGTGCAGCGCCACCCGGAACAGGTGCGGCAGGCGCGGCAACTCACGGCGGACCTTCTGCACCACGGCGTCCAGTTCTTCGGCCAGCGCCAGCAGCGGGGCGGCTTCCGGATCGGCGATGGCCTCTTCCAGGGCCAGCCTCAGCACGCCATAGCAGGCACGGACCCCGCGCGCGGGTGACAGCGCTGCGGGCAGATCGGGGCGCTCGTTCTGCGCCCAGGCCGCGGCGACGGCCAACAGCTCACCATAGGCCGAAGGACCCGACAGCGCCGTCGCCAACGCCGCATCCCACTGACGGCGCGCGAAGGGATCGCCGACCAGTGCGACGTCGCCCTCGCGGAGCAGCCGCTGATACAGGGTGGCCACGGCGTCGCGCTCCGCCTCGGGCGGCGTGGCCGCCTGCTCCAGCTCGCGCAGGGTGGCGTAGTCCATCAAGGGTTCGCGGATTTCCGGTACGTGGTGGCGCGCCCAATGCCGGATGCGGATGTCCGCTGGTGTGTAGCCGGCATCGTCGGCAGCCGCGGCGTTGACGGCGTCGCGCAGCACCGAGCAGAAGTGCAGGTCGCGTGCGTAGGGCTGCGCACCGGTATCGTCGACGCCATCGGCATCGCCACGCGGACGAGGGGCAGACGTGCTCTGCGCGGCCTGCAGCGATTCGCCGAACCGGGTCACGCGTTCGTGGAACAGACGCCGTGACCGCGCGACGGCCGGGACGGGTGGCGCACCGGCAGGTGACGGCGCCAGACGGCGGCGCGCGGCATGGAAGTCGCGGCCGTTGTCGCCTGCCACTGGCGCGCACATGCGGGCGTGCAGCCGGGGCAGGCCGGCGCTGGCGGTGTCGGTGGACTGCAGGGGCCATACCCCCAGGGACGTGGCTGCCGCGACCAGCGGTTCGGCGTCCTTCGGCACGCCTTGATAGTCGATCACCACCGCGTGGTGCTTGTCCGCATGCGGCGCATTGATGGTGGAGATCGCAGCGGCGAGCGCCTGCGCCGACAGCATCGCATCCACATACAGCAGCGCCTGTCTGGCCCGCGCCGGCACGGTGGGCATGTGCGCGGCCACCAGCTCCACCCCGGCCTCTCCCACGGAACGGGGGCGGGTGTCGGGCACGATGCCGCGCACGTGCACGGCGCGCCGCAGCGCGGCCTGGTACGCCGACCGCTGTTCATCGCGCACGATCACGCGCGCCAGCAGATCGCGCTCGGCCCAGCGGGTCTGTTCGGCATGGTGCCGGGCAATGTCGTTGGCAATGCCAACGACGCGTGCGGTGCCTGCCGCAGCGCTGTCGCCCGCTGTTTCCGGCCACGCATCGGCGCGCGACGCATGGAACACCGGCACGGTTACCCCGTCATCCACTGCGTCGGCAGCGCTGTAGACGTACAGCAGCTGGTCCGAGGTGTCGCCGCCCACGGATGCCGCCACGGGCAGAGACGCCAGTGTCACCCAGGCCGAACGCGGCAGTGCGGCGCGCAACCGCGCGCGCGCTGCCGCTGTTGCCGACCAGAAACCGGAGTCCATCCACAGCACGATCGCGTGGCCGCCATCGTCGGCGGGCAGTTCGCGCTGCACCCGCAGCACCTGATGCAGGCTGGCACTGACCGGACCGGATTCATCGCCCAGCAGGAACCGCGCCAGGGTGGCCGAGCCCACCCGAGGTGGCACCGGCCAGGCGGCGCTTCGGTGCCGGTCGATGCGCACCGCAGGGCCGGTGGCCACATGCAGTACCCGGCACCCACGCAACTGTGGGTCCTGCCGCAGTGCGTCCAGCAGCCAGTGCGCGGTCAAGCGCAGGCCGCTGCCGCTGGACAGACAGACCTGGCCACCGTTGCGGCGCCCGCCCGCATCGTGGGTGCGCAGCTGTGAGAGGACCGCCTGCACGGCGCCGAACTGGCCGGCGTGGGCGATATGCCGCTGCCCGTCAGGCCCGATGTGCGTGAAGCACCGCAACAGCGCCAGCAGCCGGGCTGGGGCCATCAGCCCGCGCAGCAGCCCCGCATGGGCGCCTCGCAGCACCGGATCACCGATGCCGTGCAGGCCATCGCGCGCGAGCGCCGCCTGCACGCTCGGGCGCACCACCAACCGCCCGGTACGCAATGGCCGCGCGGGGCGTTCCTGCCAGCGCCGCCAACCGGTTGCCGGCGTTCCCGCGGCGGCATAACGGCCGCCACGCCGATCCAGTGCAAGCAGCACCTGCGCGACGTCGTACAGCGCCCGGGTGGTGGCCCCCCGCTGGACGCCCAGGTGGCGTGCGATGGCGTCGTCATCGCGCGCCCATCGCCCCACGGCATCGCGCCCACTGCAGGCCATCAGCGCCACCGGCACGCCATTGATGTAGGCCACCAGGTCCAGCGACCGGGGGGCACCTGACGGTGACGACCCGAGCGGCACGTTGGCACGGACATCGAAGCAGTTGGCGGTGACATCCTCCCAGTTCACGAGGGGCACGGCGACGTTGATGCGCTCACCATCTGCAAGCGTGTCCTCCACGGTGAGGCCATGCAGGAGCCCCGGCATGTCGCCCGTGGCGGCGACCAGCACCGCCGCCACGACCTGCTCGATGGCGGCCTCCGACAACGGCCGGTCACCCGCGCCGTGGATGAAGCGGAACACCTGCAGGTAGCGGCGCAGCCGGTGCGTCAGCACGCTGCCGTCCTGCCGATGCCGGCGATCGTGCGGCAGATAGCGCCAGCCAAGGTGCAGCATCCAGCCCAATGCGGAGCGCTGCACCAGCGTGTCGAGGGAGTGGGAAGAAGGCGGCATTGACGCAGTGTGGACGACGCTGCGCCATGCCTGTTGTGTGCATCATTCCGATTCCTGCCGTCGCATCGCGCCGGTTCGAACTGGTTCCAGATTGATCTTCGCATCTTGATTGCATGCATCAATCCATACCCCCTCACCGCCGGCACGCGCCCCTTTGCCACTGCGCCTACGCAACGGTGTCACGGCCGGTCAGGTGCAAGCCCACGCAGGTCCGCGTCGATATGCTGGCCGATCTGCGACAGGGTGCGGCACAGTGCCCTGCGCTCGTCGCGCAGGGCAGCCGTGTCGGCCGGTGCGGTGTCCTGGGCGTCGGCGAGGTAGCGGGCGATGCTCAGCGAGCCCTCGTGCCGGGCCAGTTCGTCGGGCGTTGCACGGTGGGAGAATCCCGGCAGCGATACCCGCTGCTGGCAGGTGCTGATGACCCGTGCCACAAGGTCGGCCGGCAGCTTCGGGCCGCGCCGGCCGCGGCACGCGGCCCCACGTGCGTCGATGAACAGGACATCGGTGTCGTCGCGCGTTCGTCGCAGCACCAGCAGCGCCGTGGCCACCGGCTGCCCGGCGAACAGGCGGTCGGGCAGACCGATCACCGTCTCCAGCAGGTGGGCGTCGAACAGGCGCCGGCGGATGGCGGCTTCTTCGCCACTGCGGAACAGCACGCCATGCGGGACGACGATCGCCATGCGTCCCTGCTGCGGGTGCAGCGCGTGCAGCATGTGCTGGATCCAGGCCAGGTGGCCGCGCTGACGTGGCGGAAGGCCGAAGGCGAATCGTCCGTGCGGGTCGCGCGCCGCGATCGCCGGGTTCCAAGAAAGGTCGAAGGCCGGCCGCGACAGGCAGACCTGGACACGTTGCGGACCACCGTCGCCGGCCAGCGGTTGCTCCAGCGGCTCGCCGCGGATGAGGCCGTGAGTGTCTTCTCCGTGCAGCATCAGCCGCATGCGGGCGCGGGCCCACTGGACCTGGTCGCGCTCCCGCCCGTACACCACGTGCCGACAGGCGCCGTGGTGCGTGCGCGCCCACTGTGCGCAGGCCAGCAGCAGTGCGCCGCTGCGGCTGCCGGGATCGCAGATCGTGTCGTCCTCGCCAGGGTCCAGCAATGCGGCCATCAGGTGCGCCAGCGGGTCGGGTACGTGCCCGTCGGACGTCTCGGCAGGCGAACTGGCGGTGCGGTCCAGAAGGCGATCCACCGCTGCGCCGATATCGCGGCGATGGCCACCGCGCAGGCATCGGAAGTCCAGCGCCGGCACCGCCATGCGGCCCAGCAGGTGTGACAGGGCCGCCTCCTGGTGATCCTGACCGGGCGGCAGCGCGGCCTCCAGCCGCAGTGGGGTAAGGACGCCGGCCAGCGCAGCTGGATTGGCGGTTGCCAGGTCCTGCAGGGCAGCAAACAGCCGCTGGCGGTTACCGGCCACGAACCGTTGCCGATGCAGGCGTTCGAAGCGCGCGTTCGCGGGCACGTCGAGCTGCTGGGCACCGGGCGCCAGTGGGCTCCAGTCGAGCGGTGACAGCGCACTGGCGACCGCAGTGCTCGCCAGTGCCTGGTTGTCGCTGGCGATCTTGAGCATCAGCAGGGCCAGCACCAGGTGAACCGTGGCCTGCCTGTCCCGGGCGTCGGCAAGCGTGTCGCAGGCCGAGGTCAGGGCGGCAAGCGTGGCATGGGGACCTGCACCACGGGCAGCGGGGATCGCGTTCACGCGATCACGCCGGTCAGCACGTCCGCGGCGACGGCGGCGAACTGTTGCTGACGGTTGCGGATCAGGGCTTCCAGACACGCCTGTTCATCGCGTACACGGCGCGCCAGGGCAATGATCCGTTGTTGCTGGGGCAAGGGCGGCACCTGCACCGGCAACTGGTCCAGCACGCTGCGGCGGATGCTCCGCTGCCGCGACCCTGCCGACTGCCGGCGCAGATACTGTTGAGCCGGCGGCTGGTTGAGCTGCCAGGCCAGGAACGCCGGCAGCACCTGCTGCGGTTGCTCGACCCGGAGCACGTACAGATGGGGGCTGCACAGCGTGGCAGGAGGAGGATCACGCAGCAGCATGGCCAGCGGATGATTGCCTCGACCGGCAATCAGGATGTCCTGATCGCGCACCCAGTCCGGTGTCTTGCGGGCGCGCACTACGGTGCGCAGAAGCGGAACGCCGGGACGCAGTGCATCCACGGTGAGGTCCTTCAACTGGATCACCTGCACGTCGCCCTCCGCAATGGCACGGATGGCGCCGCGGAAGGGATGTCCCTGGCGGATGGTGGCGAGAGTGCCGAGCGGGTGGGGAGCGGTGACGGCGTGCATGTCGTGCACCATCGCGTGGCGCGTTCGATAGCGTCAACACGTGAAAGTGCAGCCTTTCGAATGGTGCAGAGTTGTAGCCACTCGAGCCTTGGAAGTGCGATGAAGCTCGCAGGAACGGGGCGTGATTTTCAACAGTTTCATCTCTTGATCTGTGCTTCACCCAATGCGGCATCAATTGAAATGACGCGACTGCGCAACGGCTGGTCCCTCACGCCGGTGCGGATCGGAGACCGCGGCCCTGTTCAGCACGTGTGCGGTCGCCGGGCATGACGACATGGCAAGGGGTGATCAGCCGTGGACACGCCTTGTGGGGCAAGGGTTCTTCGCGTTTCGTGGCGCGCAGGCAGGCGAATTGACGCCGTTGTATGAAAACGGCCACGCACCGTTAACCTCCCTCTGCACAGCATGGTCCCGACCGCGGCATTCCGCCTGCGGCACCCGGAGACCGGACATGGCACAGCAGCGCAATCAGACCCCGCAGCAGGACCAGGAACGCGGGCGCAATCAACAGCAGCAGCAACAGCAGGAACAGCAGCAGCGCAATCAGAACCAACAGCAGGGTGGGCAGGACGAAGAAGAGTGATGGCCTCCGGCCATGCTCGCCTGCGAAGCCCCGCATGACGCGGGGCTTCATGTTTCAGCGCGCCGTCACTCGCTGCGGAGCTGCCAGCCGAGCGCCGCGTCACCCAGCGTCGCGCCGGGTGTGATCCCGCCCAGATGCACCTGGATGCCATCCGCATTGGGCAGCGCGCGCTGTTCAGGGAACCAGCGGCGCGTGGCATCGACAATGATCAACAGGCCTTCGTCATCGCCCATCGGCGCGAAGTGCGGTGTAGGCGTAGAGAACGGTGCAAGACCGAACGTGGCCTCCACCTGGGCCTGCATGGCCTCCACGCTCAGCGCTGGCAGGCCGACCTCGCTGATGCAGGTCATTTCGCTGCCGTGGAAGATGCCGGTCCGCGCCGATGCGGGCAGGCGGCGGCGCGCGATCAGTTCCAGAATCAGCCCGTCCGGGCCGGTGAAATAGATCGACTCGGCATCCCAGCTGCCACCGAAGTCGAAGTGCTCGCGCCCCTCGGCGTCGCGCTGCCGCTGCGCGCGCGCGTCCAGCCAGGCGGTGGCCGCGACGAAGCGGTTGTGCGGCACGGTGAAGGCCAGATGCACGCCGCCCACCGGGCGATCCCCGGCGGGTTCGAGCTGGAGCGTGCTCCAGCCGATGCGGACCTGGTCCGCGTCGGTGTCCAGCTCCAGTACGGTGCTGAAGTAGCGGGCGACGGAGCCGGGGTCGGATACCGGCAGCAGGAGATGTTGGATGCGCATGCGGACAGGGTGCGACCGCGTTGCGCGCCTGTCCAGCGCAGGCGGCTACCGGCGGTCAAGACATTGCAACAGGCTGCACCGTGACGCCTGCCCTGTGCTGCCACGCTATGCCTGCCGTGCCTGCGTTGCGCAGTGCGGTGCAGGCGCGCGGTCTCCCCACCCCTTGAGGATGCCGCGCGACCTGCCTTGTCCACGGAGGAGGGAGCAGGATGGGCATCATCGATGGCAGGCCGCTGGGCCTGGCGGCGGAGGACGCCGCGCAGGCGCGGCTGGAATCGGACGTGATCTTCGGCTGCGTGTTTCTCGGCTTCCTGCATGACGCGCTGCGACAGGGCGTGGTGCTGTGCTGGGATGTGGACCCGGCCGATCCGCCCGCGCAGGTGGAGCAGGGCATCCAGGCACTGCAGGCGGTGCTGGAGCGGCTGGTGGCACTGACCGGCATTCACACCGATACGGTGCGCGTCGGCCAGAGCCCGCGCTACGAGCCGGCCCGCCGCCAGATCGCGATCGCGGCCGTCTCGCGCCCGCACGGCGACGATGCAGCGCGGCAGGCCCGGCGCCAGATCCAGTGGACGCCCGAGGTGGAACAGCGCATCACCGAGCTGCTGGACAACGATCCGCTGATGGAACAGAACCTCGACGCCGAGTTCGGGGCGTACTACGGCATCGTCGATCATCCCGACAACACCAGCCCCTTGGTGATCAGCTCGGTACGCCGGTTGATTCCGTATGTGGATGAAGGCGGTCGCTGGAACCGTCGCGTGCCCGGGCATGGCCTGATCCACTACGACGACCCGGCATGGACGCTGGAACAGGCCAGGCAACTGCCCAAGCAGGCCGGCTCGACCGAATCCGCGGCGCGCATCGCCACGTGGGACGGCAGCGGACACGTCTGCGGCTACTGCCACGGCATGGTCTGGGCGGTGGCCCAGGTGCGGTGCAACTTCCCCGATGGGCGTCCGTTCGAACTGGGGCTGGGCAGGAACACGCACAAGCTGGCGTCGTGCTTCGGCTGCAGCACGTTCCTGCACGCCAATGGCCTGGCTCCCAGTTCGATGCATCTGGGACGGTCGGATTCGTGGGTGCCGCTGCCCGAAGGGGAAGACGGCGTGGCCGTGTTCAACCTCGGGCTGGGCAACGAGGCGCGGCACCCCGGCATCGTTGCCGGGTTGAACGCGGCATGGGCGACGCACGTGGCCGGGTGGCTGGTGGCCGGTACGCGCATCGCCGCGCAGGACACCGCGCGGGTGCCTGCCGAGGTGCGTGCCGTGGCGCGCACGCTGCAGCGCGAGGCCATCGCGCGCGGGCGCGATACCCGTGCCGTGGCGAACCTGTTCCTGGATGCGCTGACGGTGCACCAGAAGGATCTGCATCGGCTGATGCGGTTTGTGGGATAGCGGGCCGTCCTCGGCATCATTGTGATCTTCTTCCCGCCCGGTATCGTGGCAATCATCCATGCCTGCCGCGTGTCGTCGCAGTTTCTGGCCGGCAACGTCGAGCGGGCCAATGCATCGTCGCGCAAGGCATTGCGCTGGTCGGTCGCCTCGCTGCTCACGATGCCGGCACTGCTGGTGGCGCTGGTTGCGTACGCGCTGCCGACGCGCGCATTCGCCTGAGCGCGCCGCATCACACACGCGCCCTGGCGGTCCGGCGGCCGGCATGCGGCAGGCCATCGGTGAGCGCCACCTGGATTCGCGCCCCCCTGTCTCACGTTCACGAGGAGAATGGCGTTATTCTCGGTCGCAGGACACAGGAGAATTCATCGGATGAAGAACAGACAACAGTACGTTGTGGTGGGCGTGGCAGCTCTCGCGTGGTGTCTGGTCGTCGGCGGCTACTGGGTGGGCAAGCGTCTGGCATTGGCCGAGAACTGTGACTCCGGCGCCAACGCGGTGGTCACGTGCCCGTCCCCTGCCGATCAAGCTGCCGGTAGCCGATAGCCTCGGCCAGGTGCGCGCGGCCGATGGCGGCGCTGCCCTCCAGATCGGCGAGAGTGCGCGCCACGCGCAGGATGCGATGCATTGAGCGTGCCGAGAGCTGCAGGCGCTCGACGGCGTCTTCGAGCAGATCCTGCTCCCTGCTGTCCAGCCGGCAGTGGATGGCGAGCAATGCCGGTGGCAGTTGTGCGTTGGGCATGCCGCCGCGCGCGAGCTGCACGGCGCGTGCGGCGATCACGCGCGCACGCACGCTGGCGCTGTCTTCGCCGGCCGGCGCGTCGTCGCGCATCGCGCGGGGTTCCAGTCGTGGCACATCCACGTGCAGGTCGATGCGGTCCAGCAGCGGGCCGGAAACGCGGCCGCGATAGCGGGCGATGGCATCGGCGCTGCAGCGACAGCGGCCACTGCGGTCCCCGGCCCAGCCGCAGGGGCAGGGATTCATCGCGGCGATCAGCTGGAAACGGGCAGGAAACGTCTCGCTGCGTGCGGCCCGGGTGACCACCACGTGCCCGGATTCCAGCGGCTCGCGCAGCACTTCCAGCGCATGGCGGCTCCACTCGGGCAGTTCGTCGAGGAAAAGAACGCCGTTGTGCGCGAGCGAGATTTCGCCGGGGCGCGGATGCGAGCCACCGCCCATGACAAACGGCAGAGTCTTTGCAACTGTCTGCATCCGCTAACAAGCATGTGCGTGGGGAAGTATGGCGAAGCTCTTGCAACCGTGGCTCAAAGTCGATGACACTACCTTCGAATTCTTCCCTAGTGACGCAACTGGGTTCCCACGCCGTTTGCCCCCCGCTCGAAAAATTGGCCTCGGCCGCCGTGCACTGACCGGTCTCATCCCTAGTAAGAAGCTCTCGGAAGGGGCGTCCGCACGCTTCGAGTCCTCGTTGGAGCGCGATTTTTTTGCGTTGCTAGAGTTCAGTAACGACGTTCTGGGTTGGGATCCGCAACCGGTGCAAATACCGGTCCCCGGTGGTCGGCCCTATGTGCCGGACGTCCTGGTGCACTGGATAGGCCCAAGCCGCGCCTTAGATTCCACCGAATCCGTCCTCTATGAGATCAAATATCGAGCGGAGTTGCGTGAGAACTGGAGCGAGCTACTGCCCCGCTTCAGAGCAGCGTCGAGGTATGCGAGGGAGCGAGGTTGGCGATTCCGGCTAATGACCGATGATCGTATTCGTACCTCGGCGCTCTACAACGCGAAATTTCTTTTGCCATACCTAAGCGATACACCCAACGAGCAGGACATGCTGCAGCTGCTGCATGCGCTTGGGCTTCTGATAGAAACGACTCCAGCAGATCTTCTCAGAGCTTGCACTCAGGATCCATGGGGCCAGGGTAGATTGGTGACAAGCCTGTGGCGAATGGTCGCCGGTCGTACCGTCGGGGCAGACCTAACTAGCAAGCTGACGATGAATTCGGTGATCTGGCATGTCGACTAAGCTTCTAGTGCCGCTGAAGATCGGCTCAACGGTGGAGCTGGACGGCGCGCGCTATCTCATCCGCCATTTCATCGATCTGGCAACAGTGTTGGCTGAAGCTGTAGACGGCCAGCTTGTTCGGCTAGAGGTTGGGAAGCTACTGGCTGCCATGCGTGAGCCTGATGCCGTCGTTGATCAGGAAGCTCTGGAAAGCTCGCGGTTTGAGAACCTCAGTGAGGAGGCATGGGCTGAGGCCCAGCGGCGTGCATCCATGCTGGCCCCGTTGGTCAGCATGGATCGACCGAGTAAGGTTCTGGTACAGCAGGTTGGAACTCAACTGGGTGTGGATGTTGTAACGGTCTATCGCTGGTTGAAACGATGGAAAGCGAGCGGGCAAGTCAGCGCCCTTGCGCCGCGCACTCCGAGTGGGGGGCGTGGGAAGAGTCGATTGAAGCCAGAGGCAGAAGCGGTTCTGTCCCAGAGCATCCAAGAGCTGTTTCTTACCCAACAGAAGATCAGGCCTTCCCGTCTCATGCAGGATGTGCGCATGCGCTGTCGAAGGATGAATCTGGCTCCTCCCAACGAAAGTACTCTGCGCAGGCGCATATCGGCGCTATCAGAGCGACAAGTTGTGGCAACTCGCGTCGGCCGCAAGGCGGCAAAAGACAGGTTCGATGCCCGTCCTGGCCGCTTTGAGGGCGCGGACTGGCCTAATGCAGTTTGGCAGATTGATCACACGCCACTAGACGTGGTGATCGTCGATGATGTCTACCGCCGACACATCGGAAGGCCGTGGCTCACAGTCGCAATTGATGTCTACTCGCGCTGCGTGACGGGCTTCTATCTGTCACTGGACAAGCCAAGCGAGGTGTCCGTGGGCATGTGTCTTGTCCATGCAATGCTCAACAAGGAGGGCTGGCTGGCGAAGATGGGCATTCCCGCGCCTTGGCCAACGTATGGTCGCCCAGACACCGTGCACGCGGACAACGGGAAGGAGTTTCATGGGGAGATGCTCGAGCGCGCCGCAGGGGCCTACGGCTTCCGACTAGAGTGGCGCATGGTAGCCACACCTCATTGGGGTGGTCATATCGAGCGCCTAATTGGAACTGCCAACGCTGAGATTCAAACGGTACCTGGAACAACGTTTGCCAATGTGGCTGCGCGTGGGAAGTACAAGCCTCATGAAGAGGCAATCATGACGTTCGCTGAGTGCGAGCGCTACATGGCGGAGTACATCTGCGGCGTCTACCATCAAGTTGTCCACTCAGGACTGAGTCGGCCACCACTGAAGCAGCTGGAGGCTGGAATTCTTGGTGATGGGAATACTCCTGCACGCGGATTGCCGGCACCAATGGCTGATCCTAAGCGGCTGCGTTTGGACTTCATGCCTGTCATCAAACGAACCGTTCAGGCCTATGGGATCGCATTAGATGGTGTCCGCTACTACGATCCTGTTCTCGATCCGTGGGTCGGACGGCGCGACCCAAAAACCGCCAAGCCTCGCAGCTTCCTGATCCGCCGGGATCCGCGCGACATTAGCGTTATCTGGTTTCTTGATCCAAACACGGATCAGTACTATCCCATTCCATATCGGAATTTGTCTCATCCACACATGACGTTGTGGGAGCTGCGAGAGGTGCGGGCACAGCTTAAGCGTGAGGGTCAGGCCGAGGTTGATGAAGAACTGATCTTCGCAACATACGAGCGACTCAACAAGCTCAAGCAGGATGCACAGACCAGCACGGTCAGCGCGAGGATGGCGATGCAGAAACGCCGCGAGCGTGGTCGCCGGAAGGTGCTTGAGGACGCTCAGGACGGGACAACCGGCCATAAGCCAGCGCAATCGATTCCGCTGGATGATGAGTGGGGCGAGGAGGAAGAGCTATCACCCTATGGGATAAAGCTGGCTCCATGACCAACTTTGACCACCTTCTGCCGGAGATTCGAGCCGTCATTGACGAGCCGGCTTCCATTCGCCTGCGGCAGATGCAGCGCTCCAAATGGTTCAACTATGCTGCGGGTGAGGCGATCCTTCAGAGGATGGAGACGCTGTTGGATCACCCTCCGACACACCGAATGCCGGGCCTATTGCTTCTCGGTGACTCCAATAGTGGGAAGACATCGCTAGGCTTGGAGTTCATTAGTCGTCATCCAATGGATCCAAATCTTGAAGGCGACGCTGCCATAGTTCCCGTACTTCGAATCGAGATCCCACCAAATCCTGATGAGGCGCGCATCTATGATGAGATCTTGGCTGCGCTCCTGCAGCCAGCTCGGTCGAAGGACTCGGTTAGCGCAAAGGCCAAGCAAGTGAAGACCGTGCTAGCTACCGTGAGTACCCGTATGCTCGTTTTCGATGAGTTCCAAGCGGTGTTAAGCACGAGGAACGATCGCCGGAGACTAGTTCTGGAGGTTGTGAAGCACTTGAGCAACACGCTACAGATTCCCATAGTAGCTATCGGAACAGCTGAAGCACACGTAGCCATCAGTAAGGATGAGCAGCTGGCCAATCGACTGCATCCAGTTTGGATGCCTATGTGGAGACTTGACTCTGAGTTCCGTCGGCTGATGGCTGCTTTTCAAGCCACGCTACCACTCCGCGAAAAGTCACCGCTTCAAGACCGGCGTGTTGCGGCTTTGATTTTGGAACTGACTGAGGGTCTGCTTGGCGAAATGAACTTGCTGCTCTGCAAGGCCGTTGAGGAAGCAATGCGAAGCGGTATTGAGCGGGTAGACGAGCAGCTCCTGCGGGGACTCGACTACGTTCCCCCTTCCCAACGACGGCAACATCGGCGTCCTGCGTTCGCGTGATGAATCAGGTTGGCCGAAGCTACTGGCTGGCCCACCCCCATATCCATCCAGGAGAGGCCCTTTCGTCGTGGCTTCACAGATTCGCCCAGGCCAATGGAATGGCCGATCACACATTCTGCCGTCACGTGCTGGGAGGCCGTGCTGGGTGGAACAGGGACTTGGATCGCTTCACGGATGACGCACTACTGGAGCTGGTGGCCTCCATTACAGGGGAGTCGCTCGATCGCCTGCGGCTAAGTGTACTGTCCGCGGCTGAGGGCGTGGTGTTTCCCAAATATCGCATGCGTGGCGAGCTGCAATGGGTGCTGCCGCAGGGAATTCGCGCCAGAAAGCGAACGGCATTTGGACAGCAGTACTGTCCTGAGTGTCTACGGAAGGTAGGTCCTTGGTTGCAACTGGCGTGGCGATTTGGGTGGGCGACAGTGTGTACTCGCCACCATGTATGGTTGAGGGACTGTTGCAGCAGCTGCGGAAATCCCATCACGCTACATCGCGTCAGCTCTCACCCACTTAGAGGACTGCTGTGTAGTCACTGTGGCCGGGCGTTGGCTGCGGTTGGCCAACCAGCACCAAGAGCAGTCGTCAGCTTCCAACGCATACTGGAGCACGCGTGCACAAAAGGCGTCGTCCACTGGTATGGGAACGTTGAGTCATCCATTGACGTCTTCGATGGTTTGCGCGCAATGGCGCGCGGTGTGCCAACTACGCGTAGGGATGTCGGTCTAGTCGACTTGATGCCTTCGCACATCTATCGGGCTCGCCCCACAAATCTGGGAATGGGGATTGAGCATTGCCGAGCCTTTGAACGGCGATACATTCTTGACGTCATACGTAGGAGTTTGATTGGCTGGCCCGACAAGTTCGTGCAGGCCTCGAGCAGTGCGGGGATGTACAGACGTCACTTCGACGGACGCACTCGTGTATCGCATCCGGTATGGCTGGAGTCGGCCTTGGTCAAACTGGAACGCCCTGTCGCGAATCTTGGGCTCCGCTGGGCAAACCGCTAGGCGACGGAATATTGACGTGCGCCACAGTTCAGTGCGCGGCCCCGAGGGGATGGCACTCGCGTTTGCGCTAAGACGTCGGCCTAACGATACTGGGCATAACTGTGGCGGTGCTGCGGGATGAAGAGTTCAGAGCCATCAAAGTGCTGAGGATGCAGTGACGCAAGCCGTTTTCATTGAAAAGATCAAAGATGGTGACTATCGGCTGATGTGGCTCGGGCGCCTCATTCGTGATGCGCAGGCAGCATCACCACTTCGAGTTGAGGCCATCTTCCTAAAGCATCCAATTGATCACCGGGCGTACCGACCGTGGGTGGTGGATGAGCGTCCAATCGAAGAGCTGCCATTGCTGGCGCCCCAAGCTTCCTGGAGAAATGGGCGCTTTCAGGGATACAGCGACAAGATTTTCCCCGTTTGCCATCTGACGGTGATACCTGATTCAGCCCGCTACTCGGAGATGATTGAGAACCCGCCATTCACCGAGGCCGAGTACCCGTTCTACAAGCGTCAGATTCTTTCCTCCTGCTGGGTCTTCGATACAACGGAGGGTGTGGAGCTGGTGGTGCCAGGCTGGCAGATCTTGCAGGCTTGGTACCTCTTTGATCGGGAGGTCATGGCTAGTGTCCTAGCGGGCATGCTTGATGTCACCAAAGACTATGGTACGGAGGTCCCATGGCTGCTTGGAACGGCATGTGTGGAGAGGGCAGTGACCTATCACTTGCCTGAGCACATCTCAGTGCCGGTTGCCAAGCAGTTCTCCAGGCTGCTCTTTGATCAACAGGCACGCCGCTATGGAATGAACATCTGGGCAAAGCTAATGGAGCCCAGGTCAAGGTTCCTGCCCATGGCGCGCCCTCCTCATTCGGTACCAGCAAAGTGGGCATTCCGCATGAGGCCGTTGAGTACGGTTAACGGCAAGCGTCGTTGGCTTCTGCTTCATCTGATGGGCGCGCACCTGCCGCTTCCCTACGACACCTTTGAGGTGGTTCGTCAGCGAACGGCCGAGCCAGCGACAGAGAACCTGCCGCCGACCATAGTCCAGAATGGGCCTGCATTGCCTGATCCAGACAAGCCTCTTCCTCTTGTGAGCGGGCAGACTGGTGGGCGCAGGCGTCGTGGGCCTCGAATGAATGGCATGACCTTCGTTGACTACAGCGCGGAAGACGTCAATGAGACGACACGCATAGATGAACGCCCTACATCCAAAGTGATCGGGCAATCTCTGGTTCTGCCTGATCCAACCGTAGTTATAGAGGCTGCGTCTTTGGTGTCGGAGGGCAAGCCCGACAAGACGATATTAGCCGTCGGCATTGAGTCGCCGGCAGCGCCAGCCAAGCCTCCAGAGGACCCCGCTGCGCTTTTCGAACGAAGTCGGGTAGCTTACCAAGCAATAATCCAGTACGTTCACGACAACCCTCACCCGGCAGGTTGGCGTTGGACAGCACAGATGGTGTTTAACAACTCTGTCGACCAATTCGTAACCGCTGGCCCTGTACCTCGCTGCTTCCTCATACTTGAGCTTCAGGTCGCCGACCAGTACACGTATCTGGTTGAAGTTCTTCGCAGGGCAGACGATGTCGAGTTTCCTCTCTGCCAAGTTCGGAACACATCGCGCTCACGTATGTCCAGCACTGACATCTCGCGTTGGCTTAATCAATTTCCGTACGACGGACAGGCCCCTTGGGGTGGAAGCTCTCAAGTTCCTCAATGGTTGCTTGGCCCATTAACCGTGCGACATCAGCCCACAAAGCTCCCGGCCAACATTGAAGATCTGCGAGGTGAGGAGCGCATGGTGAGGGCGGAGGCCCACTTGGTCGAAGGCCTGTGGACACGCCTGCTGAAGCATATGATGGACTTCGAGACTAAGATTGCCACTGGTGCCACCAGAGCTCAGCGAAAATTATCGAGAAGGAAACTGCGCGATCAATGAAAGGTGCCAGTTGGAGAGCTGTTTCTCCTTAATTCCGATGCTAGGTCAGAGTGAACACCGCCCTGTCCTTCAGTCACCCGTCCAGCAAGGAGCATGTACGATGCACAAATCAACCGCGCTCTCCACCGACCTTCGTGCTGCAGCGGAGGCACTGGAAGCCGGGATCGCCGACCCCAATCTTGCGACCGTGCTCAACGCCCTTGCTGCTGCAGTCGAGAAGCCGACCGGGTATACCTTGCGGCTTCTGGGGGGAATCGACCACACAACGTTCGAGCCTACAGCTGCAGCTGCGAAGGACGCTGCCCAAGACATGCAGTACCGGGAAGATGAGTACACCGTGGTTCCGCTGCTGTGCGTTCCCGATCGTGATCCGTTGTAAGTCGCTCTGGCTCGGTCACATCATTGTTTCAGTCAAAAAGGTGCTATCGCTGCTGGCGTGATTTGATGTCGGGAAGATGCAACCGTTGCTGAGGAAGGCACAGTTGGTTGCTTCCCAGGCATGCATCCGCTACCAATCCATAATTTCCAGGTCGTGCGGCGCAAATAGCAACACTGGCCCGCCGATGAAGCGTTAGCGATTACACGCGATCCACCGTCTCAATAGCTGCTGTAGATTGCCCCCAGCCGACATGCTCATTGCCGCTGAAATTGTTGTACGCGTTAGAGATTACACGCGGTTGGGGCTGGCGCACTCGTGGCAGGCCCACTCAACTGTGGGGGCGGCGAAGTGTTACTGCGCGAATCGTTAATCGCGACCGGATGACGAACCTAGCTTGTCACGAGCATTCCTAAAGGCCCGCGAGACGCATTCGTTCCTCCAACTCGTTGAGAAACGGCGAACGCCCATTCCGCTTGATGCCATAGGGAGTGTCGACGAAGCCCGAGTAGAGCATGTGGACCTCATCGCGCGCGCGTGTAAGCCCCACGTAGAAGAGGCGCCGGCTCTCACGCTGCTTTTCGACGGTCGCCTTAAACCATGGCAGGTTTCCAAGGTCGAGGCCGACCATGATGACCACATCGTACTCGCAGCCCTTGGCCGAGTGCAGGGTCAGCAGATTTAGATGTGACGGTGACCCGTCTCGCCCTCCCAGACTAACGATATCCAGCGAATCCAGAGCGCCACCTGCGGCGAGTGCCGCCGACATGCGGTCCAACTGCTCCTTCTGGTCCGCGAGCGCGGTCTCCGCGGCCAGCAGCCCATCGAGGATGCCGGTCCGAAGCGCCGCCACGAATTCACGCGCAGGTTGAGCATCCTGGCGCAGCGACCACAACAACGCTGTAAGTGCTTGGGCCTCGTGCCTGGCCTCGCCCTCGTCCAGATGCGCGCGGCGGAAGGCAAAGTAGCGGTCGATCAAACCCCGCAGCTGAGGCCGGCCGACGCGCCAGCCGCCGGCGCACCAAGCCGCGCAGTCCTCGACCCAGCTCGTCAGGCTCACCCTTTTGTACGGCGCTGCTTTGTCGACGCGGATGTAGTCGAGTCCGCAGGCACTCGCCGTCTCGG
>Ga0265296_1002727_pt1 | contig 17338 bp, 12 predicted proteins | sample MunlanPumphouse1_FD_189073 | JGI IMG/M metagenome (GOLD analysis project Ga0265296, IMG submission 189073) | Groundwater microbial communities from a municipal landfill in Southern Ontario, Canada - Pumphouse #1 | ecosystem: Environmental > Aquatic > Deep subsurface > Groundwater | place...
CAAACGCATCGGTCGCCCGCACCAGCGCATCGGCGGTGGCCGGCTCGGTAGCGCTGTGGCCGGACAGCACCATCTCCAGGCGCGCCTCGGGCCACGCACAGGCCAGGTCCCAGGCGCTGCGTGGCGGGCAGATCACATCGTAACGTCCCTGTACGATCACGCCCGGCAGGTGCCGGATGCGGTCGATGTCGCGCAGCAGCTGGCCGTGCGCGAGGAAGGCGTTGTTGCGGAAGTAGTGCGCCTCGATGCGCGCCTTGGCCAGCGTGTGCAGCGGGTCGTCGGTGGATACGGCATCGACGTCGTGCACCAGCGTGGCCGCGTTGTCTTCCCAGCCCAGCCACGCCTGTGCGGCGGCGATGCGGGTAGCCATGTCATCGGCATCCAAGCGTTGCCAGTAGGCCTCGATCAGATGGTCGCGCTCGGCTTGCGGAATATGCGCTTCGTAGCGCGCCCAGCGTTCCGGGAACAGCCAGCGTGCGCCGCCGTCGGCTTCATTGAACCAGCGGTTCTCCTCCCTGCGCCCGAGGTAAACACCGCGCACGATGAGGCCGGTGACCCGCTCTGGATGCGCCTGCGCGTAGGCGAGCGCCAGCGTTGACCCCCACGAACCGCCGAACACCAGCCAGCGGTCGATCCCCAGCAGGGTGCGGATACGCTCGATGTCGGCGACCAGGTGCGGTGTGGTGTTGTCCTGCAGCGCACCGAACGGCGTGGAGCGTCCGCTGCCGCGCTGGTCCAGCAGCACGATGCGATAGCGCGCAGGATCGAAGAACCGCCGATGCGTCGGCGACGCGCCCGCGCCCGGGCCGCCATGCAGGAACACCACGGGAATGCCCTCGGGATCGCCGCACTCTTCAACGAACAGGGTATGCAGGTCGTCCACTGCAACCTGGTGCGTGCGGTACGGGGTGATCTCCGGGTAGAGCGTGCGCATGGGCGTGTCTCGTCTAAGCAGGCTGCGAGCATACGCCTTGGCCCTTCATCCATACAGCGAAGCAGGCAACGCCAACACAATTTCGCCAGGTCTCGCCCGCATCTTGAAATCGACCTGCAACGAGTGCGGTTGGTATGCGTGCAATACAGACTGGAGCGAAAAACTGTCGCACCGATAGGATGGTTTCCCTTCTTTCAATGCCGCAATCCAGCTACGTTCAAATGCAGGCTCAGGGGTAGAACCCGTGCGCTGTTCTATGCGGGCTGTGCAGTACCCGCGTGTGTATCGGCGCGCAGCCCACGCAGCAGCAGGTCGAGCGCAGTGCCGGCCTGCAGCAGCCGCGCCGCCGGCGCTTCGCCGTCCGCGATCCAGAACGCGGCCTCTTCCAGACTGCCGTAGATCAGTGCGGCCAGCGCCTGCGGGTCAGCGTGTGCAACCACGCCGTCGCGCATCAGCCTGTCCAGGAGCCCTTCCATCGAGGCGATGCAGTGGTGCTGTGCATCCGGTGACGCGCCCCCGAGCACCGCGCGGGCATCACGCAGGACGATGCGTTGGATCTCGGGTTCCAGTGCCATGTCCAGGTAGGCGCGGCAGCGTGACCGGAACCCGTCCCACGGATCGGCTGCGGAATCACTGATCGCCTGGAGACGTGCGTCCATCTCCGCGTCCAACTGCGCCACCACGGCGGCGAGCAGGCCTGTCTTGTCGCCGAAGTGGTGGTAAAGCGCGCCGCGGGTCAGTCCCGCGTGGGCAGTCAGGTCATCCATCGAGGTCTCGGCGTAGCCGCGCTCGCTGAAGGCCGCGCGGGCGGAAGCCAGCAGGGCGGCACGGGTCTGTTCCATCTCGATGCGGGTACGACGGGCCATCACGGTTCCTCGGGTGGCAGCGGCAGGGCATTTACATACGTCGCGTATGTATCTATGCTTTTATACATACGCAATGTATGTATTGTCTGCCGCGGCCTCCTGGGAGGCAAGCGGCCTGATCTCGGAGACGGACATGTCCACCTCTTACCGGGCGCTGTTCAGCGCCCGCGGCACCCGCGCATTCGCCCTGGCGGGGCTGCTGGCGCGGCTGCCGCTCCCCATGACCGGCATCGGCATCATCACGCTGTTGTCCCGGACGCACGGCAGTTATGCGCTCGCCGGCGCCGTCTCCGCCACCTTCGTGCTGGCCTACGCGCTGCTGTCCCCGCATATCTCCGCGCGGGTGGATCGGTATGGCCAGGCACGGGTGCTGCCTGCGGCGACCGCGTTGAGTGCACTCGGCATGCTGGCGCTGGTTGCGAGCACCCACTGGCACGCGCCGGACTGGAGTCTGTTCGTCTGGGCCGCGCTGGCGGGCACCATGCCGAGCATGTCGGCGATGGTGCGGGCGCGCTGGACGGCGATGTTCCGTGGGCAGCCGCACCTGCAGACCGCGTACTCGCTGGAAACCGTACTGGATGAAGTGACCTTCATTGGCGGTCCGCCCCTGTCGGTAGGGCTGTCGGTGATGGCGTTTCCCCAGGCAGGGCTGCTGCTGGCGGCGCTGCTGCTGATACTGGGCGTGTTCGCCCTGGTGGTGCAGCGGTCTACCGAGCCTCCGCCGTCATCGGATGCAGGTTCCCACGGCAACGGCAGTGTGCTGCGTTCCTCCCGCGTGCGGCTGCTTACCGGCCTGATGGTGGCGATGGGCGTCATCGTCGGCACGGTGGACATCGCCAGCGTGGCCCTCGCTGCGCACCTGGGCAGGCCGGCAGCGGCCAGCCTGGCGCTGTCGGCCTACGCGGCCGTTTCGTGTGCGGCCGGCCTGCTGTTCGGGGCGGTTGCGTGGCGCATCCCGCTGCACCGTCTGCTGCTGTTCGGCGGCATCGCAACTGCGGCCACCACCTCGCCGCTGCTGCTGGCGGGGAGCATCCCGGCGTTGTCTGCCGCTCTCCTGCTGGCTGGTGCGTTCTTCGCGCCGACCATGATCGTGGCGATGTCGCTGGTCGAGCGCCTCGTCCCGGCGGCGCGCCTGACCGAAGGCATGACCTGGCTGCTGGCAGGGCTGAACATCGGTGTGGCGATGGGCGCGGCGATCGCCGGGCAGGTGGTGGACGGGCAGGGCGCGCGGGCGGGATTCGCGGTGGCGCTCGCCGGCGGTGCGGCCGTGTTGCTGCTGGCCGGTATCGCGCATCACCGCCTGCGCGCCAGTTCAGTCAACACCGACGCGGCTGCATGACACCGCCCTTCGTTCCTCCCACGTACGGACCCTCCGCAATGAACGATGCTTCCTCCCTCAACGCGCCGGCCGTGCGCCATCCGTGGGCTGCGGTCATCGCCGTCGGCCTGGCCACGTTCTCCGTGGTCACCACCGAGATGCTGCCGGTCGGCCTGCTCACGCCGATCGCCACTGCCCTCGACAGCACCCCCGGCACCGCTGCGCTGATGATCTCGGTGCCGGCGCTGCTGGCGGCCGTGCTCGCGCCGGTGGTGGTGCTCGGCGCAGGGCGCGTGGATCGGCGCCACATCCTGTGCGCGTTGCTTGGCTTGCTGGCGCTGGCCAACGTGGCGTGCGCGCTGGCGCCCGACATGGCCTGGATGCTCGCGGCACGTGCATTGGTCGGGTTCTGCATGGGCGGCATCTGGGCCATCGCCGGCGGACTGGCGGCGCGCCTGGTACCGGCTGCGTCCATCGGGCTGGCGACCTCGCTCATCTTCGGCGGGGTAGCGGCGGCATCGGTACTCGGGGTTCCGCTGGGCGCGCTGATCGGCGGGATGGCGGGGTGGCGCTGGGCCTTCGGCGGCATGGCCATCGTGAGTGCGCTGGTGCTGGCCCTGCATATGATCGTCCTGCCTGCATTGCCGGTCAGCCACTCCACCTCGCTGCGTCACGTTGCCGCGCAGTTGCGCAACCGCCGCCTGCAGATCGGCCTGCTGCTGACGTTGCTGCTGGTGGGAGGACACTTCGCTGCCTTCACCTTCGTGCGCCCGCTGCTGGTGAGCGGGTCCGGCGTCGCGGCCGAATGGGTCGGTGCGCTGCTGTTCGGTTATGGCCTGGCGGGCATTGCCGGCAACTTCCTGGCCGGCACGGTCGCAGCGCGGCACACCACGCGCACCATCATTGCGATCGCACTCGGTCTGCTGCTCACGCCTGTGCTGTTCCTGACCCTTGGCGGCACGCCGGCCGGCGGTGGCGCGGCCTTGATCGCCTGGGGTCTGGCGTATGGCGGCGTATCGGTGGGGCTGATGACCTGGATGATGCGCGCGACCCCGCACGCGATGGAGATTGCGGCGGCGTTCTATGTGTCTGTCTTCAACGTCGGCATTGCACTCGGCGCCTGGACGGGCGGGCAGCTCGTGGACCGCCACGGCATCACCGCGGTGCTGTGGGCCGTGGGGACATGCGCTGCACTGGCGGTTGTGGTGGCGCTTGCCTGTCGCCTGACGGAGACACGCGCACGCGTCGTATCGTGACGCACGCAATGCACTGCGACGCAGTCTGTCGCACCGTGCGACCACGCGCCTCCCGCGGCCCAGGATCCGGCGTCCCAGCGCGTTTAGTTTGCGTGACGTAATGCTCATAATGCTGGGATGCGCCTGTGACGCTGCGTTACGTACTGGAACGGACGCCGGCAGGCCATTGCCAAGGAGCGCGCGTGACGGAACGTCTGTGGGGATTGTTGGGACCGGAGAAGCTGGCAACGACGCGTCGTACGCGCACGCTGGACCTGGGCAGGGTGGTGCGGCGGTTCAACGAACGCGCTGTTCCCGGTACCGGTGGTCTGTGGTTTGGCCGGCAGGCCTACCTGACCGCGCTCAGCGTGGTGGTGGCCGAACGCGTGACCGTCCGTGGCCAGCGCTGCAGCAACATCGAAATGGCCAATGCCATCGAGGCCGTCGCCTGCATGATCGGCTATGCGTCCAACGGACGGGCGGCGGACCCGCGCCTGCGCGGCCGCAACAAGCTGCCGGCCGGTGGGGCGCCCTCCTTCGCCGTCGCGCGGCAACGCGGCTTCCATGTCGCCCAGCCCATGCGCATGTCCACTGCACAGGCGCTGCCCTCGCTGGGCCTGGCGCATGCGGCGGGATCGCGCTTCAACGCGTTCAGCAGCAGCGATGCCGCCGTGGCCTTCATCTACGCCTGCGCCGATGGCGCGAAGGTGGGCAGGAACAATAGTGTGGTCGAGCACCTGGAGTACTGGGCCGACGGGAGTGGGCTGAGTCTGGGCAGCGGGGGGCTGCGGGCTGCGCTCGATCCCACCCGGCCGCTGCCGGTCAGCGCCTGCAAGCTGCTGCAGCGTGCGTTGGAGGAGGGCGGCAGCCTGGACCCCGCCGACCGCGCCCGCCGCCAGAACGCCTGGCGCTGGGTGGCGCGCCTGCAGCAGTCGGCGTCCGCCGCCGACCGCATCGACCATCACGCCGGGCCGGCCGAGCTCGACGCCGATCACTGGCATGACGTGCGCGCGGGTGCATACCTGTTCCGCGTGCGCGACGCCGCCAATGCCGTCCTCGACTGTGTCGAAGGCATCCTGGCAACACGCCAGGGCAAGACGCGTCTGCCGTTGGATGGCCCGTTGCACCAGGACGTCGCCGTGCACCTCGCCCAGCTTGCCGGCCATGCCCGCGCCTTCCTGGCACTCGGCCACGGCGATGATGAGGCGAACCGCTTCAGCCGCGAATGCGAGGCCGGAGACGCGGACACGCTGCGGGCCCTGCTGCGCCGCGACGACCACGTGCTGCGCCTGCTCGATGACGGCGCGCAGCCGGGCCCGGCCTACACGGGCCACCCGCCGGCGCTGCCGCAGGACAACGGCGACCCGCAGGAAGAGACCGGCCTGGGTGCATACGTGACCTCACTCCCCGACGGTTGTTCGTACCGCCTGCGTAATCTGTATCTGCTGCATATGGACGTGCACGGCCTGCTGGGCCCGAAGATCGATGCCAGCCGCGTCGCCGGTGCAGGAGCGTCGGCATGAGCCGCGCGCCTGGACTGCAGCTGCCCTCGCTGCTCGATCACTTCACCGCGCCCAAAGGCTTTGTGGGTGAGTTCGGCTGGATCTGTGGCTTCTCGGCCGATGCCGGTTTCATCAATCAGGCCGCAGAACGCTTCACCACGTACGCTGCCGCGCAGCGCGCTGCCGCCGGACAGATCCGCCTCGCACTGATGCTGGACCCCAGCCAGCCAGTGCTGCTTCCCACCGTGGTCCCCGGTGTCGCGCATCTGCCGCTGCAGGACCTGTCGCGCAAGCCGTTCCGCCTGCTGCACGCCAAGGTGGCCCTGCTGGGGTTCCGGGATGCTGCGACGGCAGGCCGACATCATCTGCGGCTGGTCGTCTCCACCGGCAACTGGACGCGGCAGACTCTCGAGGAAAGCCTGGACCTGGCATGGCGCGTCGATCTGGAGGTGGCGCCCGACGTCGCGGACGACGCGGTCAGTCGTGCGGACATGATGGCTGCGCAGGGCTTGTTCGCGTGGCTGCTGGACCTGCACGACACCCGACTGCTGGAAGCGGACACGCCGCTGTCGGGCCGGGACGCTGCCGATCATGTCGATCAGTGGATTGCCCGCTGCAACCGCGCTCCCCGGGCGCGGCCGCGGTTGTTGGACACGCGCAGCCGATCGCTGCTCGACCAGATCATCGCCGGGCTCAAGCGCGAAGGCGGTGTGGCACGCAGCCACCTGTGCATGGGCTCGGGCTTCTATGAAGCAGCGACCGTGCGCAAGGGCGGCACTGGGACGCCCGTGCTGCCGCACAAGATCGTCAAACGCCTGAAGGCAAGCCAGGCGCTGTCCCCGCGCGCGCGCGTCGATCTGTATGTGAATCCGCAGGCCTGCCAGGCCATCGCCGGGGCGGTGGATCACCTGCGGCTGGATGCGGATCACCCCATCCATGTCAGGGCGGCGGCAGCGCCTGCAGCGGTGTTTGGTGCAGGACATGAGCGTACGCTGCATGCCAAGTTCCTCTTCTCGTCCAACCGCAGCACGACCACCGGCGCGTGCAACAGCGCCTGGCTCTATCTGGGCTCGGGCAACCTGACCACCGCCGGCCTGCTCAATGCGGCCTCGCAGGCGGGAGGCAATCTCGAAGCCGGCATCCTGGAGTTCCCCGAAGGCCTGTCCTGGAAAAAGAGCGCCGACCCGTCGCGGTGGATCGAAAATCTGCTGCCGATCGGCGGAAACACCCTGGACGATCTGCCTTCACTTCAGCCCGGCGATCCGTGGACGCCACCCCCGCCGCAGCATGTGGCCGCGCCCATCGCCTACCTGGTCTGGAGGGCCGACGGCCGGCTGACCCGTCCCGACCCGACGGCAGGAGACGTGGAGGTACTCGACGAGGCAGGTACTCCCTGCGCGATCACGGCGGACGGCTACACCTGGTCCGGTCCTGCGCCGCGCCTGGTGCGCGTGCGCTGGGTGGCGGGCGCGGAAGCCCGGCTGGCCTGGGTGCCGGTGATCGACGCGCACGGGCGCGTGGCCGCCACGCCGCTACCGGCCATCGATCTCGATCACGCCTGGACGCAGCTTGCCGCGTTCCCGGGCCTGCCCGACGAGGAGGAGGGCGAAGGGGAGGGGGATCCGGGGATTTTCCCGGACGACCGACACACGGGTCCGAAGCGGTGCACGCCGCGAAACCTGACGCCGGGCACGGCGATCCGCCAGATGATGATGCTCATTGAACAGATTGCCGCGCAGCAGACCGCTGTCGACGCCGTGGACTGGACAGCCTGGTGCAACCGGCTCGAGCAGTCCCTGTTCCAGGCGCGGCAGTGTCCTGCCGTGACCTGCTTCGTGCAGATGCAGCTCAACCCGCTCAGCCCGCTGCGCGCGCCTGCGTTCCGCCCGGACTTCGCCGAAGACGCCGGCACCGCGGCTGGGCGGCACTACGAGCAGACCCTGCGCCGGATCGAGCTGGCGTGGGAAACACACGACTACGCGCCCCTGGAGGGCAGGCAATGAGCACCCGGTTCCGTGGATGGCAGGACGTGGACACGCACGCGCACGACGTCGTCCGCGACAAGCGGATCGAACTCAACCCCGGCCAGGCCGCGAGCCTGTTGCAGTTGACCACGCGCCTGAAAGAGCACGGTGCGATCCTGGCCGACGAAGTCGGCATGGGCAAGACGCGCATTGCCGTGGCGTTGGCCCATTGCGTCGTACAGGCCGGCGGGCGCGTGGCGATCGTGGCGCCGCCGGGCCTGGATGACCAGTGGCGACGCGAACTCCAGCGTGGCGGTCTTCCGGCGCGACCGCTGCTGCGCAGCGTCTACCAGTACCTGCAGGCATGGGAGCACCCGCATGCGCCGGCCCCCTGGTTCGACGAGCCGGTCGTCCTGCTCTCGCACTACTTCGCCCGCTGGCGGCTCGGCGGCGCATCGCACGCCTGGCGCTGGGCGCTGCTGCCGGAGTTGATCGCCTGCTGGCGCAAGCACGAGACGGGCGCTGCACCGTGGGGCTACAAGGACCACCCGCTGCTGACCGACCCGTGGGTCAACCACGCCGCCGCGTCCATCGTGGAGCGCCTCGCCGCCCCGGGGCATCGGGCGGAACGAGCCGCCCTGCGCAGACTGGCGGACATCCACGACCCGTGGGTACACGCCCTTGCACCGGACGGCTACGGCAACGACACGCCGCTGCGCCAGTCCCTGCAGCGCGCCACCGGTCTTGGGCTGGGCAGCGTCGATCTGATCATCATCGATGAGGCGCACAAGAGCCGCAGCGACAGCAGTCTGCTCAACCAGCTGTTGAACGACGTACTGCTTGCGCCGGGGGGCAGCAGCCGGCGCCTGGCCATGAGCGCCACGCCGGTCGAGCTGGACGCCTCGCAATGGACGCAGACGCTGCAGCGCATCGGCCTTCCCGACGAGGACGCAAAACGCATCCAGAAGGCCATCGACGGCTACGTCGCTGCGGTGGCCAACGTACGCCGCTTCCCGTTCAAGGAAGGCATGGTCGAGGCCTTCACCACGGCATCGCAGACCTACCAGACCGCGCTGGCACCCTACGTCCTGCGCCGCGACAAACGCGAAGATGCCGCCGTACAGTCGTTCAGGCAACACGCCGGAGGCGACATCAGCGCCTATCGCCGCATCGAAGACATCCGTGTCACCCTCGACACCCTGCCCAGCGAATGGAAGCGGGCGGTATGCGCCGCCGAAGCCCTTTCGCTCGCCAGCCGGCAACGCGAGGACGCCCACGCCAAGCGGCAGCGCCTGACCATTGGGAACGGGCATGGCATCGCCGAGATGATCGATCGGGCCGTCGATCCGGCTGAATGCGCTGCCGCTGCGGACGCGGTGGAAGACGACACGTCTGCATCGCCCGCCCACACCAAGCGCATCGCGCGCACCGCGTGGTGGACCACCGCGCTGCGCAACGCGGTGCGCCCGCCGCGCGATGCCGGCGGCGCGTTGTACCAGCACCCGGCGATCCTCGCGGCGGCGCAGGCCATCGAAGCCATCTGCGACCAGGGCGAGAAGGTGCTGGTGTTCGCACGCTACCGGGCGCCGATGGACGCGCTGGCACACCTGCTCAATGCGCGCCGCCTGCTGCGTGCGCTCGACGCCGGCCTGCCGTGGCCGCAACAACGCATTCACCAGGACGAATGGCCGGCGGTCCAGGCGGTCCACGCGACCCTCCATCCAGACCGGCCGCTCGACCGCACGGCGCTCGACGCGCAGCTGGCGGCCAACTACCAGCAGCTGGAGAACAGCCGCCAGCGTTTCCGCACCGCATTGGTGGCCACGATCGGGGAGGGCATGCGTCTGCTCGACGCACCGCTGCGCAGGCGTTTCATGCCCACGTTCCACGCGTTCCAGGAGGCGCAGCACGCCCACCACGTGGACACCGACGGCGCCGCAGTCAGTGTGCTCGCCGCCGTTGCGCGCGCGCTTGCCGACCACCTCGGCGAACAGCTCGATGCCGTGCCGCCCGAGGAGGTGGCACGGGCATTCATCGAACTGGTGCAGGCTGCCACGAACCTGGACCCCGGCAGCGATGACGAAGACGAACGCGCCGACAAGGCCGACGACGAAGGGGGGGGTGCCGACACATGGTCAGTCACCGCGCAGCGCGTCACGGAAGACTACGCGCACAATCGCGGCGGCTTCGCCCGGTTGATGCACGGTGGTACCGGAGCGGGCACCCGGCGGCTGCTGCAGTTGGCGTTCAACCGCGAACATGCATTCCCGCGCGTGCTGATTGCCCAGTCGATGGTGGGCCGCGAAGGGCTGAACCTGCATCTGGCGTGCCGGACCGTGGTGCTGCTGCACTCGGAATGGAACCCGGCCGTGGTGGAACAGCAGATCGGCCGCGTGGACCGGCTGGGCAGCCTGTGGGAGCGCAAGCTCGCCGACGCGATCCGTGACAATGTTGCGCCCGACCAGCTGCCGCGGATCGAGATCCGGCCCGTAGTGTTCGAGGGGACCTACGACGAAACACACTGGGCCGTGCTGACCCGGCGCTGGGACAACCTGCGGGCGCAGCTGCACGGCGACATCCTGCCGCCGTGCGCGGCCGGGGACGAGGAAGGCATTGCACTGCGCAGACGCATCGCCGAGGCCGCGCCACAGTTCTCGCCGTCGAAGGCGGCGCGGTGAGCGACGCGGGAGACCGGCTCAGGTCTCCCGTTTCACCCGCGCCCGGTAGGCCCCGACGTTGTTGCCGGGGATCTGCCGTTCCTGCGTCCCCGTCACGGTATCCACCAGCCGGTCCGAGCCGGTCACCGGCTTGGCCTCGACCGTGGTTTCGCGCTCGAACGCGTGTGACTTGTCGGTATTGCGGTAGTACCGGTACAAGGCCCAGTACAGCGCCGTGGCGGCGGCGGGGCCGGCGGCCAGCAACCAGAGACCACTGTCATCGCTCATGAGGAGGCCACCAGGAAGAAGAGGACGAGGGCTTCGATGATCGTGCCGGTGGTGAGCGCTGCCAGCAGCAGCTTCCACTGCTGGACCGGCACGCTGCCCATCGTCTCACCGGTACGGCCGTTCACCGCGATGTAGTGCAGCATGCCGCCGTTGCGGCCGGGCTGGTGGTACGAGTACAGCCACACCGGCAGATACATGGACACCCAGCGCGACCCGTGCACGTCCAGCCGCTCCTGTTCCCAGCGCACGCCACGGTCGTAGCGACGCACCGATCCTTCGACCTGCGCGCGGGCGATCGACAGCAGCTGATCCTCCAGGCGCGGACGCAGCTGCTCCACATCGACGTTGCGCTTTTCCGAGGTGAAGCCGTTCAGATACGAGGCGTTCCACTTGAGCGCGTTCTTGGTGTCGAACGGCAGGATCGTGTTGATGATGTTGTTGGTATTGGCGCGGGTATCGAGGTTGCCGCGCTCGGTGGACGACTCCAGCGGCAGATCGTCCACGGTGAAGTCCACGTGCCGCTCGACCTGGTACACATCGGCGTCGTAGTAGGTCTGCTTGTTCTTCTCGGTGCCGCGGGTGTACTCGCGGGTCTTGATTTCGCCCTTGCCGGCCACGCTGGCGCTGACATTGCTGTCCACGATCATGTAGGGCAGGTACACGCCCACCACGTTCTCCGGCGTGAACTGCTCCTTGAACGCCTTCAGCGCGAACAGGCGGCGCTTGTCCACGAACTGGCGGATGCGCGCCACCGCGTCGTCCTTGGTGATGTGGAACGGGAGCACCGCATCCGGCACCGCACCGTTGGCCACCTGCTCATTGACGCCGAACACATGGCGGCACCAGTGGCAGCGTGCCGTCATCGTGCTCTCGGTATTGATCGTCACCTCGGCACCGCAGCCGGTGCACTTGAAGCTCATCAGGCTGGCGGCATCGGCCGCGATGTCGCGCGCGCCCGAGGCGATGATCGTGCCGCGAAGCTGGTCCAGGCCCTCGCCGAGCCCGAACGCCTCCTCCACCGTGGTGCCATGCCACTCGTTGCGGCAGAACTGGCAGACCAGGATATCGGTACCGAGCTTGGGCCGGATGTCGGTCGAGCCGCACTTCGGGCAGCGGTTGAGGCCGTCCTTCAGCTCGGCGGCCGAGGTATCGATGGCCACCGGATCGGGCGCCTGGATTTCTTCGCGGATCGGATCGGGCAGCGTGGCAGGATCGACCGGGAAGCTGCCGGGCAACGGCGGAACGTCCCGGGGCGAACCGGGACCGGTCACCGGTGCCGCCGGCGAGGGCGGCAACGGAGGAGGGGCTGCCGGCAGCGGCGGCGGAGTGCGGGAGTCGGACATGGTCGCAGCGTATCCCCGGCCTTACAGGCCCAGCGCCTTGGCCTTGAGTGCGTCGTAGTCGTCCTGGGTGATCAGGCCCAGATCGAGCATCTCCTTGGCCTTCTTCAGCTTGGCGACCGGATCATCGGCGGCCGGTGCGACCGGCTGCTGCATCCCGCCGACACCGAACATCCCCGATGCCATGCCCACGCCGACCAGGCCCGCCGCACCGCCGTTCTCGCCGGCGGACTGGATGCCCTGGGCAACGCTGGCCTGCAGGTTCGAGTTGCCGCGGGCGCCGGCCAATGCGTCGGCGCGCTGCACGGTCTTGAGCAGCTCGCGGGTGTTGGCGTCGTACTCGATCGACACGATGGCCGTCTTGACGATGGCCAGACCACGATCGGACTTCCACTGGTAACCCTGTTCGACCGCATCGGACAGGCTCCTGGCGAAGCCCAGCGAATCCTGCTGCAGCTTGGTGATGCGGTTGCCCTTGGCCGGATCGTTCGTGTACAGGCTGAATGCCGGTGCAAGCGAGCCCACCACCTCGTTGAAGAGCTGGCTGGCCGCGGCATTGTCCAGGTCGGTGAAGTCGAACACCTGGCCCGGCTGCAGGTAGCTGGCCGGGACGAAGTTCTTCACGAACAGGATCGGATCGACGATTTTCAGCGTGTACGAGCCGCGCGTGATCGCGCCCACCTGGGTGCCCAGGAAGCCGTCGTCCCAGTAGATCTCGGATTGCGTGCCGAAGCGGTTGTCGGGCAGTTCCTTCAGCGACACGAAGAAGGCCGCCTGTTGGGCACCCGGCTGGCCGCCGAACTTGAAACGCTCCCAGCTCTGCTTGATCAGCGGGCCGACCAGGCCGTCGCCGGCGAAGATCGACTGCGAGTTGGTGTCGTCCGAACGCCATTCATAGCCGCCGGGCTCGGCGACGAAACCGGTGATCGCGCCATCCTGGAACAGCAGCAGGCCGTAGCCTTCAGGCACGACGATCTTCGAGCCGTTGGTGATGATGTTCGACGATGCGCTGGTATTCGACCCGCGCCCGGCATTGGTGCCGCGCGGGACGGCGGCGAACAGCGCGGCCGTCGACGGCAGGCCGGCCGGCACGGTGAAAAAGTCTTTCCACTGGTCGGCCAACACGCCGCCCACTGCACCCTTCACTGCCTGTACAAGACCCATGTTGCGCTCCCTGTGATCGACGGACGGGCACCGCGCCCGTCATTGAATCGCACTATATCAGCAGGTGAGGGCGGTCCATCGATGCCCGCGTGGCCCGGAAGTTGCCGGCCGGCAACTTCCGGGAATGCCAGCCGCTCGCCGGCACCGCGCAGCTCAGAACCGCGCGGTTGCTCCGACGAAGAAGGTGCGCGCACCGCCGTCGTAATTGTTGCCCTCGTCCACGGTGGAGACGTCGCCCAGGTTGAGCACGCCTGCACGCAGGGTCAGGCTCTCATTGACGTCGTAGCCGGTGACCAGATCCCAGGTGGTGTACGCCTTGGCGAAGGTGGGGCTGGTGCTGGACACCAGCTGCTTGCCGATATGCTGCGCACTCAGGTTGAGCGACCACGCGTCGGTCACCTGCCAGTCCAGCGAGGTGTTGGCGGTCAGCTTGGGCACCACCAGCAGGTTGGCGCCGGTGGTGCGGTTCTTCGATTCAAGCATGCGGGTGGCGTTGGTGGTCCAGCGCAGCCGCTCGTGCAGGGGAACCGTCACGCTCGCCTCCACGCCGCGGGTGCGCGCCTTCTGGATGTTCTGCGCCACCGTCCACCAGAACCCGTTGACGAAGCTGGAGCTGTAGCCCGGGATGTCACGCAGCGGCACCTGTTCGATCTTGTCGTCGAAGTCGGTCAGGAAGTAGGTCGCCGACGCGGACCAGCCGTCGCGGTCGAAGCCGGCACCCAGCTCGTAGTTGGTGCTGGTTTCCGGCTCCAGGTTCGGGTTGCCCGCCATGTAGCAGCCGGTGGTGCCGTCGGCGCTGACCGAACGGCTGGTCCAGCCTTCCACGGTCAGGCTGCGGCAGCCGTTGCCGCCCGACTGCGTGGCCGCGCCGGCACTGCCCTGCTTGAGGTTGGGCGCGCGGAAGCCCTGCGACACGCCGCCCCGGATCGTCCACGCATCCGACGGGTGCCACACGCCGTAGATGCGCGGGCTCAGGTTGTCGTCGTAGTTCTCGGTGTTGTCCCAACGCAGGCCCACGGTGAGGGTGAAGCGCTCGTGCAGGGCAATATGGTCTTCAGCGAACAGGGCCCAGGCATCGGCTTCGTTGGTTGGGCTGATGCGGCCACTGCCGCTCCACGTCACCGGCACCGTGCCGATGGTGTCGCTGTTCGTCAGCGCCTCGCGCTTCCACTGGCCGCCCACGTTCAGACGATGCTCGACGCCCCACTCGAAGCCGGTCGAGAACGCCGTGTCGAACACGGTTTCCCTGGAGTGGTTGCCCACCTGGCTGCCCTTGTCCTTGTAGTCGTTCCAGGTCAAGGTGCTTTTGGACGTGCTGGCATCGCCGTAGCGGCCATCATGGGTGGCCGCATAGCCGGTGTGCACCAGCTTGGACAGGCCCCAGGCGCCGAGCGTGCCGGCGCCCTTGTTGCGCTGCACGCCGCGCGATGCCTCCACGCCCACGGTGTGGTCGCCATTGATCGCCCAGTTGAGCAGCGCGTTGGCGTTCTCGGCCTTGTTGCCCGGCGTCTGCCCACGGACCCGATCGGACGCGCGATCGGTCACGTTGGCACCCACGCGCAGGCCCAGGCTCTCGGTCAACGGGCCGCTGAAGAGCGCGCCCGCCTGTACGGTATCGCCTCGGGTGGACGAATCCGGCGCGCTGTAGTTGTAGGTCACCGAACCGCCCCATTCGGGGGCGATCTTGCGGGTGATGATGTTGATCACCCCGCCCATCGCATCGGAGCCATACAGCGAGGACATCGGACCGCGGACCACCTCGATGCGCTCGATCATGTCCGGCGACAGCCAGTTCAGATCCTGCGGACCGAGATCGTCGCGGTAGTTCACGCCGGAGGAATTGCCCTGGCGACGCCCGTCGATGAGGATCAGCGTGTATTGCTCGGGCAGTCCGCGCAGGCGGATTTTGGACTGGGCACCGGACAGCGCGTAGCCGCCGGTCACGCCGGGCACCGTGCTCAACAGCTGGCCGATGCTGGAGACCGGCTTGCGCTCGATCTCCTCGCGGGAGATGACGGTGATGCTGGCCGGGGCATCTTTGATCCACTGCTGGGCACCGGTCGCGGTGACTACGACGGTATCCATGTCCTTGGCAGCGGCTGACGCGGACGCATCGCCGTTGACGGCCGCCTGCGCCGGGCTGCACAGGGCAAGGGCAATCGCGGTGGCAAGCGTGGCGGCGGTGTGGGCAAGCGTGGGGGAAGCAACGCGCATCGGGCAAACTCCTGAAAAATAAGGGTCCGCTGGCGATGGCTGGGACGTCCGTGTAACGAGGGCTTTAGATAACGTTAACAATGGTATCACGACGCATTCGCATTTGACACACGACGACACACGGCGCGCTGCGGATGCGTGCGGCAAACATCCTGCAACGACACGCCAAACCGCCGCCGCCACCACGACGTAGAAAGAACGCTCCGCAGTCCCGCACGCGCAGGGCTGCATCACCCGGGAGCATTCCATGTCCATGACCACCGACCAGGCGGGCGCCTTCGTCACCGCCGCGCTGTCGAAAATCTCCGAACTGTTCTATGCCGGCGCCACCCCAACTGCCTTCGATATGCCGATGGTGGGCAAGGTCATCACCGAGGAGGGTGAGCAGCCCAATGGCAACCTGACCCCGATCGACGAAGAGATGGGTCTGGTGGTCAGCAAGGGCCTGCTGGCGCTGCACGACGATCTCACCATCAAGTTCGCCCTCGGCCATGAGCTCGGGCATGGCACCAGCCTGCATATCCTCAGCCAGGTGGGATTGGAAGGCATCAGCGGGCAGGCCACCGAGGTGATCGCCGATCTGAGCGCGGCCTATATCCTCGTGCAGCTCGGCAGCACCTGGGACGCGGTGATCGGATCGATCAGCACCTGGCGCGACACGGATATTTTCGATGCCCATGCCAGCGGCCACCATCCGCCGGGCGACGAGCGCGTCGCCCATGTGCGGGCGCTGCAGGGTCTGATCGGGAAGAAAGTGGCGTTCAAGGATGCCGCTTACCAGATCTGCAACCCGCTGCCGCGTTCCTGAGAACAGCGCGGTGCGCAGGGAGAACAGGACACCGATGCGCTGAAGCCAGGTCGCAGGGATCGCGATCCGTATCGCGCATGGCGGGTCGCCGCTATCATTCCCCCTCGCAAGGAATGCTCCGGGGGAATGATGTAATGGACACCAAGGCACCACCACGCGCTGCAATGGAACACCTGTACTTCGGCACCGCGCTCGCACTCGTGCTGCATCAGATCGATGCCGCGTTCTGGCACGAATGGGACATGTTCGCCGTCCCCGGCGGCATCCAGGGCTTTCTGGTGTTCAATCTCGTCGCGGTCGGTGCCGTGCTGTGGGGCTACCGCAGCGTGACACTCGGCCTGCGCTCCGCGCGACGGTGGTCAATGGGCTGCGGTGCGCTTGGCATTGGCACGGCGGCACTGCACACCGCGTTTGCCGTGGCCGGGCATCCGGCGTTCGGCCTGCCGCTGTCGATGCTGACGTTGCTGCTGTGTTTTGCGCTGGGGGTGGCGCTGGTGGCCGTGGCGTACCGCCGCACGGGTCGTGATCACTCCAGTGGCAGGCGGTCCGACGCCACCGGCCGCCCAAGCAGCCAACCCTGACCGATCCCACCCGGCACCAGTGACAGCATGTGCGATGCCTGCTCCTCGGTCTCGACTCCTTCAACGATCAGGTCCAGATCCAGGGCGGCGGCCATCGCCGCGATGGACTGCACCACCTGGGTCACCGCCGAGGCCGTGCCGATCGCCCGGGTGAAGCGGCGGTCCATCTTGATGGCGGTGATCGGCAGTTCGGTCAGATACGCGAAGTTGGAGTAGCCGGTGCCGAAGTCATCCACGTAGAAGCGATACCCGAGTGACTTGAGCTCAAGCATGCAGGCGGCAAGGTCGTGATGGTCGGCCGTCGCGCGTTCGGTCAGCTCCAGCACGATCTGGTGCGGGCGCAGGCCCAGGCGGCGCACCTCATCGTGCACATAGCGCCGGAAGTTACGGTCCAGGAGGTCCTGCGAGGTAAGGTTGATGCTCAGGTAGAAGGCGGCGTTGCCGCGCAGCCGCCCGGCCATCTCGCC
>Ga0265296_1002730_pt1 | contig 17322 bp, 15 predicted proteins | sample MunlanPumphouse1_FD_189073 | JGI IMG/M metagenome (GOLD analysis project Ga0265296, IMG submission 189073) | Groundwater microbial communities from a municipal landfill in Southern Ontario, Canada - Pumphouse #1 | ecosystem: Environmental > Aquatic > Deep subsurface > Groundwater | place...
AAAAGGACAGGTGTTTGAATTGTGAAATATCTGTCTATAATCATCAATACTTATGGGAATCTTTAAAAACCTAATTTTGACACCTTGAAAAGCAAAAAAGTTTGAGGCAGACAAAGTTTTGTAAACCGCAGTGTACGCATGAGGATTTACAAAACGAAGTCGAACGAAGAAATTTAAAGTTTTTCGAGGTGCCCTTATGTTACTCTAACCCTTGGATCAAGATAACCATAAATTATATCCACAAAAATATTAATAAAAATCAGAATTACCGAAACGAATAACACAGCTCCCATCACTACGGGAAAATCGTATTTTTCTAACGCTTCCACTATCACAACTCCCACTCCTTTCCAGTCGAACACATATTCAACAAATACCGCACCCGCCATCAGCGAAGCAAACCAGCCTGAAATGGCAGTAACTACAGGGTTCATGGCATTTTTCAGTGCATGTTTTGTAATAACTTTATAATAACTCAAACCTTTTGCCTTTGCTGTTCTTATGTAATCCTGCGACAATACTTCAAGCAGTGAATTTCTTGTAAGCTCCACCACTATTGCAAGCGGCCTGATACCAAGCGTAACAGCAGGGAGTATGAGATTTTTCAAGCTAAGATATTCGCCGTTTCCAAAATCATCTATGCTGTATAAACTACCGAACATGTTCAGTCCTGTGATATCGCCAAGCAGGTAAGCAAATATCCACGCAAACAAAATAGCTGCAAAAAATGATGGTAAAGACATTCCAAGCACAGAAAAAACAAGAGAAATCTTATCAAAAAAACCGTTCTTTTTTACAGCGCAAAGTATTCCGGTAAAAACTCCCAGAAGTAAAGCAAATCCAATAGATGCGGTCGCAAGGATAAAAGTGTTCGGGAATGCTTCAGCTAATATTTCACTTACCTTACGTTTGCTCTGATAAGATCTGCGCATATAAGGCTCTTTTAAAACAATTTCCGTATTACCTGAAACTTTAATCAGTTTAATACATGGATTGTATTTAGCAGAATCAAGGTACCAGTAACTCTTTGAATCTTCCGGGTTATGAATTGAAAGAGGCGACAGATCGTTCAGGTAATTTACATACTGCACCCATAAAGGTTTATCTCTGCCAAGGTCTTTGTTGATCGCTTCAACGGAAGCCATATCAGCTCTTTGCCCAAGCATCATACGGGCAGGATCGCCAGGCAGTACATTGAATAAAAGAAAAACGACTGTTATCACTCCAAACATAACTAAGAAGCCATAAAACAGTCGTTTTGAAATGAATTTGTGCACGTTTGGTTATTGTTGCTTTGTTACTATTGAGGTATATGGTATAAAGGTATAAAGATATAGGGTGTTTCCATATTTTCGTTATTTCCTGTAGCTTTTTTAAACTCTATACTTTTATACCCTATTCCCTATACCTAAGTAGTTATGTTATTTTAAATATCTTTCCTTCACATCAGTATATTCAGGAATATCGCGCCAGTGCCATTTTGCAAGCACTTCTCCGTTTTTCAGCAGCAGCAATCCAGGATTTGCACGTATCATGGTTCTCAATGCTGTTTCATCTACAATATAGAAAGGATACATAGCCTGCACATCGTGTCGGAATGCATCTATTATATCAAAATTGTTACCGGACAATCCCACAAAAGATATACTGTCTTTATCACATCCTTCCACAAATTTGTTGATTTCTTTGAATGAATCCTTTTCAGTGTCGCTTAGATCATAAGATACTAAAATGAACTGATATCGGGGATTTGCAACGATTTTATCCGTAAGAATATTCCCGTTTTCATCGCTTACAACGAAATCGTGAATAGGGGCTTCCTTATATTCCCTGATAATTTTTTTCTTTTGTTCTATGAATTGGAGTTTCGGCCATAATACCGTATCCTGATAAGGAAGGGTTTTGGAGGTATATTCAAGGGTTTCACAAGTCTCTTTATTTTTATATACAAGTAAAATTTCCGATTGTTCGGCCGTCGGGATTATCTGTTCTGAAATTTTATTTCCAACTTTCCACGGAAGAAAATCAATAAGCGGTAAATGACGAAGCGAAAAAACTGAAATGAAAATCATAAAACCGGCGCCTAAAATTGTAACAGTAATTTCACCTTTAGGTTTAAACGCAGCGATAGCACACTTGTTAGTAAATACAAGAAATAACACAAACACCATCAATACAACATTTTTATAAAAAGTTTGCCAGTTGGTAAGTTTAACGGCATCGCCAAAACATCCGCAATCGGAAACGGGGCTGTAAATAGCAGAGATAAGTGTAAGGAAAGTGAAAAAACTCACTAAAATCAGCGATAACCAGGCTGTGAGTTTTGGTTTTACACCAAATACGAGCATTACACCAAGCGTGAATTCGATCATGCAAAGAATAACAGCGAATACCAATGCCATACCATGCAGCCATTCCATGTTGTATGCAATAAAATATTCTTGTAGTTTGTAAGTTAATCCAAGCGGGTCCACTCCTTTAACGAAGCCGGAGAACATAAATACAAGTCCGACTAATGTTCTGCTAAAAATTCTAAGTATTTTCATATTCAATAGATTTTATTTGTAACTACTCAGCAATGTAATAGAACGCTGATGACGCAGATTGCTTATGATTAAATAAGATTTTATTTTATCTGTGTACATCATAATTATCTGCGTCATCAGTGTTCTATTTTATTATGCAAATTCAAGTTTTATTAACGCAAAAACCGAATAGTTTATCATGTCATAATAATTTGCATCAACACCTTCTGAAATAAAAGTTTTCCCGTCGTTATCTTCAATCTGCTTGGCGCGCATAAGTTTCATCAGAATGATATCGGTGAGCGAACCGATGCGCATATCCTTCCAGGCTTCGCCATAGTCGTAGTTTTTGTCTTCCATAAGCGACTTGGCTTTATAAATATATTTGTCAAAAAGCTGGGATGCGACGTTAATATCAATATTATCGGCATCGTTACTCACGCCAAGTTCAAGCTGGATAAGGGCGATCACACAATAATTCACAATACCGATATATTCAGAACGAATACCTTCGGCGATTTTATGGGTGCCTTTTTCTTCGATGCTTCGGATACGCTGCGCTTTGATGAATATCTGGTCGGTGAGCGAAGTGGGGCGAAGTATCCGCCACGCGCTGCCGTAGTCTTTCATTTTTTTTACATAAATATCTTTGCAAATGCCGATAATGGCGTCAAACTGCTGAGATGTTTTATTCATTATAAAAATTTTAATAAATTAGCAAAATAATTATTTGGCACAAATTGTAACTATTCAGCCACTATATTAGCCTTAATAGCCACAGATTTCACAGATTTTAAACTACCAAAGGTAGTTTTCTTTGTGAACATAGCAAAGCGATCTCACGAACACATTGAAAATAAAAAAAATAATTGTGAGTAAAATTTATAAAAAATAATAATTTTAATCTGTGTAATCTGTGGCATGTATTTGTTTTTTAACATTTTAAATCGGCGGAGTAGTTACCACAAATTTAATCCTGAACGATGAATTCACAGCATAAAAATACATTTTTTTCTTCACAAAAAACCATCAACTGCGGAGGAAGGCTTATATCGCTCGAAAACCCATTAGTGATGGGCATTCTGAACATCACACCTGATTCCTTTTACGATGGAGGCAAACATAAGGACATGGATAATGCCATGAAACATTGTGCGAAAATGCTCGAAGAAGGCGCCAATATCATTGACATCGGAGCAGTTTCTACAAAACCCGGAGCTAAAGAAGTTACACAGGAAGAGGAAGAAAAGCGATTAATACCGGTATTGAAAAAGATGACAAAAGAATTTCCGGATGCTATTTTTTCAATTGACACTTACCGTTCATCTATCGCCAGGATGTCTGTTGATTGCGGCGCTCAGATGATCAATGATATTTCTGCCGGTGCTTTCGATGAAAATATGTTCGGAATAATTTCCGAACTCCAGGTACCTTATATTATTATGCACATACAAGGTACTCCTGCCGATATGCAAAAAAATCCCGTTTATGAAAATGTAGTAAAAGAAGTGATAACATATTTTTCTGAAAAAGTTGCAACACTCAGAAAATTGGGCGTAAATGACATTATCATTGATCCCGGGTTTGGTTTCGGAAAAACCGTTGAACACAATTATGAACTGCTTCGAAACCTTGAATATTTTTCATTCTTCGGACTTCCATTGATGGCAGGTGTTTCCAGAAAATCTATGATAAACAAAGTTTTGGGTACAAAACCCGAAGATGCTTTAAACGGGACAACAGTTTTAAATACCATCGCCCTGATGAAAGGAGCGAATATATTGAGGGTACATGATGTAAAAGAAGCTGTGGAAGCAGTGAAACTTGTTGAAATGACTATAAATGAATAAATTTGAAATGTTTTACCTATTTTTGAGTTCTGATTAACAAATAATAATGCTGCCATTAATCATCACCGGTTTTATCACCATCCGCTGGCTCGACGTGATCGACGTACTGCTTGTTGCCATTTTGTTTTATCAACTGTACAGCCTGATAAAAGGCACCGGTACAATAAATATTTTTATCGGTATCATCGCCATTTACCTGATATGGGTATTGGTAAAGGCATTCGAAATGGAATTACTAACCGAGATACTTGGACAATTTATTTCAGTAGGTATGATCGCACTGATTATAGTGTTCCAGCAGGAAATACGACAGTTTCTTCTTTTGCTCGGGTCACCCAATTTTCTGAAAAAAGGATCAAAAAGTTTTATAAACATAAAATGGCAGTTGAATCAATTGGAAGGACTTGATATAGAACCTATTGTGAACGCTTGCGAAAGTATGGCATCTTCGCATACCGGAGCATTGATCGTAATAGCAAAAAAGAACGAGTTAAAACCTTACGTGGAAACAGGCGAATTACTGAACGCAAGTATCTCCAAACAACTTTTAGAGAATATATTTTTCAAGAATAGCCCGCTTCATGATGGCGCTGTTATCATTAGCGGAAACCGCATCAAGGCTGCGCGCTGCGTTTTACATGTTTCTGAAAAGGCTGATTTCCCTTCGTATGTTGGTTTACGCCACCGCGCTGCAACTGGCATTACCGAAGAATCGGATGCCATTGCCATTGTGGTTTCCGAACAACGCGGAGAAATTTCCATCTCTCAAAACGGCATACTCACCATCAATATAAAAGCTCAAAAATTAAGGGAAATTCTGATAAAGGAGTTTCAGGTGATATAATATTACTGTTCCGATTGTCTATGAATTTCTGATATTCCATTTTATACCAAACCAAATCAGGTTTTAGGTTGAAAGGTTGAGCGGCTGGTTTGGTTGCCCAACCCATTAACTCAATACCTGAACAGTAACGATATAATTCAGTAAGCGCTACCTTTTACTTCTTAGCTACCAAACTATCAGCCTTCTGTTTAGCTTCAAATTCCTGTATCAATTGTTCCGTGGTTTTGCCAAGATTATCAAGGCAAGCTTTTGCATCATCAGCAAATTCGTGAGTGGGATATTTTCTTAAAAATACTTCATATGCTTCACGGGCTTTATTGATATTTTTCAGCTTATCATCATAAACAAAAGCTTTCAGAAACATGCAATCGGCAACCTTATTGAATGTGGGATAATCATTAATGATCTTATCAAATAATTCAATAGAAAGCTTCGGCAACGCAATGTTCATAGACATGTTAGCAGCCTTGAAAAGAAAGTTAACGGAATTGGTGTCTTTGGGATATTTTTTTGCAAAGTCAGTATATGCATTTACGAGTTCTTTTGCTTTTTCAATATTAAATGGAGCAGCAGTGTTCGTGAAAACTGTCTTTTCAATATCTGTAATCTTTAATAAATCTTTATCCTTACTGTTGGAGCAGGATGTGAGGATGAATGCTGTAAACATGGCAAATGCAATATTTTTTTTCATACGTTTGTTTTTTATGAGTTTTTGACAAAGTTGCTGTTATAAGTAAGGCGTTCTCTTTCGTGTCATTGTCGTGCGTATTTATCAAGTTACATATTTGTCTGCTGGCTTTGAGCGGTCGCACGAAAATTTAGTTTTCTTAGAGGGCATTGTTTCTTTTTTGTTTTGCGTTGGCAATTGTAATCTTTTTTAAAATTTTTGGTTTGTGTTTCGGCTTATGTGAATTTTAAATGTGCTTACAACTAGCGTTAGGAATTTTTTTAATTTATTGTCACGCGGCAAGTACAAGTTACCTGTCTCGTAACTGTTGTCGTTGAAGTTATGTGTTTCTGATAAATTAATTTGTATAACCTGTTTCAGAAAGCCACTTATTAAGCTCGTTTACTAAATTACCTTTATTATCATATTTTGAAAGTGTCTTAATAAATTCATCAAATGTTAAAAATTCACCATAATATGTATTATATATTTCTTTAATAAATTTTTCCCAAGATTCATTACCCATCAGGTTTTTAAGCTTATTAACAACTAAAGGCCCTTTTTGATAAATCACATATCCGTCTTCTTGAACATATACATTTTTTATTTCAAAGATTGAGGATTCTTTACTTTTGTCTATATCGTTATAATTAGCTAAATAAGTTTTTAATTGTTTTTTAAAACTATCATTGCCCATCATATTTTGGATATATAACGCCTTGAAATATTCATTAATTGATTCTTCAAGAAACCAGCGACCTTTTGTTTTTGAATTTATATAAATACCACCACCCCACCATTGATGAGCAACTTCATGAGGTGGCCAATCACTGTAACCGAGTTTAAAGTAATTAACGAAAGGCGGGCCAAACACAATTAATGTGCTTAAAGATTGTACAAACTGTACCCTGTTATCTGGAATTTCAACCAAGTTTAACTGTTTATGTTTATAACGTCCGATATATTTGTTATAAAATGAAAAAGATTTACACACCTCATCTATTATTTTATTATTTACAGCAGTATCAGTGGAAACAAAATAAAAATTAATATTTATACTATCTATACTTTTAGTCAAAGTAGACATACTATCGGATTTAGCTATAATAAGAGGGTATGAGTAATAATTATTATTTTCGAATTTATATTCGATATTATTGTTAATATTCTTTTTATCAATCAAATCTCCCACCGTAAAGACAGTATAATTATTAGGTGTAACAACATTTAATTTCCAACTTGCAATATCATCATATTGCAGGGGATACCAGCGGGTTTCCCTACGTTGAAAAATCAAATTTTTAAAAATAAAGGAATCTATTGGTAATGTATATTCAAAACAGATATTCAATATATTGTTTTTCTTAAATAATTCAGGCATTATAATTAACAATGTGTCATCATCAAAGGATATCCGCGAAATTTCCATTACTGTACTTCCTGTCTTTACAGATTTTATTGAGGCATAAGGGCAGAGCAATATTTTAAAAGAATTTGAATTAACAGTTTTCTCAATTATAAGATTAGCTGTTATATCAATGAATCTTTTATTAAAATCGCAATTTGCCTTAATATCGTAAGAAGTAATATTTATGATATTTATGGTTGACCTTTGCCCAAAAACACTATGAATTACGAAACAAAAACAAATTAAAAATGTATATAATAATTTTATCATAATTTCACACTTTTAAATTGCATTTATTTGACGAATATTTTCAAAATAATCAGGTTTGAAATTTTTAATTTTCTGATATAAAACCAAGTGTTTATCCCATCGCATTCTTTTTAATTCACATTTATGTTTGAGAGGTATATTGATGGTTTTATATTCAGTATATTTTTCTGCAAAACAACTACCACTGCATAAATATTTAACCCAACAATCTTTGCATGATTCTAAAGTATTCACATAAGGAGAAATAATTTTTTCCAATTTTGATTTATTAATACCAGTGTCAAGAGTTCCAATATTAGCATCCAATAAATTGCTTAAATTTTGGCAACTATATAGTGTATTATCAGAATTTACGGTCAAAATAGCACGACCAGCTGAGCATGTATATTTTTTTGCTTGCCGGAAATGAATTCTTCTTAATGCCGATACTATATTATTACAAAATATTTTTTCATTTCTCTTTACCTTTTCAAAATAGTATTCAATTAAATTAAAATATTGAACTCCTATGCTTTGAACTTTCTCATCATTAAATACTGCTGATTCTGAAAATTTAAAATTTGGCTTTACAGTAAACTCAAAAGAGAATTCTGTTTCCAGTTTTTCAAAAAAGTCAACAATTTCTACTAAATTTTCACAGTCTGATGTTATTGTTGGACGAAATGAATGTTTAACATTGTATTTTTTTAGTAATTCAATATTTGATATTACTTTATTAAAACTTCCTTTGCGGTTGTGATAAGGTCTGTTTTTGTTGTGTTTGTATTCTGGCCCGTCTAAACTCACAAAAATAACAGAACCGTACTTTTGGAAGACATTTAATAACTGTTTATTTAAAATAGTTCCATTGGTAGTAGCAGATAAAGTAAATTTTTTTCCTAAATTTTTTATAATTATTTCTTCACAGTAGTTTGCTATTTCAACAATAAGTTTATAATTAATAAATGGTTCTCCGCCAAAAAAAACTATACCGTAATATTCTTCGTTTGGATTTATTGAAACTAAAAAATCAATAGCTTTTTTTGCGGTTGTTAAATTCATCAATGGAAGAGAGTAATTTTTATCAGCAAAAGCAAAACAATATGTACAATTTAAATTACATTTTGTGCCGGAAACATTTAGAATTAATGAATTAATCCTTTCACTTGTTAACGCAAAATCCGGCTTAGGATTGTTTTCTAATTGGTTTCTTATAAAAGTACCGACTTGCTTAAGTTGCGTATCAGTAAGATAACTATCTATAGACTTCTTTTTAGACTCGCTGATTTTTACATATTCTTTTATGTATGGATTATCAAGTTTATATAACTGTAGTTGTTCGGAAAAAAATATATATTTTTCCTCATCGCATACAAAGATATGATGACCATTCAGTTTCAAAAAAATGACATTTTTTTTGGATTTTATAATAGTAGGCATAAATAATTATAAATAAGGATGATAAGCGAATTTGAAAATAAATTTTGCTTATTTTGTAAAACTTATATTATTTAGTTGGTAATGGCTCAATTACTCTTATACAGCCGCAAGGAGCAACAATAGTCCCATCGCATGCAGTTTCACATACAGTTTTAGTAACGCTTATATCTTTACCATCGTTGATTAGTCTCATATCCAAATTATACAAATTTACAATAGCTTTCTTATTTAAAGATAATTGAGGTATATTAATTCTCGGTATCCATCTAAATATCACTTTTCCCGCAGCAAGCCCAATACTTGCAGTCAACGCTGTCACGAAATCATGTCCTGCAATTTTAACACCATCTTTCATATCAGTTGAATAATCTCCTTTATATGTAAAAAACAGGGCTGCTTGCATCGCTGCTGAAACCCAATAAGGAAGATTTGCAATATCAATTGCGGAATTAGTATTTAAAAACCGGAACCATGGGCTCGTTTTACCATCGGTAATTTGTTTTAACCAATAATTAAATACTGTTGTGCCTATTTGAGTAACAAAAAACAGTGGTATTCGTTCTTTAAAAGTGAGATATTTTGATTTTGAAATATTATCCTCGGCATCGGAGATGAAATTAGGTATTTCAAGCGGTTGTGTTTTTATTATTGTGATTAATAAAACATCTATAAAAACTGCCTGTTCAATTGAGAAAGATTCAATTTTACTATTAATATAATTATTTACGGCATGTGGAACTATTGAAGTAATTTCGATTTCTGTCAATTTTGGCTTTCCAAATCCAAGGGACTTTATTACATAACTTTCAATATAATTATTGAAATCTTCAAAAGTAGGTGTTCCAGTAATATTTTTAATGAGGTCATCAAGACCATCAGAGGTATATTTACCTAATAATGGATACGGATTAATTGATTGTGTTGCCATAGTTTTTATATTTAAAATTAATAATTATTTGTTAAGTTTCATCCCGTAATACTGTGGGGTTGTGTTAAACAATCCTGTTTTGATTTAATTTGATGATGCAAAGATAAAATTTTATTATTTAAATAAAAAAGGATTTTCTAAAAAAATTCTGGTTTTAATTCAACCCACTTTACAATAGAATCAAATAGAGTTTTTCATAATTTTATTTCACAAATCACTTATAAAATAATGTCAGATTGCTGTGCAAAGACGAGTGTTGTCGCCAAAACCGCATAAATTATTATTGCTGTTTTGAAAATTGTAAATGTCTATTTCATATGTTGTAGGTTTTAAATTGTTTATAAATGTAATTGTTTTTTGGTTTCTTTTTAAAAGTGTGTGAGCAAAAAAACTAAATTTTCGTTTTCTTTTTTGTCGCCAGTGTCCACGAGTTGCAAAAGTGTCGGGTTGCTGAGAAAGTGTCCACCGAATATTTTCAGTGTCATTTTTCTATATCGGTTCCCTCTTTGGTGTCCGTTGAAGTCGGTCATTGGTGTCATTGGTTTTGTTTTTACGCCTTACTTATAACTCATTTATAGGTCTGACAAAATCATACTGTTACAGCTACTGTTGGTTGCATTAGTCTGGCAAAATATTTTTGAATAACAAACATTCGAACAATTGTACATTAAGTCGTTGTTCCAAATCAAAATCCTTTTTTTCTTTTTTCATAATTCGATTGTTCAAATGTTCGTTTGCTCGTTTGTTCAAATATTTTAAATTACACTTTTTGGTTCTGGCTATGCCAGGTTAAGGGGTTATTACATAGAACTCTTGTTAATAATTAATATTTCCAACACAACTTGTCCCGATTTGTCGGGATCAAAATAATATTTAATGACTCACGCAAGAGGTTTAATGACTCAATATTAAAATAATTCTTATTTTCGCACTGATTTATATGAGAACAGTTTTCTCCATATTACTTCTTATACTTTTTCTGTTCAATGTTTCAGGGTATTTTGTTGTATTTAAATTAATGCGATACAATGCCCGTAAAGAAATGAAGGCATATATAAAGCAAAACCTGCGCGATGATGAAATGGAAATAGTGGTTGTTCCAAACAGCGAAATTGGCGCTTCAGGATCAGGATTCAGGTTTGTGGAAGAAAATGAATTTATTTATAACGATAAACTTTATGATATTGTGAAGAAAAAAACTGATGGCAACAATACTATTTTTTATTGCATCAACGATAAACAGGAAGAGAAATTATTTGCAGGCATCAATGAACATATAAAACGTAACACCGACCAGAACCTGCCTGCCGGCAGGCAAGGTACACCTGCAAAAGACAAATCGAATAACTTAACAAAAAGTATTGTAAAAGAAGCATTACCTGAAAAACCAGGATTTTTATGTTGTGATATAACTCAAGCCACTACTCATTTTAAATACGTTTCGCTTATACAGAAACAATTTATTCCCATCCTCTCACCGCCGCCCAAAGCCTGTTAGATTTATACTGTGCGTGGGATAAAATTATACGTTACAATTGGTATAGAGGAATAGAGATATAAGGCGCACAAAACCTATACCTTTATAACTTTATACCATATACCTATTATGTACAAATTTATCCCGTTTTTAATATAATCATTATTCTTCAATACTCATTTTTTATATCCGGGGATTTCATTTGCGAAATCTTTGTTGGATGTATGTATTTATTTTATTTATAATTTATATTTATCATGAAAACAAAAATATTTTCCATACTTATATTGGCTTTTATGGGAATTCCATATAGCCTGTTCTCACAAACAATAAAAATAATAGACAAATCCGATTTACAGGCAATAAGTAATGTAAGCATTACAAATAAAAGCAAATCATTTGTTGCTTCTACTGATAACAAAGGGAACGCGGATATTTCGAAATTACCAAAGTCAGATTCGCTTTATATTACTCATATTGCTTATCAACCTGTTGTTATAGCCTATTCAGAGATAAACAAAAACAACATAGTTAAATTGACAGATAATGCTGTTAAATTGGACGAAGTAGTTTTGTCTGCTAATAAAATTGAACAACCAAAATCGAACATTCCAAATAAAATCGAGGTAATAAGTTCAAAACAAATAGCATTTAATAATCCTCAAACATCAGCGGATATGCTTGCAAATACTGGAAATGTATATATTCAGCAAAGCCAGATGGGTGGTGGAAGCGCCATTCTAAGAGGCTTTGAAGCAAACAGAGTTTTATTAGTTGTTGATGGAGTTAGAATGAACAATGCAATTTACAGAAGCGGACACCTTCAAAGTGTTATCACAGTTGATCCTAATGTTTTAGAAAAAACCGAAGTTTTATTTGGACCTGGTTCTGTTATTTATGGCAGTGATGCTATTGGCGGCGTAATGCATTTTTACACAAAAAATCCCCGATTGTCAAATAACGATAAAATATTCATTACCGGAAACGTGTTTACTCGATACTCAAGTGCAAATACTGAAAAAGCAGGTGGTTTTACTTTAAATATCGGAAGTAAAAAATGGGGTTCTCTCACAAGTATTTCTTACAAAGACCTGGGTGATCTCACCACTGGCAGCGTTAGAAATCCATTTTATGGTAATTGGGGAAAATGCCTCTTATATCCTGAAAGAATTAATGGCGTTGACAGTATGCTTGTTAATTCTAAATATAATCTTCAAAAGAACACCGGCTATTCTCAATACGACATATTGCAAAAAATATTATTTAAACCAAATGCTTCGGGTGCGTATATTCTCAATTTACAGTATTCAAATTCCAGTGATATTCCCAGATACGACAGGCTTGTACCTGATGCTACTGGTAAAGCGCCTTATGCTGAATGGTATTATGGTCCTCAGACACGTGCTTTTGGCTCATTAAAGGCATCGTATATAAAAGAAAAAGGATTTTTCAATACGGCAGATATAACGGCAGCGTACCAAAATATTTCAGAAGACAGAATTCAACGTAAATTCGGGAAATCAAGTAAAGAATATCGTGAAGAAACTGTTGATGTCATTTCTTTAAATGTTGATATGTCTAAGAATTTAACTAAAATAAATAAACTTGTTTACGGTTTAGAGGTTGTAAATAACAAAGTCAAGTCTGTTGCTTATGCAGAAAACATTAAAACTTCTGAAATTACAAAGAATATTTCTTCCAGATATCCTGACAATGGAAGTACAATGAGTTCTTATGCTGCATTCTTAAGCCACAATTGGGAAATTGGGGAAAAAATTAATTTTTCACAGGGAGTAAGATATAGCTATATTACTATGAATTCTGAATACAGCGATACTATGATGGCTATAATGAAATTCCCATTTGATAAAAAAATCGTGCAAAAAAACGGTGCATTTAACGGAAGTTTAGGCCTTGCATGGAAACCCGGGTGCGGCTGGAATGTATCGCTTTTAGGATCATCAGGTTTCAGAGTACCAAACGTGGATGATCTGACTAAAGTAAACGATTCTAAAGGTAAATCCCAATTGCTTGTTGTTCCGAATCCTGATTTAAAACCTGAATACGCTTATAATGCTGATTTAACTATCGGCAAATTATTTTCGGGAAATATATTAGTTGAAGGAACTGTATTTTATACTCTTCTAAAAAATGCTATCGCCGCAAAACCTTTTAAGTTCAACGGACAGGATTCCATTATGTACGATGGTTTTTTATGTCAGGTACAGGCTAATGTTAATTATGGAAACGCTAATGTTTATGGTGCACAGGCAAATATAAAAGCTCAGATTACCAAAACATTCTCTATTAACAGTAATCTTACATATACTTATGGAAGAATTGTTGATAATGATATGCCTTTCGACCATATTCCTCCAATATTTGGTAAAACTTCGTTCAAATTAGAAATTGACAAATTCAAATCGGAGTTTTATGTGAGGTATGCCGGTTGGAAAAAAGTTGAAGATTACAACATTACCGGAGAAGACAATTTTACAACTGCTACAGTTAATGGTCTTCCATCATGGTACACTTTAAATATTATGACAGGCTACCAAATAAATAAATTTATAAGTTTACAGGCAGGCCTTGAAAATATTATGGACGTTCATTATAGGGCATTTGCTTCCGGAGTTAGCGCTCCCGGACGTAATCTGATTGTTGCCCTGCGAGGAAATTTTTAAGACAAAAATTATAAAAAAAAATCTCTCATGCTTTATATCAGTGTGGGAGATTTTTTTAAAACTCTGAGGTCTCTGTGTTAGAAGAATTTACAAAATTTCCAACACAGAGTGCACAAAGTAAATTGAGTTACACAGAGGCTTTTGAAACAGCCTCTTCAGAGAGGGACAGAATTACAGGAATATTTTATCTTTGCTTTTTAATCTTTCTGTTATGAACGGAGCACATTTACATCTTATCCTTAGTCATATTACCATTGTTGGCGCAGGCTTCACGATGCTTCTTCTGATTTTTGCACTGGTTCAAAATAGCAAAGAATTAAAACGCACAGCGCTTTGGTTTGCAGTGATTACGGGCATTACATCTTTAGCAGCCTATTTTACAGGCGACAGCGCAATTTATTGCCACTCTGCTGGCAGTAAAAACCGCACTGACCGGTGGAAAAATAAGGCATACTGAGATTGAAAATGCTCTGACTGTAAAACCAATAATACCTGATTCAGTTAAAAGTAAGTGAATAATCTGTGGTATATTTTGATTGCCAACACAATTCATAAAAGACCTAATTAAAATATGAAAAAAAATCTTTTAAAAATCTTAAGTATAGCCTTTATATTTTTTATAAGCAGTAAAATTCAGGCGCAAGGATATACTACCGTTGATTCTTTAAATAAAACTTACCTTAACTGGTACAACCTCGATCCGGAAATTGATAAGATACAAGGAGCATCTGTTGATCGTGCTTATAAAGAATTATTAAAAGATAAATCTCCAAAGAAAAAAATTGTTGTTGCAGTTATTGATGGCGGTGTTGATACTGCACATGTTGATCTGAAAGGTAAAATATGGACAAACAAAGATGAAATTCCCAATAATGGCGTTGATGATGACAACAATGGCTATGTTGACGATGTTTATGGCTGGAACTTCATCGGTAATGCAAAAGGGGAAAACATTACGGGTGAAAATTTGGAATATGTGAGGATCGTAAAAAAAGGAAATCTTATCTACAAAAATATAAAACCTGTGGTGAGCATAGCCGAACCATCAATAAATGAAATCCCTGCCTCTCAGCAAAACGACTATAAAACCTATCTTATCTGCAAAACCAAATATAATCAGGAATTGGAAAAATACCGGTCAGAGATAAAAAAAATGGAAGCATTGAAAGAAAAATTAAATGCTGCAGAGAGCAAGATCAAAGTGTTACTGGGGAAAAATACGTTTACTCAACAGGATGTCAATAACATTAGTTCCAAAAATAATGATATCAAACAGGCAAAAGATTTTTTACTTTCTATATACAAGGAAGGGCTTTCACGCGATATTTTGAATGGAACAATAAAATATGACAGCACATATTTGGGTAAATTTCTTAACCTTGAACTTAACCCGAGAAAAATCGTTGGCGATAAGCCCGAAGATATTACAGATATTAAATACGGAAACAACAATGTGAAAGGACCGGATTCAGGACATGGAACTCTGGTTGCAGGGATTATTACTGCGAACAGGGATAACAATATTGGCATCAATGGCATAGTTGAAAATGTGGAAATAATGGCATTGAGAGTTGTTCCTGATGGTGACGAGCGCGATAAGGATGTTGCACTCGCTATACGATATGCCGTTGATAATGGCGCCAACATCATCAACATGAGTTTTGGGAAAGCTTTTTCGCCTCAGAAGAAATTTGTTGACGATGCTGTAAAATATGCTGAAGAACATAATGTTTTATTGGTTCATACAGCAGGTAACGATGGCGTAAATAATGATAGTTTTCCGCATTTCCCGAATATGAAATTTATTGACGGATCTTTTTCAAAAAATAAAATAACAGTAGGCGCTTCTTCACGGAATCCTGATAAAAATTTTGCAGCTTATTTTTCAAACTATGGGCAGTGTGTTGATTTGTTTGCTCCCGGTGTTAAAATAATGTCTCTATTACCGGAAAACAGGTATCACATAGCAAACGGCACAAGTTTTTCCTGCCCTGTTGTATCAGGTATTGCAGCCCTTGTTTGGTCGTATTATCCTGAATTGACCGCTGTACAATTAAAAGAAATTATTTTGAAATCCGCCACACCTCATTCCAAACTAAAAGTATATTGCCCGAACAAAAAAACTCAGGGAAAGAAGAAAATTAAGTTTTCGAAACTATGCAAAACTGGTGGAACCGTCAATGCATATAAGGCGATAATTATGGCTGAAAAGTTTAGCGAACCTGCCCGCCGCCTGCCTGACCGGTAGGCAGGGTAGGCAAGAAAAAATAATGACCTGAAAATACTTAAGGGTAACTCTAAAAACCTCATCGTCATTGCGAACCATGAGGAACGAAATGGGAAGCAATCTTATGTAATTTGCTTTCCCGAAATTTCGGGATTAAGATTGCTTCGGTCGTACCTTCCTCGCAATGACGTTCTAATTTAGTTTTTAGAGATGCCCTATATTGAATGTGCAATCGGTATTAATTTCTCCTGAAGTTCCTTCTGTCGCCGCCGCCGCTGTTTCTGTCGTTGTCAAAAGATCTTCTTCTTGGGCCGCCTTCCGTTCTGGGTTTTGCAATGGAAACAAGAATCTGTTTACCGTCATAATCGGCCTGGTTTAATTCTTCGATGGCTTTGGTACCTTCTTCATCGGTTTTCATTTCAACAAAACCGAAACCTCTTGACCTTCCTGAGAATTTGTCGGTAATTACTTTAGCAGATGTTACTTCACCATACTCTTCAAAAAGTTGCTTTAAATCATCGTCGCTGATTCTGAAGCTCAAATTGGAAACAAAAATGTTCATAAAATAAAATTTAAAAATGAATAAATGATTTGATCTGAGTTTTGAACGGGAGAGCAGATTATAGGATTATTACCTTAAGCGGAAACTCAAAACTATATGGTTGCGGAACCCTTATTAAAAACTATTATCAAAAATTAACGTTGCAAAGATAAATAAAAAAACAAAGCTATTAATATATATTTATCTTTAAATAAAAAATATCTTTTCTCAGGAGTCTTTAAACTCTGTTTTCTCTATAAAAATAGGGACATGGAGATGAAATATTATAGAAATAAGTTTTTAAACATTTATTAACTGATTGGAACTCCTTATTTATTGCTTCACAATACTCTTCACTGCAAAGCCTTTTGAAGAACGGAGCTTTAGCAGATACATTCCTGAAGGTTGATCGTTCAGGTTAACATCTGTTCTGTTAGTTCCAATTCCTATATTCCATAACTGTTTGCTAACAAACCTTCCAA
>Ga0265296_1002732_pt1 | contig 17315 bp, 17 predicted proteins | sample MunlanPumphouse1_FD_189073 | JGI IMG/M metagenome (GOLD analysis project Ga0265296, IMG submission 189073) | Groundwater microbial communities from a municipal landfill in Southern Ontario, Canada - Pumphouse #1 | ecosystem: Environmental > Aquatic > Deep subsurface > Groundwater | place...
AAGATCGAAAACTTTGTGGCTCATTACAACGCCAAATCCAAACCGTTTATGTGGACCGCAACCGCGGACTCAATATTCGAAAAACTTCAAAGACTTTGTAAAGGTATTTGTGAAACAATACACTAGGAGATAAATTACTTTTATCAGCGCAACCGGGTATTAATCCTCGGTTTCCCCGTTCTCCTGGGTTTCACTGTTCTCCTCTCTTTCTACATTCTCCCGGGTTTCGCCGCGCTCTTCCCCGGCCTCTTGCCCCTCTCTTTCCTCATACTCCTTGTCTTCCCAGACTCTGCGTCCCTTAACGACCACCATGGTCTTGCCTTTTTCCGCCCAATTATACAGCCAACTCATGTAGGGTTGTTCCACATGGATGCAGCCGTGGGTGGCCCATTCTGATTTCTCGCCAGGTTCGGCAACATATCCTTCGTGAATGGCCCTGCCTCTATAATCGAAAAAGAGGGAGTAAGGCATCGGGGTCTTATATTGGCGGGAATAATAATTAATTTCTTTAATTTTTATCACATAGGTTCCCGGGGGCGTCGGGGTTTCATCATCGCCGGTCAAGATGGGAAATTCCGCCAGCTTCCTCCCCCGTGCGTAGGCAGCCCCCACCTGGTTCTCCTGGTCGATCCAAATTACTTTGGCATATTTTTGGAAAATATCCGCTGCAGAAGGTGCAGGATAGAGATGAATACAAAGAACATAGATGAGGAAACAGAGACATTTTTTCATCAGGTCAATCGCCATCCGTTCGTAGGTCGTTAAGGATGATCAATTATCGCCGCCACAGAATTTAGGAGTGCAATGCGGACCGTGCATTACTCTGGGGCGGCGCTCCGCGGTGGGGAGGTGGGGGACGCCGGTGCGGCTCTCTTGGTGGGAGGAGATAAAACCGAGAGGGGGTCGATCAGCGTTATCCTGGGATTAGTGGTTAAATTCTGCCAATTAAGGTGGCCTGGAGGGAAGGGGACGGGAATCCAGGCAAAAGTCAGATGTAAGTGCGGGAGAATATCCGTTTTCTCCCGGGAAAATTCCGAGACCACCGCAATGGTTTCCCCTTCTTCTACTTTTCCCCTGGCCTTAATTGAAGTTAGCGGGTTGGTGTGGCCATAAATAGTATAGAGCTGCCTCTGGCACGGGGAAAATATCTCATGGCTGAGGTAGATTGATTTTCCGAGAAAATCGGTTTCGGTCTTGACGATATTTCCAGAGAAAGTGGCAGGTATTTTGATGTTTTTATCCAGGTTATTAATCTGGCCATCTGCTTTTTTAAAATAGCAAAGATCTATTCCTTCATGGGCAGTAGGTCTTTTCTTCTTATCGCCCCACCATTTCTCCGAAGAATTGAAGAGCATCCCCGGATAAAAGACCCACTTTTCAAAGTTTTTCAGATAGGGTTTATTGCTTGCCAGCAAAAAGTCAAAAAACCTGCTTTTCTGAAGGTTTGCTTCCATGTTTCTCCGAACTCCCGGATTCCTGGTTGGCAGCCGGGGCAGAACTGCGCCTCAACTGCGGTAATCGGCGTTGATGCGGATGTAATCCTCGGTGTAGTCGCAGGTGTCGTAGTAATCCGCGAAGGTCCCGGCGTTGAGGTCGATGTTCACGGAAAAATTGCCGGTCTTGATGAGTTCCTGGGCCTTGGCTTCCGCGTCAGCCCCCAGCCCCTGACCGTGGTGCACGACCTGGTGGTCCCCAAAGGCGATGGCGACGAACTCCGGGTTAAATCTCGCGCCAGAGCGGCCCAACGCGGCCATGATTCTACCCCAGTTGACGTCCTCCCCGGCCATGGCCGTCTTCACCAGGGGGGACAGCGCCACGGTCAAGGCCGCTTTCCGGGCCTCAGCCGGGCTGGCCGCGCCCTTTACATTCACCCGGAAGAAGTGCCGGGCCCCTTCGCCGTCGGCCACCACCTGGCGAGCCAGGTCCCCCAGCACCAGGTTGAGTGCTGCACCCAGGGCCGCTATCTCCGGCCCCGGGCCGGTAATCAGCGGATTTCCGGCGTTGCCGCCGGCGAGCAAGAGGATGGTGTCGTTGGTGGAGGTGTCCCCGTCCACGGTGATGCGGTTGAAACTGACGGGCAAGGCCTGGCGCAGCAGGCCTTTCAAGACCTGGGGGCTGGCGGCCGCGTCCGTAAAGACAAAGACCAGGAGGGTGGCCAGATCCGGGTGGATCATGCCCGAGCCCTTGGCCACTCCGGCGAGGATGAAGTCCTGGCCGGCGATTTTGCCGGTGAACTGGGCGGTCTTGGGCCGGGTGTCCGTGGTCATGATGGCCCGGGCCACTGCCGGCAGGCCCTCAGGGTGGAGCCCGGACACCAAATCAGGCAACGCGGCCTTGATTTTGCCGGCAGGCAACGGCTGGCCGATGACCCCGGTGGACGCGGGGAGCACCAGGCGCTCCGGAATTTTGAGCAGCTGCGCGGCCAGGCCGGTGGTCTCCCGGGCCGCGATCAGGCCCTGGTCGCCGGTGCAGGCGTTGGCGTTGCCCGCGTTAACCAGGATGGCCTGGGCCTTACCGGCACGCAGGCGCTGTCTGGTGAGGAGCACCGGCGCGGCCTTCACCCGGTTGGTGGTGAAGACCCCCGCGGCCGCCACCGGCTGGTCCGCGACCATCAGGGCCAGGTCCGGAACGCCAACCTTCTTGATGCCCGCCATGGCCGCGGCAAAACGAAATCCCGGAATGATCATATTCGCCTCTTTAAAAAATTATCACCACAAAGACACCAAGGCACAAAGGCGCACAGAGAGAATCTTTTCCTTGGCGGCTTTGCCGTAAAGGCAACAATATATCTCTGTGCCTCTCTGTGTCTTGGTGTCTTTGTGGTTAATTTTTTTCTTTTCCCGCCGCAACTGCGGCGTTAAAACCGGGGATTATCACTTCATCGCTTCCCTGGTAATCGGTTGCCGGATAATGGTCTTCAGTTTCTCCGGCGCGGTGCGCCGGGGATCGCTGAGATAAATCTCGTGGTGTTTGCCGCCGAGGTGATAACCCTGGTCGCTGATGAACCGGTGGAGCCGGGCAATAGTAGGCCCCTCGCCGCCATAGGGGCCGAGATGCATGATCTGGGCGGCCGGTCCCTCGTCATAAATCTCCAGGCGCAACTCATCCAGAAAGGGCAGGTCCTTCTTTTTTCTCAGCGCGGCCAGGGCCTGGGCCAGGAGATCTTTGGTAACCTGTGCCGGCTGGAGGATCATCAGGGTCCAGCGCCACTCATCACGGCGGTCCAGGTCGAACTCGCAGCCCATCCGCATCCCCCAGAGACCCTCCAAAGGGGCCACCACATAATCCCAACCCTGGTTCTTCAGCAGGAACTTGAGGGCGTAGGACGCGGCGAACAAGGCCTCCACCTTCCCCTGGAAGTCCGGGTTGGCGTCGGGGTCGCCGCCGCCATTCAGCATCAGAAACGGCAGCCGGGGCGCCTCCACCAGGGCCGGGGTCTGGGCGGCAGTCTGATACAGGTGTTTCAGCTCTTTCTTAAAATCGACTTTGGCCATATTGAAGAATTTACCACAGAGACGCGGAGACACAAAGGACCACAGAGAAAAATTTTGCCTTGGCGGCAAAGCCGCCAAGGCAAATATATCTCTGTGTTTCTCCGTGTTCTTTGTGTCTTTGTGGTTAAATTTTTTTACTTCCCATGGCACTTCTTATATTTTTTGCCGCTGCCGCAGGGGCAGGGGTCGTTGCGGCCAACTTTTTTCTGTTGGCGCTCTTGGGGTGGGGTGGGGGCGCTGCCGTCGCCGTGGCTGAAGGAGAGGCGCTGCGCCTTGCGTTGTTCCTCTTCCACCGGCGTTTCCTGGTGGTCCCGCACCTGGAGAACGAAGAGGGTGCCCACGCTGTCCGCCTTGATGCGGTGGATCAGGTCCATGAAGGCGTCATAGCCTTCCCGCTGGTATTCCCGCAAGGGGTCCTGCTGGGCGTAGCCCCTGAGGCCGATGCCGTCCCGGAGGTGGTCCATGGACAGGAGGTGGTCCTTCCAGTGGTTGTCCACCACCTGGAGCATCACCATCTGCTGCAGGCGCTCAAAGAGTTCCGGGCCGATCTGGGCCTTCCGGTCGGTAAAGCGTTGGCTGACCTGTTCCCAGAGGACTTCCTGCAGGTCCCCGTCTTGTTCTTCCTGGAGGCGCATCCGAAAACCGAACTGGCGGTAAAAGGAGTCCCCCAGGGCCTTGAGGTCCCATTCCTCCGGGATACGCTGGGCGGTGTATTCTTCCACCAGGTCCTCCAGCAGTTCCTCGGACATCTCCAGGATATCCTCCGTGAGGCTTTCTCCGGAGAGGATCTGGCGGCGCTGGGCGTAAATTACCTCCCGCTGCTTGTTCATGACGTTGTCGTATTCCAGGAGGTGTTTGCGGATCTCGAAGTTATGCCCTTCCACCCGTTTTTGCGCCTTTTCAATGGCGTTTGAGACTATGCGGTGTTCAATGGGCTGGCCGTCGTCCATGCCTAAGCGGCCCATGAGGCCTTTAATGCGTTCGGACCCGAAGATGCGCAGCAGGTCGTCTTCTAAAGACATGTAAAAGCGGGAGGTGCCGGGATCGCCCTGACGCCCGGATCGGCCCCGGAGCTGGTTGTCGATGCGGCGGGACTCATGGCGCTCCGTGCCCAGGATGTGGAGGCCGCCCCGGTCCACCACGCCTTCCCCCAGAACGATATCCGTGCCCCGGCCCGCCATGTTGGTGGCGATGGTGAGATTGCCCATCTGCCCGGCCTTGGCTACGATTTCCGCCTCTTTCTCATGCTGTTTGGCGTTCAGCACTTCGTGCTTGATGCCTTCCCGCTTGAGGAGGCGGCTTAAGTGCTCGGAGTTCTCAATGGAGGTGGTGCCCACCAGGACCGGTTGGCCCCGCTCATAGCAGTCCCTGATCTCCTCCACCACTGCCTGGAATTTCTCGTCCCTGGTCTTGTAAATAACATCCGGGTAATCGGTGCGGATCATCTTCTGGTGGGTGGGGATGATCATCACATCCAGGTTGTAAATCTTCTTGAATTCCTCGGCTTCCGTATCCGCGGTGCCGGTCATGCCCGCCAGCTTCTTGTACATGCGGAAATAGTTCTGGAAGGTGACGGTGGCCAGGGTCTGGTTCTCGTTTTCGATCTTCACCCCTTCCTTGGCCTCCAGGGCCTGGTGGAGGCCGTCGGAGTAGCGCCGCCCGGGCATAAGGCGGCCGGTGAATTCATCGACAATGAGTACCTGGCCGTCTTTGACGATATAGTCCACATCCCGCTTGAAGATGTTTTGGGCCTTGAGGGCTGCTTGCATGTGGTGGAGGACCTCAATGTTCCGGGGATCGTAGAGGTTGTCCAACTGCAGCAACTTTTCCGCGTGGGCCACGCCGTCTTCGGTGACCAGCACGGAACGGGCCTTTTCGTCGATGGTGTAGTCCTGCTCCAGCTTGAGTTGGATGGCCACCTTGTTGAGAATGTAGTAAAGCTGGGTGGATTCCTCCGCCGGGCCGGAGATGATCAAAGGCGTGCGGGCCTCATCAATGAGGATGGAGTCCACTTCGTCGACGATGGCGTAATTGAAGCCCCGCTGCACGTATTCTTCCAGGGAGAACTTCATGTTGTCCCGGAGGTAGTCGAAGCCGAATTCGTTGTTGGTGCCGTAAGTGATATCCGCGGCATAGGCCTGGCGGCGCTGCTCGTCGTCCAGGCCGTGGACGATGGTGTCCACCGTCAGGCCCAGGAACGTGAAGACGCCTCCCATCCACCGGGTATCCCGGCGGGCCAGGTAATCGTTGACGGTAATGATATGCACCCCGTCCCCGGTCAGGGCGTTGAGGTAAGCGGGCATCACCGCCACCAGGGTTTTACCTTCACCGGTCTTCATTTCCGCGATCTTGCCCTGGTGGAGCACCATGCCGCCGATCATCTGGACGTCAAAAGGGCGCATGCCCAGGACCCGCACGGAGGCCTCCCGGGCCACGGCAAAGGCCTCGGGGAGGAGCGCTTCCAGGTCTTCCCCCTGGGCCAGGCGCTCCTTAAACCGGGGCGTATATTGTTGCAGGTCGCTATCGGCGAGCCCGCGCAGGTGTGGCTCCAGGGAAGTGATGCGGTCCACCAGGGGGGCCAGCCTTTTTAGCTCCCGGTCGTTTTTGCTGCCGAAAATCTTTTTGAGGAATAGATCGATCATATGATTAGCCAGATAAAAACCCGATAAAGCTGGGCTTCACCGGGGATTCGTGTCCTTCTTGAGATATTTGGTAATTATATCATATTACCAGGTGAAGTCGAATCACCCTCTATCGCCACCATCTTCCCGGGCGAGAATCATAGGGAGTTCGTTGCCCTTGCCCGGGAACTTATTTTTAAATTCATTTTTTTCTTCTGGAAAATGACAGTTCTAACCGCCAGGATAAGGCGGTAAGGGACCCGATTATATACTTTACCCCATGAGGCGCAAGGTTGGCGTTACCGGCAATTCAATCAGGTCGCTCCGCAACAGACGGGTGGAGAAAAAGAGAACCTCCAAATTTTCCACCTCACCGGTGGAAGGATTAAGACGGGCAATAACATCATCACCCAGTTCTTCCGAGGCCTGCTCCGGGTATGGGGGGCATTTGTCAATGTAGAGTATGTCCGACCCCCGGTCGTATTTAAAAATCAGTTTCGCGTCCATGCCATTTCTCCCGATTTCCCGGTCTAAGCGCTCAAGTCCAGAATCATGGGGATTTCATTGCATTTGTCCGGAAACTTTAGGCAGTCCTTACACTCGCTCCAGATAATTCGGGGCAGATCATCATTGGGAACTTGCCGGAAACCCAGCCGTTTAAAAAATTGGGGGCGGGTGGTGAGGGCGAAAACTTTTTTCAGACCCAGGGAGTCCGCCTCCTCAATACATTTTTTCACCAGGCGGGAGCCGATGCCCGCTTTTTGAAAATCCGGTAAAACCGCCACGGAGCGAATCTCACCCAAGTCTTCCCAGAATACGTGGAGCGCGGCCACGCCCATGATGGGGCTTTGGTCTTCCCGGTAAACAAAATATTCCCGCACCTGGCTGTAGAGGTCCGCCATGGTGCGCGGCAAGACGTCCCGGTCGGCGAATTCATGCAGCATCCGCCAAATTTCCGGAACTTCCCGGATCATGGCTTTACGAATCATCTCCATGGCTCCCGGGTCCCTTGACAGGGCAGGACCCTTAAAAGATAATTATAACATACTATCCCAGGAGAAACAGATGGCAATAATTGCCCAAGATCAATATGTGGAACTGGAGTACCGGGTGCGCCTGGAAAGCGGGGAGTGGGTGAGGGGTTCGGAGCAGGAGCCGGAGGCCCTGACCTTTGTGGCCGGCTGCGGGGAGCTTCTGCCTGCCTTGGAGCGCCGCCTCTGGGGGCTTAAGGAAGAGGACGCGGTGGAGTTCGTAGTGTCGGCGGCTGAGGCCTTCGGCCCTTATGACCCGGAGAATATCCAGGTCTGGAGCCGCAAAGTTTTCCCCCCGGAGATGGACCTGAAACCCGGGCAGAAAGTGCTGCCCTCGTATCTGCCCATCCCGCCGGAATATCCCCTGGTCGTCAGGGAGGTGGAGGGAGACCGGGTGGTTCTGGACCTGAACCATCCCCTGGCCGGACACGATCTCTATTACACGGTGCGGGTGGCTTTGGTGCGCCCGGCCACCCCGGAGGAGCTGGAGCCCCGGCAGCAATGCCAATCCTGCCGGGAGGAGATGACCTGTGGAACATGAAGAGTCCTCACGCCAAGACGCCAAGGCGCAAAGACGCTGAATTAAAATAGTAAAATAAAAACGGAGGTGGGCATCACCCCGCCTCCGTTAAATTTTTTTAACAATAGTGCCGGAACTCAGGCCTCGGTCACGGTAATCGCGGCTGTGGGACAGACTTCTATGCAGCTCTCGCAGCCCAGGCACTCGTCTTCATTGACCGGGACCGATTTGTCCTCCTGCATTTCCAAGACCCCCACGGGGCAGACGTTGACGCACTCTTCGTCCCCATTGCATTTGTCGTGATCTACTTCAACCCGCCAAGCCATTAACCTTTTCCTCCTTTAATGAAATCATGTGGTCCAGTTGAGAGCTCTGGAGAAAGTCGTTTTGTCATTCTGAGCGAAGCGGAGGATCTCGTCTTTAGAGATTCTTCGGTCGCTTCGCTCCCTCAGAATGACAGAAAAAGGGACTTTGGCAGAGGTCTCAAGCTGGTTCACCATTGGGCCGGTTATCAGGCCGCTTGTGCATTAATATTATTTTATGCCGTCAACTTACTTCAGTCAACAGGGCTTTTGGGGCCGGATCAGAGGTGCTCCTAGGTTGTACTTGCTGAGGATGGGAGAGGAAGCAGAATAGAGAGGGGAGGTTACGAAAAGATGGTGGCCCGGCCCAAACCCCTGGCCGGGTCAGCTTCATAGCTATTTTTCCGGGAAGTGTCTTCAGGGAGCCGGCTAGCCTGGCGGTACTCCCGGGCTCTACTTACCATGGCCGGGGCCCAATGGGGCGCGGCCACGGCATGGAGATGGGTATAGGTGGCGAGCACGTTCTGATATACCAGGCCTTCCCACTGACCCCCCAGGCCCGCGCCGCGACTCACCTTAAAAACCAGGCTCTCTGAAGCCACCGGGTCCGGCTGAATCCGGGAGTAATGGAATTCATGGCCCGTAAGGATGGTGCCTTTGGGGAAGAAGGGATTGTCATGAACTGCTTCCAGGATCGTGTAGCCGTGGCCCTGGGGCCGCTTGCCCATGACAAATTCATAAGGGAAGAGTCCCACCATGGGAAACTTTTCCCCCTGGGTGATGATGGCCTCCCCCAGATACATGAGGCCGCCGCATTCGGCATAAATGGGGAGCCCGGCCTGCGCCGCGGCCTTGATGGCTTTCCGGAAGCTTAAGTTTTCGGAGAGCTGCCGGGCATGGGTCTCAGGGAAGCCGCCGCCGATATAGAGCCCATGAAGGTTGGCAGGCAGCAGGGGGTCTTCCAAGGCGCTGATCTCCAGCAGACGGGCGCCCTGCTGCTCCAAGGCCTCCAGGTTTTCGGGGTAATAGAATTGAAAGGCCGAATCCCGGATGACCCCTATAGTTACAGGTTCATCGGTAACCGGGAGGATCTCGGGCATGGTCACCGGGGGCAGGGGAGGGGCCTGGCAGGCCACCTGCCAGAGGCCGTCCAGGTCCAGATAGCGCTGGGCCAAGTCCCGGGCGGTGCTCACCGCCTTAATGGCGGTGGCGTGTTCCTGGGGCGGCACCAATCCCATGTGCCGTTCCGGGAAGACCGCGCACTTGAGGCGGGGAATGGCCCCCAAGACCGGGATGCCGCAATACTGCTCGATGGACTTGCGGATGATGTCTTCGTGGCGGGGACGGGCGATCTGGTTGAGGACCACTCCCCGGATAGGGGTCTGGGGGTCCATGTGCTGGCAGCCCAGCACCATCGCCGCGGTGGTGCGGGTGCGCATGGTGCAGTCCACCACCAGGACCACGGGGGTCCCCAGAAATTTGGCCAACTCTGCGGTGCTAGAGGTGCCCTGGGCATCCAGGCCGTCGTAAAGACCCCGGTTGCCTTCGATCACGAGGGCGTCTGCCTGGGCGGCGTGCCGGCTCACCATCGCCAAAATCTGGTCCCCTTCCATGAGGAAGGGGTCCAGATTATGGCTGGGGCATCCGGCAGCCAGGGCGTGCCACGCAGGGTCGATATAGTCCGGTCCCTTTTTGAAAGGCACCAGTCTTCGACCCTGGTCACGCCAGGCGGCCAGAAGCCCCAGGGTCAAGGTGGTCTTGCCGGCCCCACCCCTGAGCGCTGCGAGCAGCAGCCGGGGACAGGGCTGATTCATCAGTGCTTTGCGGCGCCTTCTTCGTGAGGGATCTCGACGAAGCTTCCACCGAAGTAGGTGTAGACGCAGCGGCCGCCGTCGATGAGCTCCTTGATGGCGAACTTGACCATGGTCTTGTCCTGGTCAGGGTGCGCTTTGAGGACGGCCTTTTGCAGGTCCATGGCCTTCAATTGCTTTTTGCCCTGGGCCTTCAGAACCATATCGTAAACGAATTCCACTAACTCTTCTTTGGATAGTGCCATTTATCCCACCTGCTTAGAATTTAAAGTGCATCGACGTGCGGTAGGTGTCATAAGCCCACCGGTAGTCGTCAATGTGCTGGAAGGTGAAGGGAATTTCGCAAACCTCAAAGAATTTTTCCCAACCGATGCGCTCGACCCACTCACCGACGCGCTCCCACTTGTTGGCGCCTTCGGAGTACTTGATGAGGATCTTGCGGATGGCCTGGACCACTTCCGGCCAGCGGGGCGGGTTATTGGGCAGATAGGGCACCGCCAGCTTGGAGAACATGGGCGGGGACTTGGAGTTGGAGACCTTGCCGCCCACCAGCAGGGCCACGCCGCCTTTCTGGGAGTCGAACACCGGCAGGGCCGGGCACATGGTGTAGCAGTTGCCGCAGTACATGCAGCGCTCTTCGTTGATGACCACGCTCTTCAGGTTCTTGTCCGGATGGGGGCGGATGGCGCCGGTGGGACAAGAAGCGATGGTGGTGGGGATTTCGCACAGGTGGCGCAGTTTGTCGTGGGCCACCTTGGGCGGGGTGCGGTGAATGCCCAGGATGGCGATGTCGGAGCAATGCACCGCACCGCACATGTTCAGGCAGCAGGCCAGGGCGATACGCACCTGGGCCGGCAGTTTGTGGCTGCCGAAGTACTCGAACAGGTCATCCATCACCGACTTGACGACCCCGGAGGCGTCAATGGCCGGGGTGTGGCAATGCACCCAGCCCTGGGTGTGCACGATGTTGCTCACCGAGTGGCCGGTGGCGCCCAGGGGGATGCCCATTTTTTTGCAGGCGTCTTTAAGGCCGGCGATCTTACTCTGGTCGGTGAGCAGGAACTCCACGTTGTTCCGGGAAGTGAAACGCAGGAAGCCGTCGCAGAACTTGTCGGCGATGTCGCAGACATCCTTGATGAAGTCGGTGGTCACCAAGCGGCCGGAGCCGCCCCGCACGGAGTAGATTTTCGCGCCATTCTCGGCGACATGCATCAGGACTCCGGGCTCCAGGATTTCATGATATTTCCACTTGCCGTAGTTGTCTTTGATGATCGGCGGCAAGAACTTTTCATAATGCGGAGGGCCAATATCAGTAATACGTTCAGCCATTTTAACTTCTCCTTACTGTGTGATATTCGATATTAGGCGAAAGATGGCCTAATGAAAATTGCTTATAGTTTGATGTACTTGCGGCCAGCAGCTTCGGCCTCGAAGTCTTCCGCATGCCAGAAGAAGAAGGGGTTGGCCCGCGGCGTACGCACGGTCTGCGCCGGCGGTTCCAGGCCCACACCCTTAAAGAAATTCCGCATGCCCAGGCGCAGCATCAATTCGCCGACGCGCTCCCGGTTTTTGCCGGCTTCCGACCACCACTCATGGATACTGGCGATCAGCTCTTTGATCTCGTCAAAGGGGGCTTCCATGGGCATAAAGGGCACGATGACCCAGCTCATCTGGGCGCCTTCCAGGATGGGGGCGTGGGAGCCCAGGAGCAGGGTGGCGCCGGTTTCGGTGCCGATGCGCAGGGCTTGGGGCATCAGGCTGATGCAGTGCATGCAGTGGTTGCAGTTCTTGTTGTCGATGGCCAATTTCTTGCCATCAAAGTTCATGCAGGCGGTGGGGCAAAGGTCGGTGACATCAGCCTTCACATCCAGTTTGGCATAAGGAGAGCCGCCGCCCCGGGGCTTAATTTCGCCGGCCTGATAGGCCGTCACGGCCGCAGGGTCGATACGGATGTCGTCCTTCCAGACGCCGATGACGCTCAGATCGGCCCGGGCCACGGAGGCCACGCAATCATTGGGGCAGCCGGAGCATTTGACCTTGAATTTGTAAGGGAAGGACGGCCGGTGCATATCGAACTGGAATTCCTGGGTGATCTGATAGGTTAGATCCATGGTGTCGTAGCAGGAATATTCGCACCGGGCCTGGCCCACACAGCAGGAAGGGGTCCGCATGGCGGAGCCGGAGCCGCCCAGATCCCAGCCCTTGGCGGTCAGTTTGGCGAAGCAGGGTTCCAACTGATCGGTGGTGGTGCCCAGGAAGATCATGTCGCCGGTGGAGCCGTGCACGTTTAAGAGGCTGCTGCCGTGCTCATCCCAGATCTCGCACAGGTCCCGCAGGGCCTGGGTGGTGTAGAACCAGCCGGAGGGCTGGTTGACCCGGACCGTGTGGAAGTGTTCCACACCGGGGAACTCATCCGGCAGATCGATGTAACGGCCGATGATGCCGGAGCCGTACCCTAGGACGCCCACGATGCCGCCGTGCTTCCAATGGGTGATCTTATCCTTGTAGGAACGCTCTAACACTCCCAGCAAATCTGCGGCCGACTTTTTCCGGGCGGCAACCCGCTTCAAATCCTTAATGAAGCTGGGCCACGGTCCGGACTCCAGTTGATCCAACAAAGGGGTTTTGTGCATGCAACTCTCCTCCATCAATTAAATGGTCCCCAAAGGGCTTATCCTTTTTTTCACAAAATCTCTCCTATCACATAACATCACAAGCCATTTGTCAACTAAAAAATATCGGCTCAATTTCCACGCACCATCTCCAGGGGTCCCATCTCTTCCAGGTCCTTGGCGCATAAGCTCGCGGGCCCCACCACCAGCGTCACCATAGATTCCGGCCGCAAATGCTCCCGGGCCGCCTGCATGGCCGCTTCAAGGGTGATCTCCCGGAGACGCTGCTGATAGTTCTGCAGGTAATCCAGCCCCAGATCGTAAAGATCCATGGAAACCAGGCGGCTGCCGATATGCCGGGGGGTTTCCAGGCCCAGGGGAAAATGCCCCACGTAATAACTTTGGGCTTCGGCCAACTCCTGGGCCGTGATGCCGGATTCTCTGAGCTCCATAATTACCGCCTTGATCTCCTTGACCACCAGCGCGGTCTGGGCCGCGGGGGTGAAGGTGGAGACCACGAAAGGCCCGGGCGCGCGGCGGAAGTGGAAGCTGCTGCGGATGCCGTAGGTACAGCCCAATTCCGAGCGGATGCGGCTCATCAGGCGGGAAGAAAATCCCCCCTCTCCCAGGATATAGTTCACCAGCAGCAGGGGGAAATAATCCGGATGGGACCGGGGCAGGCCCAAATGCCCCACCCTGATTTCGCTCTGGGTCAAATCCGGGCGGTCCAGGAGGTAGAGGCCCGGGGAGCGCAGGCGCGCCGGGGCCTGGATAAAAGGCGGACTGGCCGGGCCACCCCCTTGCCAGCCGCGCCAGAACTCCTCCGCGGTCGCGGCCATGCGGGCAAAGGGGACCATGCCCACCACCACCAGGGTGGAGTCCCCGGGGGTGAATTCCCGGCGGTAAAAATTTTGCAAATCCGTAAGGTTAATGGCCTCCAGGCTCTGCAGGTCGCCGGACAGGGGATGGCCGTAAGGCGCGTCGCCAAAAAAGAGCCGGGTAAACCGCCGGTTGGCAACTTCCCGGGGGTCATCCAGCAGATGGGCCAGTTCCGCGCGGCGCCGTTCTTTCAGGAGGGGGAACTCTGCCTCCGGAAAAGCGGGGGTCTGCACGACCTCCGCCAGGGTATTCATGAGTTCCGGGAAATCTTCGGCCAGCCCCTCCAGGCCCACCAGGGTGGCGTCCCAGCCGCCCCGGGCGTTCAGGGACGCGCCCCGGGCTTCGATATCTTCAGCCAACTGCAATTGGGAGCGTTTTTGGGTTCCCAGGGTGAGAAAATCTGCGGCCCAATCCGCCACGCCGCCCTTGCCCGGCGGGTCGGTCTCCCCGCCCCGCTTGGCCATAAAGATGATGCTTACCCAGGGGACCCGGTCGTATTCCACCCCTAGAAGGCGCAGCCCTCCGGGTAAAACAGTCTGATGAATCTCCGGAATATATCCAGCCATGGCGTCAATCCTTAATTTAGTTCAAAGTTCAAAGTTCAAAGTTCAAGGTTCAAGGTTCAAGGTTCAAAGTTCAAAGTTCAAAGTCCTGTAGGGCGGGCACTGCCCGCCATGAGTGTTTGCAAGAGGAGGGCTTATTTATCCAAGCTCCTATTTCAAGGTTCGAGGTCCAACTTGGAACCTGGAACCTGGAACTCGGAACTCATGTTAAACCATCTCCCCCAAGGCCCGGCTCTCCTCCGGAGAGACCGGCTGCAGAGTGACCACCGTGCGGTTGTCCTCCCGGAGATATTCCCGGGCCACCCGGTGCAGGTCCTCCAGGGTGACCGCGTCGTAGAGTTTGAGCAACTGGTTGACCCGGTGGACGTCGCCGGTCTTCATCTCGAACAGCCCCACCAGCAGGCCCCGGTAGAAATTTTGGGCCAAGCCCCGGGCGGCCTGGGCCCGGAGAAGCTTCTTGGCCCGGGCCAGTTCCCCGGGCAGCACGCCGTCTTTATGAACCCGGGCCATGGCGGCCCACAGGTCTTCTTCCAGTTGGGGCAAGGGCTGGCCGGGCGCGGCAATGGCGGCGACTACCATCAGGTCCGCGTCCTCGCTGGTCCAGGGAGGATGCCCGACTTCCGCGTCCAAACTCACGGCCCGGCCGGGGCGCACGTAGTCCTGGTAGAAGCGGGAGGATTTCCCGCCGGACAGGGCAATGGCCAGAAGGGAGAGGGGATAGATGTCCGGGTGGTCCAGGCCGACGATATGGAAGCCCGCAAACATGGCCTCCACCTGGGAGACCTTCTTGAGCACGGCCCGGCGTTCCCCCCGTTGGGGAGGCTCCTGAACTTTGAGGGCCGGCAAGGGCCCCGGACTGGTAATGGCCCCCAGATATTGGGCCACCAGATCCCGGGCCCTGGCCGGCTCCACGTCCCCGGCGATGACCACCGTCAGATTCCCGGGGTGATAATAAGTATGGTAGTAGGCCAGGCATTCCCTGAGGCCCAGGCGGTGCAGGTCCTGGTCCCAGCCGATCACCGGCCATTGGTACGGGTGCTGGGTGTAGGCCATGGCGAACAATTGTTCTTCCACCAACCCGAAGGGGCTGTCCACGGAGCGCAATTTGCGTTCGCTGATCACCACCTGGAGTTCGGTCTGGAAATTTTCTTCATTGAGCTCCAAGTTCGCCAGGCGGTCGGCCTCCAGTTTCAGGCCCAGCTCCAGGTGCTCGGCAGGGAGGTTTTCGAAATAGGAGGTGTGGTCCCGGGTGGTGAAGGCGTTGATCTCCCCGCCCTTGGCCTGGAGGATGCGGGAGAATTCCTCGGGCCCCAGGGTCTTCGAGCCCCGGAACATCAGGTGTTCGAAGAGGTGGCTGATACCGGTGATGCCCTGGAGTTCGTGGCGGGAGCCCACGTGGTAGTGGAGCTGCAGGGAGACCACCGGGGAGCGGGTATCGGGGAGCACGAAGAGCTTCAGGCCGTTATCCAGCTGAAAGGGGACAATGGCGATCTCCGGCTGCCAGGCCGCGGGGTCTAATTGTTTGGGTAGAGTCATGCAAGTCCTCCGGAAAGTTCCAAGTTCCAAGTTCCAGGTTCCAGGTTCCAAGTTCCAGGTTCCAAGTTAAATCTCATTCCCAAGCGCAGCTTTGGAACGAGATTATAAAAAGCTGCGTCTTTCTTCTCGTTCCCAAGCTGTGCTTGGGAACGCACTTGCACGCCAAGCTGAGCTTGGCGTTATAACTCCAACGCATCAATCTCTATCACTGATTCAAAGTCCAGATAATTCCTGGCACTGCAATAAAGCCAATCTTCCGCTTTCTCCACCAAACCGATTCTAACCGGATTATGGTGAATATATTCAATCTTCTGCCTGAGCATCTCTTCAGAAATTATCTGCTGGGGATGAAACCCTTCCTGCCATACTTGATAATCACTGTCACTTTTATGTTTTCGTTTGTAATATTTAAATTGGTTAAGTAGCCATGATTTCTCTTCTTTCTGAGCCAGATTTATGATTTCCCTGGCGGTATGGCGCTTTAAGTCTTTAATCGTATTGGAGAGATTATCCCCGGAGAGCAAAAGATGTAAATGGTTATCGAGGATTACATAAGCAAATATTTTTAATCCCTTGTTTAGGCGGCAAAAGGCCAACGAATCTATGAGAATGCCGATAGATGGCTTTCTAGTAAATACAGGTATCCATTCGATAATTGTACAAGTGATGAAATATATCTGGCCTGTTTCGTTAATTTTATAGCGGCTTCTCATGTGGTAAGCTTCCGAAGCCAAGCTTCGGGGCCAGGTGCGTTCCCAAGCTCAGCTTGGGAACGAGATAAAAAAAGTTTCAAGTTCCAGGTTCCAAGTTCCAAGTTAAATCTCCTCCCAAGCGCAGCTTGGGAACGAGATTATAAAATTCTTGCGTCTTTGCGTCTTGGCGTGAGAAATCTTAAATTCAGCCCGGGTAGCCGCTCCATTTGCGGAGGAGGCCCTCGTCCGCTTCGATCTTCAGTGGGGTCTTTTCCGCAATGGGAATCTTCTCCGGAGACTCCCCGGCCAGGACCCACCGGGCCAGGGTCGCGGTCTCTTCTCCCAAGCGGCGGTAGTCCAGGGTCACCCACAAGATCGCGCCCTGGTGCAACTCCGGATGGCCGCTCACCACCATGACCCGGCGCTCCCGGCCCCAGGCCAGAAGCAGGGGCGCATACCGGGCGGCGCTGGGCGCGGGTGGCAGATAGATCACCCTGGCCCCCTGATGCAGCAGCCTCTCCAGCCCCCGGCGGTCCGCGGCGGCATCATTGGCCGCAACAGTCAGGGGCCGGAGGCCATAGGCGGGGGCCTCTTTTAGAAAACGATCTTTCAGTTCCACCGCCACCCCGTCATTGGGGTCGTAGAGCATGCCCCAGGAACGGGCCCCCAAGAGGCCCGCTCCCTGCTCTAAAGCCGCGTCCAGAGGCGGCGGGGACGCGACGCCGGTAATGTTTGCCTGGTGAATCTCCGGGTGTTCCGGGTCGGACACCACGCCGGTGAAATAAGGATTGGCCACCAGGCCGAAGACTACGGGAACGCTCTTTTCCACCGGGGCCACCCGGAGTAAGGCCGGGGTGCCCAAGACCACCAGCAGCCGGGGGCCCTGGCGCCGCAGGCGGCGCAGTTCCTCCTCCCCCTGGCCCCCCAACTCCGGGACGCAGACCACCTCCAGCTTTTCCCCACCCAAACCGGCCCGCAGCCCTTCAATGGCCTGCTGCATCCGGGGCGAGTCCGGGGAGCAGAAGATAAAGATGGGGCTGGCCGGCGAGGGGCCGCAATGAGCCGCGGCAAAGAATAACAGGAGTAATGCAGCCAAACGCGCCAGGCGTCTTACTAAGCCCAATAGCATCCTTAATAGTGGCCGTAAATGGTCGAGGATTAATTTAACGATCTGCCAATGCGTTCCCAACGCACCCGCGAATTCTCCCGGTCCCAGGAAAAATAGACGTACAATACCTGGCCGCGCACCAGATC
>Ga0265296_1002733_pt1 | contig 17313 bp, 14 predicted proteins | sample MunlanPumphouse1_FD_189073 | JGI IMG/M metagenome (GOLD analysis project Ga0265296, IMG submission 189073) | Groundwater microbial communities from a municipal landfill in Southern Ontario, Canada - Pumphouse #1 | ecosystem: Environmental > Aquatic > Deep subsurface > Groundwater | place...
GTCAATTCCAGCCTCTCTTCTTCTGTCAATGTCACTTTGTACTTTTTCATATTTACTCCTTCTTTTATTTGATGGAGTAATTTACTATATCCTATGCGTCATTACAAGCGTGACATGACACTAGTAGTAAACAATCTCATGCAGAACTACTTTTGCCTAAAGAAATTCCACTACCATTTCGTCATATACTCCAGCTACAAGGATCGCTGATTTTCAGATTGTATATATCATTAGTTTACATGAAAGAAAGTGTCATACAAGATATTCTTCAGCACGGTAATTCTTCAAAACTGCCCACATTGATTCTTTGCCGACAATTGCTTAATTGTGACTATATTCGCCACTTGAGGAATGCATTGTCTCATGCAGATTTTGATACTAATATTGGAGGGATAGTATTTCGTGACAATGAGGTATGGTATGGAGCCACTCCGGGATTTCTGGATTGGTTATGTATATGGGTATTCATGATACACCACATTTTAATTCTTGTTTTACAAAAAAGGGTGCCGCCAACAAGATAATACACTCGGTCGGCTTTCAGCCGCTGGTGATCAGCACATTGAAAAAAAACCTTCGCTCTGACAGAGTAGGGCGAAGGTTTTAATGATAAAATCTAATTGAGTCTTCTACTTAATCCAGCCCAATTCCCACGGAAGCGTTTCTTCCGGATTCTCGAAATCTTCCGGATGCAGGAGGTAGGCGAGTTTCCGGATTGCCAGAATCTGCCGCGGTCCTTCGTGTTTCAACAGGGCAGAGTCATAATATTGTACGCGGCTGTGCGTAACGGCATTGGTTTTCATATAATCCGGGCGCGTGTAAATCTCATAGAGCGGCGTGATGCCTTTCCAGCCGCCGAGTTCCGCTTCGAGCCAGATCGGTGAGAGAATGATGTCTGGATTACGCTTGACGATCTCGGGATTGGTCGTTACAAAGACGCCGATCGTCGTGTCGCCGAAAATGTTTTCACCGCCGGCGATTTCGACGAGGTCTTCCAGCGGCGAATCGTTGCCGACCGTCCACGGTCCCATGTGATTGATTTCCAAATAAACCTTTGTTTTCGGGAGCGTGGCTGTCTTAGCGCGGATGGCGGCGATGTCCGATTTCATACCGTCAACGATCTTGCTCGCCGTTTTGCCTTTGCCGATCGCTTTACCGATGTCGGTGATGCAGGCTAATACATCGTCGAGACTTTTCGGCTCGAAGTGCAGAACCGTATAGCCCATCGTGCGCAGGGAATCGGCGATTTTACGCTGCATATTCGTGTCGGTCAGGATCAGATCGGGCTTCAATGAGTCGATGCGGGCGAAGTTGATGTTCATGAAATCGCCGACGACCTTGACCCGGCCGGATGCTTTGTCCTGCATGACCTTTTCCGGGAAAAAGCAGAAACTGGTCGCGCCGATAACCTGATCGCCGCCGCCGATCTCATAAACGATTTCGGTCAACGTTGAAGAGCAACTGACGATCTTCGGCTTGTCGGTTTTCGAGCAGGAAGTGAAAGCCAGCAGTAAAGCTGCTGACAGCAGAATGGAGAAAATTTTAGAGCGTCGCATGGAAATCTCCTTTAAATGAATTTGTCAAGATTGGCTAAGATCACGGCGAGGACGCCGAAACCGATCGTGCCGTACCAGCCGCGTGTCATTTTTTCACCGAAGAAAATCACCGAAGCCAGCGCACCACCGAGAATGATCACCGCGCCGTTGACCGTAAAAACGATCGCGGCGGGAAATTGTGCGCAGAGGCTGAGCAGAAGCATGCCGCAGATAGAACCGGCGCCGGCCAAAGAACCCAGTCCCAATAGGTGTTTAATGCTGGTCGGTTTGGTTTTCTGGAGAGCCGCGACAGTGCCGTTCGATAGCGCCAGAACGACGTAAAAGATAAAGTAAATATTCGCCATGTAAGTACCGAGATAGGTCGTGCTCTGTCCGGGAACGACGCGCGTGCCGAGGTCTTTGATCGCGACAAAGATGATGGCATTGCCGAGCAGAATGAAGATCAGCATGATCCCGTAGATCAATTTATCTTTCGTGTTGGATTTGACCTGATCCTGTGATTTTTCGGCGCCGATACTTGAAGCGAAAATGACACTGATAATACCCGCCGCCAGAGCGAGATATTGCATCACGCTGATGCTTTCCGAGAAAACGATCGCGGAATAAATCGTCACCAACAGGAAGGTCAGATTCATCGCGCACCAAACCGGCGAGAGCGGGCCTTTGCGCAGGCTGACTTTGGTCAAAACCATGGTGACGATCTGACCGAGTCCGTTTGCAATGGCGATGATATAAATGAAAGCCGGTAATTGGCCGATCGTGCTGAAATCGGCTTTAAAAGCGAAGAAGATTGCGCCGAAAGTTCCAATAGCTGTCGAAATGTGCAGAGGCACGACATTTTTAGACTGTCCCCAGCGAAAGGTCACGCCGATGACTGCCAGACTCAAACCCGATAAGGCCGCCAGAACTGCCGCCATGATGGTTGAACTCATTTTAAAAATCCTCCATTTGACAAAGTGATTTGCTTCCAAAATTCTTCATGCGCGTGAGTGAGTTGCGCCTTATATAGATCGTCGGCAAAACTTGCCTTGATTGCATTTACTGTTAATTGCCGGATTTCCGGCAAAGTGAATTTATATTCATTGAAAAGCAGAATGAATTCGTCGTTCAGATCCATGCCGAACATCGTCGGATCGTCGGAATTGATCGTGATCAGCAGACCGTCGTCGAAAAACCGGCGCACCGGATGATCTGCAGGAAATGGAAATATTTTCGTTTTCAGGTTGCTGTTGACGCAAACTTCGAGCGGAATTTGTTTCGATTTCAAATATTCGATTAGCGCCGGGTCTTCGGTTGCCCGAACGCCGTGACCGATGCGTTCCGCATTCAAATTTTTCAGCGCCGACCAGATCGAATCCGCGCCTCCGGCTTCACCGGCATGCGCCACAACGTGAAAACCGCGTCGTTTGGCTTCCTTGAATACTGCCGTGAACCATTCCGCCGGAAATTCCTTTTCACTGCCGCCGAGACCGACGCCGATGACTTCATTGCGGTACGGCGTGATCTCGTCCAGACGCTTGTTGACGGTTTGATGTCCCCGATCGCGTACGAGATCGGCGATCAGACCGATCCCGATCGGACATTCCGATTCGGCGCGTCGAACGCCGGCGATGACGGCTTCGGTTACCGCTTGAAACGGCATTTCCGGGTTGACGAAATCCCAGGGTGAAAAAAAGACTTCGGAATAGATGATGTTCTTTTGCGACATACTAAAGACGGTCGAATAAGCCATGTCTTCGATGTCGGCCGGTTCGCGGTAGAATTTATTTTTCCAGCACCAGATTTCGATAAAATGCCGGAAGTCAGTGAAAACGAATTTGCGTCTCAGATCGTCGATGTCCTGCACGTCGGGATCGCCGCCGTATTTACGGATCAGGCGATATAGCGATTCCAGCGTGAAAGCGCCTTCCAGATGAAGATGCAATTCAACCTTGGGCATGGAGCGGATAATTTGCAGAGCGTCCATATTTTACCCGAAAAGAATGGTATTGCCCTGACAGAAAATACCGGCTATCGCGGCTGTCATAAAACAGGCAAGCGTCGCCGCGAGTAAGGCGCGCAAACCCAGCTGCGACAAATCTTTCAAACGTTCCGGTGCGAGTGCGCTAATGCCGCCGACGAAAATCGCCAGAGATGCGACGTGCGCAAAGCCGGTCAGTGCGTAAGTTGTAATAATGACAGTTCTCGGCGAGATCGGTACGCCGGAATTGAGCAGTGCGGCCAAACTCTGAAAAGCGGTCACTTCCGTCACGATCGTGCGTGAACCGATGATTTTGGCGATTGGCAAGGCTTCCGACAGCGGAACGCCCATCACCAGCGTAAACGGATAGGTGAGATAGCCCATAAGACCTTTTAGCGTCCAATCGATGTTCGCGCCCAGAAGATTATTGATCGGGTGACCGGCAAAAACCAGAATTTGGTCGATGAGCGCGACAATGCCCAGAAATGCGAGCAGAAGCGCCACGATCCCTACGACCAATTTGACGCCGACGTTGGCGCCGTTTATAATGGCTTCAAAAGCATTGTTTTCTTTTTCATAGAACGGTTTGATCGTCGCGCCGAGCGTTTCGGGCTGACCGGTTTCCGGGCAGATGATTTTTGACATGATGATCGCCGCTGGCGCGGAAAGGATAGAAGCGGAAACCAGATGACCGGCGATGGTTGGGAATTTATCTTTTAGAAACATGATATAAACTGCTAACATGCTGGAAGAAACAGTTGCCATTCCAGTCGTTAGAATCGTACACAATTCCGAGCGGGTCATTTTCTTGATCAATGGCCGGATGGTCACGGCTGACTCGATCCCGACGAAAATATTCGAGGCGGCACACAGCGATTCCGCGCCGCTGATGCGCATTAGTTTGGTGAAGGCAAGGGCGAATATCTTGATGATGAATTGCATAATGCCGAAATAATAAAGTAAACCGACCAGCGCCGAAAAGAAAACAATCGTTGGAAAGGCCTGAAACGCCATAATGAATCCCAGCGAAGTTTGTCCGGATTCATCGGTTACTCCCGGCCCCAGCGCGAGTCGTCCGAAAACGAACTTGGTGCCGGCCATTGCGCTTTCTAATACTTTCAGAACGAGGTCGTTTAAAAACAGGAATATTTTCGCTCCGGCAGGAACGACAAAAATAAACAGTGCAAATAAAATTTGTAATCCAATACCCCAGCCGATCACGCGCCAGTTGATCACGCGTTTATTATCGGAAAAAAGCCACGCGAAAAGCATTAGTATGAAAATGCCGCAAAAACCGATTAAACCGTTTAACATTATCGCTCCTATTTAATTATTTTGCCGGACGCACATCAACATCGATTGCAACACCGTCGATATTCAAACGTTCCCGAACGACCATTTCGTCAATTTCGGTCGGGACGTAGTAAAAGCCGGGCGTCAGGGTCGTTCCCAGAACATAATGCAGACAAGAGAGCTGCAGAGCAAAAGAGAGGTCGAGAATTTCGACCGGATGTCCCAATCCGCCGGCGATGTTGATGATGCCGCCTTTCGCTAAAAGGTAAAGGCGTCTGCCGTCAGATAGCAGACATTCCTCAATCTCGTCCCGCACGGTTGTAACGCTTTGTGACATGTTCCGCAAACCCGCGATGTCGATCTCAAAGTCGAAGTGCCCGGCGTTTGACAGAAACGCGCCGTCTTTCATTATCTGTAAATGTTCGGGACGGATGACGTTCTCTTCGCCGGTCGCTGTGATGAAAAAATCACCCAGCGGCGCCGCATCCATGATCGGCATGACGCGAAAACCATCCATTTTGGCTTCAAGCCCTTTCCACGGATCGATTTCCGTGACGATTACATTCGCACCCAGACCGGCGGCACGGATCGCCAGTCCGCGTCCAACCCAACCATAGCCGATGATGACGACGGTTTTGCCGGAGACGGTAATGTTTGTCAAAGCCGTAATTGCCGTCCAGGTCGATTGACCGGTTCCGTAGCGATTGTCGAACAGATATTTTGAACGTGCTTCGTTGATGGCGACAGCGGGATAGCGCAGACGCTTTTCGGCGGCCAGTTCTTTAAGACGTTTGACGCCGGAAGTCGTCTCTTCGCAGATGCCTTTTAAATTCGAGGCATATTCAGGATGGGAATGGAAAAACTCGCAAATGTCGCCACCATCATCGACGACCGTATGCGGTTTGGCGGAGACGATGTTACGGATGAATTCCTGATATTCGGATCGATCCGCGCCGTGTTTGGCGAAGACATGAATTCCGTTCTTTGCTAAAGCCGCACAAACATCATCTTTCGTGGAAAGTGAATTACTGCTGGTGATCCAGACTTCCGCGCCGAGGCGTTTGATCACGGTCGCCAAATAGGCGGTTTTGGCTTCAAGATGGATGCATAATGCGATTCGTTTACCTTTGAAAATTCCATCTTCGGCGAACCGATCGGCCAACCGATTGAGAACCTTCATCCACTTGGCAACCCAGTCGATTTTTTGCTGGCCTTGCGGCGCCAAACTCAAGTCTTTGACATCGAAATCCATACATTGTCTCCATAAAAACAGAGAAGGGGGGATGGTTGTCTCATCCCCTCTTTCTGTAAATAATAAAAAACTCACTCAAGTTTCATTGTCATTGCGGATGGGCAATCGCCAACATTGTATGTTGCGAGAACAGTGCCGTTTTTGTCAAGTTGTACAACCTGATCGTCAGCCCAAACCGAAACGAAAACACAACCATCGGGGTCTGTAAGAACGCCCGAGCCGCCTTTGCCGAGAAGCGTGGTGGACGGTCCGTGCAGAACGGTCTTTGTGTCTGTGTTGTAGGACATCAAACCTGAACCCCATACGCTTAGGTAGGCGATGTCGTTGGTCTCGTCAATAGCGATATTTCCCGGTGCGCCGCCGATTTCAACCGTGTCAACCCATGTATCCGTGCTCGGATCGATGATTGCAATCTTGCCAGCAACATCAAAGTAGTTACCGACGCAAACGACATGAAGTAATCCGTCCGCATCAGCTTTCAAATCGAAAGGATTGGTCGAGACGTTGATCGTTTTGGTAACCGCATCGGTCGAGGGATTGATAACGGTGACCGTACCCTGTCCATATCCCCAAGTAGCGCTGTTATATGCTGTATTGGCGGTATAAATTTTACCGTTTACATAGGCAATCGCAGTAGTGCCGGTTCCGGCGGCGATTTCCTTGGTGACCTGTTTGGTCAATAGATTGACTTTCAGCACCTTGTTGGACATCGAACAAGCAACGTAAATGGTGTTATCGCCAACAAAAACCATATTCGTCGGATTGTTGCCGGAGCCCAAGGCAATCGGCGTTTGGGCTTCAAAACTGTTTTCCGTATCGTAAATAGTGATATTATTCGATCCGGAATTGACACAGTACAATAAGCCATCTTTGTAAACCAATTGATTCGGCCAGGTACCGACAGTTGCGACATTGTTATAGACCGTATCCGCTTCCAGGTCTATAATAGAAATACTGCTACCGCCGGAATTCAGAACATAAACCGCCGTCGCGACATCGGGCGCTTCAGTCTTTTCCGGTTCTTCCTCGCAAGCCATAAAGGCCAGAGTGAACATCACAAAACATACTGCAAGAACAAGCCACTTTTTCATAATTTCCTCCGCTTGGTTTTTTCATTGGTTAGAATCCTACTTTTATTGCAAGCCGAATTTCCCTTCCGGGAATCGGCATTCTTGCCACGATCCGGTATTTTTCATTGAAAATATTTTTTAATTGAATGGAGATTAAGAAATCGTTCACCTGTGTTTTCGGCCTGAGCGAAAGTGTTACATCCGAGGTTTGATAAGACGGCAGGTATTCTATGTTAGCACTGGTGATGTAACGCAGTCCCGTGTAACTGTATTGATAATTCAAAGTCACGAAATGAAATGCGAAGTTCAGGTTCAGATTCGCATTGTGGCGCGGACGATAGACGAGCCGTTTGTCGTAAACCGTCCGTGAGTCGGTTTTATTTCGGGCATCCAGATAAGAGTAATTTCCGGCGATAGTTAGGAATTTGCCGAACGGTTTCAGATTTATGCCGTTTTCAATGCCCTGAATCAGCGCCTTGTCCACGTTTTCCGGACTCCAAATGCTGTTCGTTTCCCGCCAGATGATCAGGTCTTTCATCTGATTATGGAAATAGGTTGACTCGAAATAAATACCGCCCAGCACGGGAAGTTGCCAGCGAAATCCTATGTCGTAATCCAAACCGGATTCCGGTTTAAGGTCCGGATTGCCCTGCGTCCACGGATCGGCAGGCCAGTACAGATCGTTGAATGTCGGGGCGCGGTAACTACCGCCGAAGTTGATTTTGAATGACGTCTGCCATGTTTGTCCGAAATTTAAAACGGTGCCGACTTTCGGGGAGAGTTTACTGCCGTAGTCAGTCGTCTGATCGAAACGAACCGATGGCACGATGGCAACCGACCGGAAAAATCCGGATTCGAATCTAAGCGTGGATTCGTTCACCAGAAAAGCATACCACGATTGACGCTGATGCAGAGAATCCGTCTGCAAATTATGCAATTCGTCCGAACGTAGACCAAAGCCGTACGTCAGAGAAGCCTGCGGAATGAGGACGGTTTTCATCTGGACTTCCATGCCATTTGTCTGAACGGTGAACCGTGAATTGACTTTGGCGTAAGATTCGACGTTGCGATAATGACTCCAACTGTCATGCCTGTACATTTGCACGCGCAGGTCGTTGAAAAGGTTGAATACTTTTCCGGAAAAAACCAGATTGTACTGATTCGTTCGATCCCACATGGTGGCGAATTTGTACAAATCGTCGATCGTGCCGGGCGCGCCGCGCTCGTTGGAGTAATATTTATAAGAAAGATCGAGCAGGCGGCTGTAGAGAGAATCGCCAACCGGTTTAGTGAATTTCAGATACACATCCTTCGACTTGACGCCCGCATTTTGGCGTGTTTGCTTCCGATCGAGGTCGTCTAAATAGGAGAAATCACCCTTCGATTCGAGAAATTTGTAAGAGCTGGAAAATTCTCCGACCGGCATCCGAAAAGTCATCTCGTTCTCGAAAGAGGCCGAATTAAAACTGCCAAGCGTGTATTTCAGCGAACCGGAAAGACGATTCGGTCCGACCTCATCGTGGGACGATTTTGTGATAATGTTGATCACGCCGCCGACCGCATCTGATCCATAGAGCGCGGAACTGCCACCGCGGACCACTTCGATCCGCTCGACGCCTTCGACGGCGAGCGAAGCGAAATCGACCTGTCCGGTCTGAGGATTGTTCAGCCGTTGTCCGTCCAGCATGACAAGTACCTGTTCCGCTGACGATCCACGCAGGGAAATCGTTTTCGTATTGCCCAATCCGCCGTAATCCTTGAAGTAAACGCCTTGTACGTTTTGCAACGCCTCGGCCAGATTCTGAGGATTCCGGCTCTCGATTTCTTCCAGTTTGACGACATTTACCGAAGCCGGTACTTCGGTCACCAAACTGTGTCCGCGCGTAGCCGTGACGGTAACGGATTGATCGAAGTGGATCGCCTCGACTTTGAGAAGCATATCCAGTTCCAGACGATCGCCTGATTTGATTTTAATGATCTTTAATGGCGGGCGCTGGTAGCCGATCATCTCGAAGCAAATCTGGTACTGTCCGACGGGAATGTTTTTGATCGAATAGAATCCGGCATCATCCGTAGCTGTGCCGATCGCCGTATTTTGTAAATAGACATTCACTCCCGTTAGTGGTTTTGCAGATAGAACATCTCTGACAAAACCGGAAATATCACCTCCCGGTTGCGCCCCAAGCGCAATTTGTATGCTGAAAGTCAGAATGATGCCTGCTATCCGCTTCATATTCCTTTATATTAAAAATTGAAACCCAAAGAGAATTTAAACATGCGTCCCGGTTCTGCAGTGCCGTTGACTTTCATATAATCCTCATTGCCAAGGTTCGTGAGTTCGAGTGTCGAATTCCATGCCAGACCGAATATATTGAATCGATATGTCGTGTTCAGATCGATTGTTTGATAAGAGGGTAACCAGTCAGTGTTGGCTTTAGTTGTGTAACGTAAACCAACCCAATGATAGATCACATTGGTTTCCCAGTTCTTTAGACGGAATGTAGTTGTCAGATCGATTTTGTTTTTGGGACGATAAATGATGAATTTGTTATATTGACTGACATCGGCGCTTTTATTCAACGCTTTCATATAGGTGTATTCGCCGTTTAATGATAATATTCCTTTGAAAAATGTCAGAGTCGCGGAATTCTCAAAACCACGCGTTTCTGTCTTCGAAATATTGTTAGGTGTCCAGAGATTATTCACGGCCCGGTCTTGCGCCCAAATGATCAAGTTTTTAATGTTATTAACGAAATAGTTTGATGCGAGAGAAAATGCTCCCATGCTGAAAGTCAAACCAACATCGTAGTTATTGCCGGTTTCCGGTACGAGATCCGGATTCCCAACGGCAAAATTATCTTTCGGCCAATAGAGATCGTTGAAAGTAGGCGCCCTGTAGGATTTTGTTACATGACTAATTAACATAAGGTTGAATTTGCCGCTGTGACCAGCTGACAGGCTAAAGCGCGGACAGAACGCGGAATTAAAATCAGTAGGAGAATCGTAACGCAAGGCGAGAGAGGTCTCCAGATTAGAAATAATCCCTTTCATCTGTTTGTTCCATGTCAAAGTCGTATAAGCGCTGTTGGTGTCGCGGCGTTTTTTCCCGACTTTCGTGCTGACGATTTTATCCAGACGATAAGAATAACCATATGATAGATTCAGGATTTTCAAGATTTGCCCGGTTTGTTGAAGTTCCAGTCCGTATGCATAATTGTCATGATTGCTGGGAGTAGGATCGAGCGCATCCGGATCATCAAATTTAGTGTTGAAATGGAGATAATAGCTCTGTGCTTTCAGGTTGAATCCCGAGAAAAGGTTTTTTTTATCATAAGATAAATTGTACGTCTTGTTATCATAACGAAGACGCGCTCTCGGTGTCGGACTATCGGTCATTCCTGGAGATCTGTTGTCTGCCTGATAATAATCTGTCGATGCGGTCAGGTTCTGATCGTCCGGCAGGATTAAGCCGGTCTTAAAGAAAATGTCATATGACGACTGATGGTTATTGTCTAGATTTTTCCGTACGCCATATGGATTCGTGTAACGAAAATTGCCGTCCCACATGTCGCGCTTATAACTGAGAATGTAGTTGAATTTATTGTGATTATACATATTGTTCAAACTCAAAATCTTTCGGTCGTATGAACCGTATGTCGTTTTTACGTCGAAAGTTAGCGCTTTAGCAGATTGCTGTTGTACCTTGCTCGAAATCAAAATGACACCGCCAACGGCATCTGCGCCGTATTGAGCGGAACGGCCGCCACGCAGAAGTTCGACTTTTTCGACATTTTCGATCGACAGAGCCGCGACGTTGACTCCGATGGTACCGGGCGTGTTCAGGCGCTGGCCATCCAATACGACGACAACCTTATCGGAACTGACATCCCGCAAAGAGACTACGCCTTCGGAGTTGACGTAAACACCAGTAATACATTTCAACGCATCGCCGACATTCTGACAATTGTTCTTTTTAAAATCTTCCTGTGTCAATACAACTTCGGAAGTCGATTTTTGTTGTTCTTTTGCCGGTTCGTTTTCCTGAGCAAAACCCGCGATTCCCGTCAGAAGCGCGAGTCCCAAAATGATTAAAGTGATTTTTTTCATGTTCTACCCATCCCGTTTATAGTTTACCGTTTTCTAAAATATGAAACAACTTATCTGCGTAATATTCAAAATCGATATGATTGACATCAGCCAGCTTTTTCATCCATGCTTTCGGGAATGCACCGATCCCTGAATATGCGCCGCAGATACTTCCTGTTATGGCGCTGGTCGTATCGCAATCGCCGCCTAAATTGGTGGTAATTCCAATCGCTTCAACCGGATTGCCGCGTGCCATCTTAAAAACCGCCAGACAGAGCGGAACAGTCTCGGAAATCTGAACGCCACCGCCAACCATATCGTACAAATCGCGCATCTGCGCCTCGCGCGATGAATGGTTCTGAACGATGTCCAGCGCGATCTGTGTACGTTTGACGATGGACGCGCTATACCAGATATTCCCGCGTTGCATTCCTTTTTCGGCGGCCAGCATAGCTTTTTTAATAATCAGGTCAATATCTTTTTCGCCACTGATTCCACAACCGATTGCCATGGCAATGGCGGACGATCCTGCGATCGCGATGTTCGTATTGTGCGTCGGCAAACAGGCTTGTTCAACCGCGTTCACTGTTTTTTCCAGATTGCCGGCTCCAAAAATTCCGACCGAAGCGATGCGCATTGGCGCTCCGTTCGTATCGCCGGCCGAACCGGATTGTTTGATGGATTTTCCGGCACGGATCGCATACAGAGCGCGCAAAGTACTCGGCCCGACCAGCATCGAATCGAAAGCATGATTGTCTTCTCCCCATTGGATCAACCGACGCGCCACGTCTTCCGGATCCACGCAACCGTTGGCAATGATCGAATCTGCGATCAATAAAGTTTGTTGCGTGTCATCAGTAACCTGACCGGCTACCAATCCCTGATGCAGAATGTGTCCTTTCGGCGCGGGATAAAAGTCGGTTACATACTCGGGGAAAAATTTCCGGATCGTTTCGGGACTCATCATGGATGTCGGCATTCCCATCGCATCGCCAGCCGCGACACCGACCAAACATCCCAAAATACGATCATGCTTTTTATTTTGATTCATGTTTTATCCTTTTTTATTGAATCGCCCGATAAAAAAGATGGGCGCTTTGATACTTTTTTTGATGATGTCTATGGAATCATCCGTTCCGGAGACAAGGACACAGGTCGCCGGCCCGGCGGATTTTTTTAAATTGACCGAAGGATTGAGGGCAATTTCTATTTTCAGACCGGCCAGCCGCGCCATCTCGCCCGCTTCATAAAAGATGCCGTGCGAACCGACCGGTAAAATGTCGTGAATTGTCGGAATTTGTCGCAGACACAGAAAATCCTGTTGACTGATAATATCCGGATCGTCGAGTGTGATTTTATCTTCCGGTCCGGTTTTGGGAGTTCCGACGCAGAGGACGACATCGTCCGGATGGGAAGTGCCGGGACGCATTTCGGTTTCGTGAACAAAGCCTATGATTGTTGTGCCGATGCCGGTCATATTCGTCGGGACGTTATCTTCGGTACTACCGGAGAGCGGAAAACCTTCGCCGAAACCGGCTTCCGTCAATTCGTCCCTGATTCCGCGGACGATTTCAGCGCCATTAGGTTGCATCGGCACCATCAGCATGTCGAAAGCCGCGACGGGAATCGCACCCGAAGCCAGAATTTCCAGAAGCGGAACACGCATCGCAAAACGTCCCGCCTGATAAGCGGAGCATTTGACAACATCGCCTTCCAGCGGACCGATGCCGCCGTCGGAATCCACGGCAACGATCAGACTAATCCCGGATCCGATATCGATCTTGGTCAGATCACGGATTTGCGTGCCGTAACTACCGGCTTTTTGCTTCTTGATGTTTTGATAAAAATTTCTCAGATCGTGGATCATTATCTTCTTCTCAGTTCTTGTTATTTTCCGGGAAGTTCAATATAAAATTTAGATTTATCACCGCGCAGAATGGTCTTCACGAATTCGATCACCTGCCCGGTCTTGAGTTTGGTGGCGCGTTCGACCAAAAAGGCAGCGTCTCCATTATTCAATCCGAGAATTTTTGCTTCAAACGAATTGACTTTCACTGCTTGCAGAGTCTCGGTCGCCGAATCGATCTCCAGTCCGTATTCTTTATTGATCGTTTTGAAAAGCGATTCTTCTTCGGCCTGTTTTTGAATCAATCCCGGCACCAGCGCCGCCGGCAGAAACGAGGTCTGCAGAGACATAGGAATATTGTCGATATAACGCACGCGTTGAAGCGTGTAAACCGGATCATCGATGGCGATCATCAGATTCCGGGCAATGAATTCCGTGGCTTTGATTTCTTCGGCAAGGATCAGTTTCGTGCGTGGAGTCTTGTTCAGGCCGATGATTTCCGCCGAATAACTTAAAGATGTGACGACGCTGAAAGTGACCATCTTATTGGCGACAAAAGTGCCGGAACCCTGAACACGATAGGCTAGTCCGCGGCTGACTAAATTATTCAGGACGCGCTGGGCGGTGTTGCGACTGATCCGAAACTTTGAGGCGATTTCATTTTCGGAAGGAAGCAGGTCGTCCGCTTTGTAACGACCGCTCTGGATCATATCGATCATTGCTTCCTGAATCTGATAGTAAATCGGAATGACGCTGTGCTTGTCGATCTGTAAATCCTGCATACTGGCTCCCTATTTTTTTAATTTTTCCATCACCGGGAACGAAATCTTATTGGAAATCGTCCGTTCGCGGCCGTCATTGAATCTAACCGAAATATCCAGAGTAATACTTTGCGATGCCAGGACGTTTTTCGTATTGACTTTTGCCGTCCATAAAGGTTGTGGTTTAAACCACTGACCGACCGAAGAGTAATTCGCCCAGCCCGTTCTTTCGCCGGGTTTGAGTGTTATTTCGCAATCACTATTAATATCGGAATCGGTCCACTTCGGTTCGAAAAGAATATTCGGATCGTAACCGACTTTGATCTGAATCGGTAGGTCGATCGGATTACAGAGCGATTCCAATCCGATCATGTCGAGATGTTGCCATTTTATTTTGTCACCGGAAGTCACCAGATCGTTTTTTTGCGAATAAATGGTTTCATCCTGATAAAGATTTCCCAGCATGCAGGATAGAGCTTGAATGCGGTCCATCGATTGGCGGGGAGTGAGTTCGATTTCGTTATCCGTGCGGACATCCCGGAGTTGAAGCGATTGAATTTTTCGGCCGTTTAGTGTCATGAGCGCGTATTGAGGAGAGCCGCCCGAATTTGCGTCGGCGGTTTTCAACACGCCGCCGGTTGCGCCAATCGTCAAATATCGGATTCCGTCCAGTTCGCCGTCATCTTGGTCGTAGTGATAATGACCGGCGATGACAACCGCGACCGGATACTGTTTCAATAGATCATGCACTTTCGACCAGTTTTGCCAGACATACCAATGCGGATGATGAACCAGAACGATGATTCCACTGGCGTTTTTATTTTCTTCAAGATCGTTCGCCAGCCAGTTCATTTGTTCGGCGGAAATTTGATTCAGAAAAATCGATCCCCAACGTGGGTCGGTATGGAGATTTTCGAGGCTATAAAGGACGGTGAAATGGTAGCCTTCGATGTCGTACGAGTAGAATAATTTCCCTTTATTGGCCAACCCGTATGAATTGCTTTGTTCGAGAAACCAATTCTCGCGGGAACGATCGGTTGACAGCGCCTCATAAAAAGGAGGATCGACATCGTGATCGCCGATCGCTAACAACCATGGCGCTTGCAGACGATTCATTATTTTAACCGCCTGATCGAAACGAAGGTTATAATCATCGACGGAATTGATGTTTTGTATGCTCTCCACCAAATCGCCGACATGCAGAACGATATCCGGTTTGCGGGTGTTCATTTTATCGACAGCCAGATTTAAAACGGCGTAGCTGCTATCCGCGTTTATCGCGCCGAACTGATCGCCGATAATGCCAATCGTCAGGTCGTTTGAACAAGACGTCAGCAGGAAGAAAAGGGAGATCAGGCAAAGGTTTTTTCTGTGCATCTAAAACTCAGGATTTTATTGGTTGCATAGTTGACCATACAAGCAGAATATATCGCCTAATTATTCTTTTGGCAACAATTATTTTCTGAGTTTTTTTATTACCGATTGTCCGAATGAGATCTTTTCATAAAGAAGTAAAACTTATATCGGATGAGAAGTGATTGACTTACAGAAATATTTGCGGTTTTGAGACAATTTACCGTCCCAGATTCTGTAGCATAGTATCCGCCACTAACTGATTTCCATGGTCACTGAGATGGACGCCATCATATGTCAGAATTCCTTGTTCGACATTCTGTGGATTGTTCTGTTTTAGAAAATTCATGAAAACAGTCCGAAGATCGCAGAGTTCGACGCGTTCGGCTTGAGCGACGGAACGGACGATTGCGGCGTATTCATCCAATTTTGAATCGAGCGGATTGGTTCCGTCCGTTTTTTCACCGACGATTGTCGGCGTACAGAGAATGACGCGAATGCCGGAGTTTTTCATTGAGTTGATAAGGCTGGTCAAACCGGCTTTGTATTCATCCGGAGGCGTTCCAAAATGGCCCGGTAATACTGAGTGCCAGACATCGTTGATCCCGATATAAATGAAAACGATTGTGGGATTTTTGGAGAGGACATCCCTTTGGACTCGAGCGAGTAAATCCGGTACTTTATGTCCGCTGATACCGGCGCCAATCGTTTCAACATTTTTCGTTTTGTCGTTTTGATCGAATTTCTGACGAATGAGGGAAATGTAGCCGTTCGGTTTCACTCCAAGTTCAGTGATGGAATCACCAAAGAAGACGATCCGGTCGTTTTTGGAAAGCGTGTAAGTCCCGCATGCCGTCATGAAAATCGATAAAACGGTCAACAAAATTGTCATGGAAATCCCGGATTTCTCGATCAAAGATAACATGATCCGTTCCTTAAATTTATTTTAAGCGCCGTTTATTTTTTAGCCAGTCTTTTTTCAAAATGCCCATGACCCAGAAATCGCAATATTCGCCGTGATGGTACATCGCTTGCCGAAGAACGCCCTCTTTGATATAGCCGACTTTTTGATAGATTTTAATCGCGGCGGTATTTCCGGCAAAAACATGAAGCTGGATGCGATTGAGGTTGAGCGTCTCAAATGCATAATCGACCATCATCCGGGAAGCCTCTGTGCCGACACCTTTTCCCCAGAATTCCGGATTGAGAATTGCGATGTAGAAAACGGTGGCGCTACTGATATAATCGATCCGGACAAAAGCCGTCTGGCCGATCGGTCGATCAGTCTCTTTATCGATGATCGTAAACAAAATCGTTTCTTTGGATGCCATTTGTTGCCGCAGTTTCTCGCGTTCTTTTTCGATGTCCATCGGCAGGGCGAGGAACAATGTTTCCCGGACGTCAGGGCAGTTTTCGCCGGTCTCAATAAATTCGGCATCTTCCAAAAAGGCCGGGCGAAAATAAATCTGTTTTCCGATTAAAAACGGATTGGTCATGATGTCATTCTCCTTTCAAAACGTCAAAATCCGGTGGCAATTTACAAACGGCTGACAGGAGTTTCTATGAAATAAAATTGTAATTATTCATCGGGAAGCGTTAATTTCGCTTGGTTTTGATATGGAAAATGAACTGAAAATGGAGAATCGATGAGTCGGGGGAATTTTCTCGATTTCCTGCGGGATAATGTCGTTTTGTTCGACGGCGCGATGGGAACCACTCTGTACGCGCGGGGAATTTATGTCAATCGGTGTTACGATGAACTGAATCTGAGCAAGCCGGATTTGGTGAAAGAAATCCATCGGGCATACATTCAGGCGGGCGCCGATGTCATCGAAACGAATACTTTCGGCGCGAATCGATTCAAACTGAGCGCTCATGGATATTGCGAGGAACTTCCGCTCATCAACCTTCGCGGTGCGCAGATCGCCCGGGAAGTTGCCGGAGAAGATCTGTGGGTTGCCGGTTCTGTCGGGCCGCTTGGGATTCGGATCGAGCCGTGGGGACCGACGTCGGAAGGTGAGGCGGAAGAGGCGTTCGGCGACCAGATTAGGGCGCTCGTCGAAGGTGGCGCGGATATAATCATTTTGGAGACATTTTCGGATTTAACCGAGATTCATCAGGCGATCAAAGCCGCGC
>Ga0265296_1002734_pt1 | contig 17302 bp, 17 predicted proteins | sample MunlanPumphouse1_FD_189073 | JGI IMG/M metagenome (GOLD analysis project Ga0265296, IMG submission 189073) | Groundwater microbial communities from a municipal landfill in Southern Ontario, Canada - Pumphouse #1 | ecosystem: Environmental > Aquatic > Deep subsurface > Groundwater | place...
AAGAAATTTCAGAGAGCCTGGTGAATGGGCCGGTGCGGCGGCCTGAACGAAAACGGCGCGCCCGCCCGGTCCACGTCGATCAGATCGACTTCGGCTTCTAGGCGAACAGGCTTTGCCTTAAGAAGACAATGTGGAGGCGACCGACCTCGCCTCCACGGACAGTTCGGACCGTCTCTCGCCGAGCGGGCCGAACTGTCATGCCCGGTTGTGCGACGCCATCAAGAGTCTGGCGCCTCTCGCGATAGCACCGCTGAATGACACGCGGACCCTGTCACAGCGGAGCCTGCGAGAACGGTCAGGACAGTCTTGCTGGTCTTCCACGCTAATCTGGCAGCAGTGTTGGATGAGATTTCGCGGTTCTGATGGCTGCATCAACGGCATCGACGCTGAAATCGAAACGACCGGCGTCCTGTCCGGCGCAGAGCATCTGCCATGCTCCGTCACATCGAACCACAACGATGCGAGTGACGCCGGGTGCTGTCGACATAGAGACTCCGCGAAGACGCTCTGGAACATCGGTGGGAGGCGCGCTCAGGATCAGGCGGGTTCGGACGAGTCCGACTGCAGTCACTTCTAACTACAGAAAGGTGCGGAGTTCGGGTCCAAGGGCCCTGGTCAGCGCGGCGGAACTTCGACGAATAGTCCGCGTTCCGTGGATTCCTCCCCCCAGGTCGGGAGGGCGACGGTCCGACCATCGCGCCTTTGGCCCCCCTGTTGGCGCGCTGGTCGGACCGTTTCTATTCGCTGCACATGTCGTTAAATCCGTGGGCGTTATTGGCCTGGCGGTAGCGTGGGGTCTCGGGGGTTCCGGGCGGCGGAGGTGATGGCGATGGCGAAGTATGCGCCCTTGGTGCGGTATCTGCGGCGGCAGCGGACACCGGAAGTGACGCTGACCTTTCGTGATATCGAGAGGATTGTCGGAGGCCTTCTGCCAAAAGCGTCCTCTGACCTGGAATGGTGGCGGGCGGAGGCTGCTGCTTCAGCACCGCCGCAGAAGCGCGCCTTTGCTGAAGCGGGTTTCACTCCCAAGCCAGAAATCAGATCCGAGCGGGTCTTATTCGTTCGCGCTGCCTCCACGTCCCTGCACGGATCTCAAGCCGCCGGATGATCTTGCTCCGTGGAGAAGATGTTCGTAGCGCCTGAGGCTCGAGCCCGAACTTCAGGGGGCGCCGGGACGCCCCTATATCGCCCATGGTTCACTTGAACCGGTCCAGACGTTCGCCGATCAACTTGATGTTGGTCCTGGTCACGCCATGGGCCTCGGCGAGGTCGGGCCAGTCGCGCACAGCTTCGCGCGTCTGGTCGATGATTTCGTTCACCGGCGCCTTCTTGAGCCCAGCCGTTTCGCCGAGCCGCTGCAGATGTTCGACAGAGGGGTTTCGGCCTTCGCCCATCACCATCGTCGTCTGTTCGGCCCCGGGACCGGAGGAGAAGGTCAGGTCATAGGCCGGCGATAGTCGCCATTCGCCTTGCGCATTCATGAGGAAGGTGAAGTTCTTGGCGTGATCGTCTCGATTGTGGGCGATGACGTTGAAGGCGGCGAGACGAAACATCTTCTCGACTTCGCGCACGTCGTGGGTCAGGCGCGTGGTCAACGCTACGAGGGCTTCGTAGTCCAGCGAAGGAATCCGGTGGTCGGCGTGAAGCAGGCCCGAGGCCGTGTGGGCGTGCAAACGCTGGTCCCCATCCCGATCAAAGCGACGGGTGGCGAAGTAGGCGGAGCCCCTGCCGGTGGTGAGGAGACGCGTCTCCGTCATCTCGACCCCGGCTGCGGTCGCCATGCGAGCGTAGGCGAATTCGATGGCTCCGGCGTCCTTGCCGTCATGGCTGTTGGGAAACTTGACCAACCAGTGATCATAGCCGTCGGGGAGTGATCGTGCGCCGTGCAACACCTCCCCCGATGCCGTGTTGAAACCGATCATCGCTTTCGGCCGCGCGCCCGCCGACGAGCCGTTAAGGGCGATAAGGTCGGCCAGAACCTCATCCGCCTGCCCCTCGAGCACCTCCTGGGCCTGGTCGGCGATCCGGTCGAGTTCGAGCGTCTGGGCGGCCGCCGCCTCCTCTGGCGTGAGGTCGGGCTCGTAAGTCAGGGCGCCCATGCCATGGGCGCCCACGTGAGCCAACCGGTCGAGCGGGCTGATCTGTTCCGGGAGAAGGCCCTGGACGCGCAAGGCGCGATCGAACAGGAGACGGCCCCAGCCGTCGGGCAGGCTGTCATTGAAGGCGCCCGGCAAGCCTTCAAACAGGGCGGTATCGGTCGTCTGCAGGCCCGGTCGCAAGGGCAGGCTGAGCGGTGAAATTTCGACGGCGTTCGCGATGAAATCGGCGTCGTACTCGAAATAGATTCTGCGATCGCGCGCGGCCAATCGGCCGACGCGGGTTGCGCCTCCGCCGAAATCCAGGCCGACAGCCACTGCGGCTACGGGTGAAAGGTTCATGTGCGCCATCCGTTCTTCCGCCTGGAGCGAGGGGCATCCTTCAAGACCTCGTCAATCGAGGCGAACGTCAACGCTTCTGGTTTGGCCGCCTCGATGGTCGCCTCAAGGCCGCCGACAATGGAGAGCAGCTTCACCAGAGCTTCAGTGGAGCCCAGCCCGGTACGCTCGAATTTACGCAGCGTCCCCAGAGGCACGCCGGATCGCGCGGAAAGACCAGCCTGGGTGAAGCCCATCGCCAGTCGGCGCTCACGGATATTCCCACCGAGCTTCTCAAGGGCGCGGACAGGGGTAAGAAGTGATATCATCATAACGATAATAGACGATTTTTATAAATAATGATATCATTCTATCACTATCCAAGGTGCTCGCGAAGGCGATCGCTGAAGCGGACCCGTATCCTGCAGTTCGATGCCTGTGAAACTGATCGCTGCAATACACTCGGCGAAGGTCCACTTAGCGGCAATGACCCAATGTCTGCCCCTGGCGCAGGCCGGTCGTCATTCGCTGAAGATTCAGTTGGGAATTTTATTGCAAGTCGCTCGCAATTGCATTTAAGCGGCGGGGCCTTCTTCAGGAGCCCCCATGCCTCTCTTCTCGTCCCTTCCGCCGCTGCGCCGATCCTCGGGCCTTGTCGCCGTCTCGGTCCTGCTGGCCGGGACCGCCTTCGCCTCGACCGCCGCCGCCCAGACGGCGCGGCAGGAGCAAGCGGCCAGTTCCGTCGAGGATGTGGTGGTCACTGCGGCCCGGACCATTCTGCCGGCCAGCGCCCTGCCGATGACGGTCGAGGTGATCGACCGCAAGGCCTTGGCCGAGCAGGTGGCTATCAGCGGTTCGGTGATCGACGCCGTTGCGACCCTGTCGCCGTCCTTCTCGCCGACGCGGCAGAAGCTGACCGGCTCGGGCGAGAGCCTGCGCGGCCGGTCGCCGCTCTTCGCCATCAACGGCATCCCGCAGTCGACGCCGATCCGTGACGGTTCGCGCGACGGCTATACGATCGATCCCTTCTTCATCGACCGGGTGGAGCTGATCTACGGCTCCAACGCCCTGCAGGGCATCGGGGCCACGGGCGGGGTGGTCAATCAGGTGACGGTCGGAGCCCCGACCGAAGACGGCCTCACGGGCCGGATGCTGGCCCAGGTCTCGAGCGCGGGCGGGCCGGAAGGCGACGGCGTCGGGGCCAAGTTGGGCGGTCTGGCCGCCTATCGCCACGGTGACTTCGACGGTGTTTTCGGCGTGGCTTTCGACCAACGCGGCGCCTTCTATGACGCCAACGGCCGCCGCGTCGGCGTCGACAACACCCAGGGCGAGGTGCAGGATTCCAAGGCCCTGTCCTTCTTCGGCCGCTTCGGCTGGAACCTGACCGATACGGTGCGCCTCGACCTGCTCGCCAACCGTTTCGAACTGAAGGGCGACGGCGACTATGTGGCGGTGGCGGGCAATCGCCTCATCGGCCGTCCGACCAGCAGCGTGCGCGGTCAAGTCCAGGGCGAGCCTGCCGCAAACCGGGTCGAGACCGTCTCGGCCTCGCTGACCGACAGCGATCTGGCCGGCGGCGACTTCAGCGCCCAGGTTTTCTTCAACCGCACGCGCGACACCTTCGGCGGCGACCGCTCGGCCACCTTCCAGGACGCGAGTATCGCTCCCATCGGGACCCTGTTCGACCAGTCGTCGAACCGGTCGCGCAAGCTGGGCGCGCGCGCCAGCTATGAACGGGCCGTGCCGGGCGTGCCAGGGCTGACCGCGACCCTGGGTCTGGACGCCATGAAGGACCGCACCGAGCAGTTGATGATCGCCACCAACCGCGCCTGGGTGCCGCCGACCGAGTTCCAGAGCGTGGCGCCCTTCGTCCAGGCCAATATGCGGCTGTTTGACGGCCGGGTGCGCCTGGCCGGCGGCGTGCGCCAGGAAAACGTCGAACTGTCGATCGACGACTTCACCACCCTGGCCTCCTATGGTTCGCGCCGGGTCACGGGAGGCAAGCCCAAGTTCGAGGCCACCCTGGTCAACGGCGGCGTGGTCTATGAACCGCTGGATGGCGTGCGCGCCTATGTCAGCTACGCCGAGGGCTACACCGTGCCTGACGTGGGTCGCATCCTGCGCTCCATCAACGTCGACGGGGTCACGGTCGAGGGCTTCCTCGACATCAGTCCGGTCGTCTCGGACAATCAGGAGATCGGGCTGGAGGTGAAGCGCGGTCCGTTCGAAGCCGGGGCGACCTACTTCTGGTCCTCGTCGGACCTGGGTCAGTTCCTCGTTCGCAACGCCGACGGCGTCTATGACGTCCAGCGCCAGGCCGTCGAGATCGAGGGGCTGGAGCTCAACCTGCGCGCCCGCACCCCGATCGAGGGGCTGACGGTTTCGACCGGCTACGCCCGCCTGCGCGGCCAGACCGACACCAACGACGACGGCCGGGTGGACCGGGACCTGGACGGCGCCAACATCTCGCCGGACCGCATCAACGCCGCCGCCGTCTACGCCAACGGCCCGCTGTCGGCGCGCCTGCAGGTCCAGGCCTATCTGGCGCGTGATTTCGAGGGCGGCGACGTGCGCAACAATTTCGAAGGCTACACCGTGGCGGACGCCTACCTGCGCTATGACTTCGCCTTCGGCGGGGTGTCGCTGGCGGTGCAGAACCTCTTCAACGAGGACTATGTGACCTATAGCTCCGACACCAGCAATCCGGCCGACAACCTGCGCTACTTCGCCGGTCGGGGCCGTTCCTTCACCCTCGGGTGGGACCGTCGCTTCTGATGCGTCTGGTTCGACTGGCGCATCGCTGGACCGGGGGGCTGATCGGCCTGCTGCTGTTCGTCCTGGGGCTGACCGGGACGGTCCTGGTGTTTAAGGACGACTGGCTGCGCCTGGTCGTACCCCACGCCGCAGAGGCGCGGGTTTCGGACCCAAGTGCTATTGGCGCGGCGCTGGATCAGGCGTTCGCGGCGCCGGACCGTCCGCGTTCGGTCATCCTGGCCTCTGATAGTCTGGGCGTCCTCCGACTGAACTATGAGGACAAGACGCGCGGCGCCTACGCCGCCCAGTCGGGCGCGGTCGTAGCGCGCTGGGAAAGCCTGTGGGCGCGGCCGGAGCTGTGGCTGTTCGACCTGCACCACTATCTGCTGATCGGCGACACGGGAAAAACCATCGCCGGGATCGCGGGCCTGGCGGGTCTGGGCTTTGTCGTCACCGGGGTGATCCTGTGGTGGCCCACGCGGCGCACCTTCGTCTTTGCGGTCATGCCGAGGGCGTGGAAGCGCCCAGGGATCGTCAAGCATCATCGCGACATGGGCGTGTGGAGCGCGCCGGTCCTGGCCGTCGTCCTGACGACCGGGGCGATCGTGGCCCTATCGCCCCTGTATGACGGATTGGCCCAGGCCTTGTCGCCGGGCGCCGACCTGAAGGCGGTCATGGCCCAGCCGGAACATGAAGGGGGGGTGTTGTCCGCCGATCTGGACTGGCCGGCTATGATGACGGCGGCCCAGGCCCGCTTCCCTGACGCCGAGGCGCGCATCGTCTCCCTGCCAACCAAACAGGGCGGTCTGATTGGCCTGCGGATGCGGCGGACGGCGGAATGGCTGCCCAACGGCCGGACCCAGGTCTGGTTCGATCCCGCCGATGGACGGATTGTCGGAACACGCGACGCCATGGGGCTGCCTCTTGGGCTGCGGGTCATTAACGCCCAGTACCCGATCCACGCCGCCAAGGTCGGGGGGCTGGCCTATCGACTTGTGGTCGCCGCCTCCGGGTTGGCGCTGACCCTGCTGGGATCGCTGGCGGTCTTCACCTTCTGGTCCAACCCGAGCGGACTGCCGAAACGGCGACGCCCAAGCCCAAGTGCGCGGCGTGTCTAAGAGGTTGGGGCGGGAAGAGGTTCGCCAGACTGACACGGGCAGAGGAGAGGATCCTACGGTGAGGGTCTATCTCGCTCCAAGCGACTGTCCGCCTCCAGGCGTTCAGCCAATGTCCGCTACTGGCGCTTTGCCGACCTAGGTGGCGGGCGACGGACAAAGATCGTCCGAGTGACGGGATGGGGCCCGCGCGGTCGTGGGTTCAGGGAAGCCCGAGAATGGGTGAAGCTCGTGCGAGAATGAGTCGGAGACGGATGATGGCGAAGCGGACCGGGCGACTAGCAGGTTTCGAAGTCTATCGCGGCAAGGGCCGGCGCGCGCGTCGCGTGGGCGTCGCCAAGGGGGGGATTCTGTTCAATCTCTATATGACCTGGCTTCGTCGAGGCGAAGGCGTGGGGGCGAAGCCATCTGGCATGATCAAGCGGAGAGCGGCGCGGCCTCAAGGTCTTTGAAACACCATGGCGCCACCTGAACAGCCGTGAAAAGGTGGGATTCAGGCGTAGAGTTTTTGATGGGTGGTTTGATGGGTGAGGCCCCCGAGTGGGGAAAAGTTCAATGAAATCAAGGCCGGTGGCGGAGAGGGTGGGATTCGAACCCACGGTAGGCTTCCACCTACGCCGCATTTCGAGTGCGGTACATTCGACCACTCTGCCACCTCTCCGCGGGGCCGATATTCGCTTGGTCGAGCGAGGGGCTTCTCTAGTCAAAGGCGGCGCGGGCCGCAAGCGATTCTAGGCAAGAAATTCGATAAAAGTTTCAGCGCTGTCCGGGCAGGGTCAGGCCGGGGGCGGGGCCGCCCAGCGGATCAATGCCGACAAAGCGAAACAGCTCGGCCGGACGACCGCCGGTGTCGCTGGAAAACACGCCCGTGGCCTGGACCAGGCCGGCGCGCTCGACGCCGCGGCGGAAGTTCTGCTTGTGCAGCGAAAGCCCCGCGACGGCCTCGGCGGCGGCCTGTAGCGCGGACAGGGTGAAGGTGTCGGGCGTCAGGTCGAACAGGACCGGGCGGTACTTCAGCTTGGAGCGCAGGCGGCCCAACGCCGTAGCGACGATGCGGCGGTGGTCCGAGGCCATCGGCAGGTCAGGCAGGGGTGACGGCGCGGGGCGGTCGTGGTCGCGGGCGGACTCGGCGACCAGCCCGGCCTCGTAGAGCAGCTCATAGCGCTCCAGCACCCGTTCCTCGTTCCAGCGGCGATCCGGCGTCAGGGCGAACAGGGTCTCGGCCCGACCCAGGCGACGGGCGTCTTCGGCGGCCCAGGCGCGCAGGGCGGGCGAGAGGGTCGTCATCACGGCGGGCGGGCCGTCGCGCCAGTCCTCCCACGGGAAGATGTCGAAGACGGGGGTCCAGGCGGCGTCCAGGCCGGGGGCCTCGGGCGCTTCGGCGGTCAGGGCCAGGTAGCCGACCGAGACCTCGCGCGCGCGCTCAGGGCCGGGCGTGGCGCGCGGCGAGGCGCGGCCCGCGTCGCCGAAAGTATAGAGTTGTTCGACAAAGCCGAGCGGAAAGCCGGTTTGCTGGGTCACGAAGGCGCGCAGGGCCAGTTCGAAGGTGCGGTCGCGGGCCGGGTCGAACGGGCCGAAGGGCAGGGCCGGGGCCCCGTCGGCGGCGTGGGTGGTCAGGACCACGGCCTGACCGGCGCGCAGGGCGATGACCACGGCCGACAGGCCGATCCGCACGCCTTGCTCGTTGCCCTGGGTCGCCGCCCCTTGCGTCATGCAGTCCCTTATTCCGTGTGCCAGGCGTCGGCGCCGGGCAGGATGCCGACAGCTTCGGCCAGAACGCGGTAGCGGTCCAGATAGCGTTGCTGCGCCACCGAGGCTGGCAGGGGGTCGATGATCAGGTCGTAGCCGGCGGGCGGGGCGCCGAAGATCTGCAGCGACTCTCGACGGTTGAAGCCCGCCAGCTGGGTCGCCTCATAGAAGGCGCAGGCCCGGTCGGCCTTCTTGATCAAGGTCTTGATCGTCTGCGGCGTCTTGGGCGGGAGCTGGAAGCGGACGTGGATGGCGGCTTCCAGCCGGGCCTCGAAGTCCTTGTAGCCGGCGCCCAGCGCCGACTTGAACGGCGAGATCATGTCGCCGATGACGTATTCAGAGGCGTCGTGCAGCAGGGCGGCCAGGCGCCATTTCGGCTCAAGCCCTGGGCGGATATGGGCCGCAATCTCTTCCACCACCAGCGAGTGCTGGGCGACCGAGAAGGCGTGCTCGCCGATGGTCTGGCCGTTCCAGCGGGCGACGCGGGCCAGGCCGTGGGCGATGTCCTCGATCTCGATGTCGAACGGCGACGGATCGAGCAGGTCGAGGCGACGGCCCGAGAGCATCCGCTGCCAGGCGCGCGGGGGCTTGGGCGTTCTGGGCTTGGGCTTGGGCGCCAGGTCTTCGTGTTCTTCGGCCAAAATCGGGGTCCTGCGCATGGGGCAGGTGAGGTGACGCATCCCGAACGCTCGATCAAGGGCAGGCGTTGCGATTCGTGGGGGTTAATCCCCGACGTTCAGCGTCACTAGGGCCTTGGCGGCCTCGAACACACGGTTTTCATTGCGATCCTTGCCGCGCACGGTGGCGACGACGATGGGGCCGCCCGAGGGGCCGCGCGCCTCATAGCCGACGACGCGCCAGCCGGTGGTCGAGGACTGGTCGGCGGTCATCAGGAAGGTGGCGCGCACGGCCTCGCCCGGGGCGCTGGTGCGGATGCGGGCGGTATTGTCGTGGGCGTCGATGCTGACGACCTCGTCGGTTGAGCGCACGTTCACCTGACCGCTCTTGTCGTCGGCGCGAATGGTGATGCCGCCGATCTTGATGTTGGCGCGGTCACCGTCGGCGTCGATCCTCATGCCGGGCAGGCGGACGGTGGCCTTGTCGCCCTGGGCGTCGATGCGCATGCCGGGCGCGCTGATGTGGGCGGAGTCCGCCGCGGCGTCGGCGGCGGCGCGCTCGGCATCGGCGCCGGCACGTTCGGCATCGGCCTCGGCCCTGGCGGCGTCGGCCTGCGCGCGGTCGGCTTCGGCGCGAGCGCGATCCTCGTCGGCGCGGGCTTCGGCCAAGGCTTCGGGCAGGTCGGCGGACAGGCGATTCTCGAACACCTTGAGGGCGTCCTGAACCGATCCGCCGTTCAGCGACACCAGATGCAGGGTGACTTCGGAGCCGCGCGGGCCGCTGTAGACGCAGGTCGTCCCGTCGGCCCGGGCCGAACCCTTGCGGGTCAGCACGCCTTGAGTCTGCGGACATTGCAGCGTGTCCACGACCTTGAGCACGCCGGCTTCCTTGCCGGAGGAGGTCGAGGTGATGCGAACCGTGCCGGCGTTGTCGCAAGCGGCGGTCATCAGCACGAGGGCGCAGGCGGGCCAGAGGAGATGATGCATGGGTCGGCTCCTGTTCGGGTCCGATTGTGCGCGCAAGGCGCAGCTATTCCAGTGAAATCGCGGTAATCGAAGACGGCCGAAGCGCGGCGGTCTCAGCCCCCGGGACGGCCGCCCTCGCGCCGGTTCAGGAAGGCCAGCCGCTCAAACAGGTGGACGTCCTGCTCGTTCTTCAGCAGGGCGCCGTGCAGGGGCGGGATCAGCTTGCCCGGCGTCTTTTCGCGCAGGGTCTCCGGCGAGACGTCATCGACCAGCAGCAGCTTGAGCCAGTCCAGCAGTTCCGAGGTCGAGGGCTTCTTCTTCAGGCCCGGCGTATCGCGGATCTCGTAGAAGGTCTTGAGGGCCTCGGCGACCAGCCGCGGCTTGATGCCGGGGAAGTGGACCTCGACGATGTCCTGCATGGTCTCGGCGTCGGGAAAGCGGATGTAGTGGAAGAAGCAGCGGCGCAGGAAGGCGTCCGGCAACTCCTTTTCATTGTTCGAGGTGATGACCACGACGGGGCGGATTTCGGCACGGATCGTCTCGTCGATCTCCTGGACGTAGAACTCCATACGGTCGAGTTCCTGCAACAGGTCGTTGGGGAATTCGATGTCGGCCTTGTCGATCTCGTCGATCAGCAGGACCGGGCGGGCCGGGGCGGTGAAGGCCTCCCAGAGCTTGCCCTTCTTCAGGTAGTTGCGTACGTCATGGACACGCTCGTCGCCCAGCTGGCTGTCGCGCAGACGGCTGACGGCGTCGTACTCATAGAGGCCGTTGTGGGCCTTGGTCGTCGATTTTACGTGCCAGGTGATGAGGGGGGCGTTCAGCGCCCGCGCCAGTTCATAGGCCAGAACCGTCTTGCCGGTTCCGGGCTCGCCCTTGATCAGCAACGGACGCTCCAGCGCCACCGCCGCATTGACCGCCACCTTCAGGTCGTCGGTGGCGATATAGTTGGACGTGCCTTCGAACCGGCTCATGAAAAACCTGCTCCAATCAAGGGGGAATGGAGCAGGTAGCTTATCAAGACGCGCCTGAACAGACCGTGCCGCCCGTCAGGTGATGCGTTTGGCCGAGACGGGGTCGCTGGCGGGGAAGGTTTCCTCGACGCCTTCGTCGATCAGGGCTTCCTGACGGTTCTCGGCCTCCTTGGCCTTGTCCTTCAACTGGTCGGGCTTGCCCTCCTCACGCGCCGCGGACTTCGCGGGCGGGGTGTTGGGGTCGCAGTCTTCCTGGGTCTTGGTGGGATGATGCTCGCTCATGCTGTTTCCTCTCTGTCTGGGCCGTAGCCCAGGTCCTCGATGTCGTCATCCGAGAGGCGCTTGGCCTCCCAGTGGGCGGCGCTGGCCTGGGCGCCGCGCCGGTTGCGCATCAGACCGGCGTAGACCAGCTCGACCTCGTCAGGGGCGGAACCGACCTCGCCGTTGGCGTCGATTTCGCTGACGCGCTGGGCATCCAGGCCCAACAGGGCGTCCGCCTCGGCTTCGATGCCGTCAAGCGCCAGCGCCTGGTCCAGGCTCTGATCGTCCTCGTCGAACGGCTCCTCGTCGCCGTCGCCTTCGGCCTGGGTGACGTCAAGAACGTCGTCGGCTTCATCCAGCGACAACTCGCCGTCGCCTTCGTCGTCGATGTGGGTCTCGTCATAGATTTCGGCCTGATCCTGGGCGTCGAAATCGTGGTCCGGGTTGCCCATTGTGCGCCTCCTTGCTGATCAAGCTAACGGCTCAGGCAGGGGCGACGTTCCGTTGATTGATGCATGCGGCGTTTGCCGCAGTGACGCGGGAAGAGATGGTTAACCACGCTGCTTTACAGTTCTTCAGTCGCCGACCGTTCAGGTTGGGGTGCGCTACGGAGATCCCCTTTGCCGCTGAAATTATCGCTCAAGCCCGGCGAGAAATTCGTCCTGAACGGCGCCGTCGTCCAGAACGGCGACCGACGCGGCGTCCTGGTCCTGCAGAACAAGGCCAGCGTCCTGCGTGAAAAGGACATCATGCAGCCCGAGGACGTGACCACGCCCGCGCGCCGCATCTATTTCCCCGTCATGATGATGTATCTGGACGAGCCGTCGGCGGCGAACTTCTATGACGAGTTCGCCCTGCGCCTGACCGAGTTCATGGGGGCGGTCCGCAACCCGGACATCCTGGCGGAATGCGTGACCTGCTCCAAGCACGTGCTGGCGCGGCAGTACTACAAGGCCCTGATGGGCGCCCGTAAGATCGTCGATTACGAAGACCAAAGGCTCGGCAATGTCGCTTCAAGCGTACAAGACGGCGGCGACGCGGGCTGAATCACCGCGCGAAATGGAATACCGGCTGTTCGGCCAGGTGACGCGGGCCCTGATGCACGCATCCACGGTCGACAAGTTGGACATCGCCACCCGGATCGACGCGATCGACTGGAACCGTCGGCTGTGGTCGACGCTGTCCACGTCGTGCAGCGACTCGACCAACGCCATGCCGCAGGCCTTGCGGGCGCAGATCATATCTCTGGACCTGTTCATCGGTCGCCACAGCTCGGCGGTCATGCGCGGCGAGGGGGATTTCGAGACCCTGATCGACATCAACCGCATGGTCATGCAGGGCCTGGCGCCTTCGCCTCAACCAGCCTGATCACGATGGCGGGAGCGGCCTTTACGACAGGCCGCGACCGGACCTAGCCTGACCTTCCTGTTCAAGCAGCTGAAAGGAGGTGGCCAGTGTCTCATTGTCATCAATCGCGAGCGACAGCCGCGATCTGGACCTCGCGGGAGGTCCGGGCCTGATCCTTCGGGGAGGCAGCGGTTAGGCCGTTCGCGGTCAGACAATGAAGCGTCGCTGGGGCAACCCGGCGGCGCTTTTTGTATCTTTTATGTGCGCTATCGCGCTGCGCGCGACTTGAGCGCTAGAACAGCGCGCCGAACCAGTGGGCGATGCCGTGAACAATGGCCACGACGGTGGTCCATACCAGGGCCAGATAGACGGTGCAGATGGCCGTCCCGATCAGTCCGGCGACGATGAAGACGCCGTCTCTCTGAATGATGGCCAGACCAAAGATCGCCAGGGTCAGGCCGGGCAGGGCGTCGCCGAACGGCACGGGCAAGGCCATCATCATGGCCAGCAGGATACAGATGATCCCGATCACGACATCGGCGGCCTCGCCGGTCATGATGGGCCAGCGGGGGCGGGTCAGGCGTTCGGCGCGCCGCAGAAGCTCAATGGTCGTCGGGCTGTCGGGGCGCTTTCTGACGGCTTGCCGAACCCAGTCTGAAAAGCCGTAGCGGGCCGACCATCGACCGAAGCCGATCTGAACCTCGCCCAGCAGCACCCAGCGACGAAGCCAGCGCGGGGCGGCGAAGTGAGAGGCCAGCAGCCGCCGGTAGGTCTCGCGGCCAAGCGTGACCTTCATCAGCCAGCGCGGCAGCCAGACCTTGTCGCGTTGCAGGGCCAGTTCGGCGGCGATCAGGATGATGGGGGCCGAGAACACGGCCTTTCCCCCCGGCGGCCACGGCAGCAGGGCCATCAGCGACAACATCAGAATGACGGCGCCGAAGCCCCGTTCGCCAAAGGCCTCGACCATTTCCTTCAAGGTCAGCTTGGGATCGTCGCCATGGCCCAGAGATTCCAGAACGTCCGAAAACGTCCGGCTCTCATCGGGCGGCGGCAGGGAAACAAGCGTCATCAGGCGAGACTCGGGGAGCGAATGTTCGCCAAGTTAGGGGCGGCGCGAACCCTGCGCCATCCCTCACGCATAGGGTGCGGCTTAATGTTTCGTCACGTGCTCGGGTTTGCCCTTGCGCGGGGTATGGGCGAATTCCTCAAGCTGCTTTTCGCTCATCGACTCCATCATGGATTTCGACGCGCCTTTCAGCTTGGATTGGGGCGTTTCGCCGCGTTTGGCGGACAGGGCGGCCCCGGCGGCCTTCTGTTGAGCGGCGGATTTGGCGGGCATGGCGGCTCTCCTGCGTGAGCAAAACAAACCGTCCGCCCGCCGTGTCGTTCCGTCAGCCCAGCAGTTCGCGTCCGATCAGGAAGCGGCGGATTTCGTTGGTGCCGGCGCCGATGTCATAGAGCTTGGCGTCGCGGACCAGGCGCTCGACCGGCCATTCCTTGGTGTAGCCGGCGCCGCCCAGGGCCTGCACGGCCTCCAGCGACACCTTCACCGCGTTTTCCGAGGCCAGCAGGATGGCGCCAGCGGCATCGTAGCGGGTGGTCTTGCCCTGATCGCAGGCGCGGGCCACGGCATAGACATAGGCGCGGGCGCTGTTCAGGGCGACGTACATGTCGGCCACCTTGGCCTGCATCAGCTGGAAGCTGCCGATCGGCTTGCCGAACTGCTTGCGATCCCGGACGTAGGGCAGGACCACGTCCAGCGCCGCCTGCATGATGCCCAGAGGCCCGCCCGCCAGGACGGCGCGCTCATAGTCCAGACCGCTCATCAGCACACCGGCGCCGCCGCCGACAGGGCCCATGACGTTCTCTTCCGGGATCTCGCAGTCCTCGAACACCAGCTCGGCGGTGTCGGAGCCGCGCATGCCCATCTTGTCCAGCTTCTTGGAGACGCTGAAGCCCTTCATGCCGCGTTCGACGATGAAGGCGGTGCAGCCCTTGGAGCCGGCCTCGGGGTCGGACTTGGCGTAGACCACCAGGGTGTCGGCCGAGGGGGCGTTGGTGATCCAGAACTTGGTGCCGTTCAGAACATAGCGGTCGCCCTTCTTGTCGGCGCGGGTGCGCATCGACATGACGTCCGAACCTGAACCGGCCTCCGACATGGCCAGAGAGCCGACATGCTCGCCGGAGATCAGCTTGGGCAGGTATTTCTGCTTCTGCTCGGGCGTGCCCCAGCGGCGGATCTGATTGACGCACAGGTTGGAGTGGGCGCCGTAGCTCAGGCCGATCGAGGCCGAGGCGCGCGACACTTCCTCCATCGCCACCACATGTTCGAGGTAGCCGAGGCCGAGGCCGCCGAACTCTTCTTCGACCGTGATGCCGTGCAGGCCCAGCTCGCCCATCTCGGGCCACAGCTCGCGCCTGAATTCGTTCTTCTCGTCGATCTCGGCGGCGAGGGGGGCCAGCCGGTCGGCGGCCCAGCGGGCGGTGGTTTCACGAATGGCGTCGGCGTTCTCGCCGAGGCCGAATTCCATGGATTGGGGCGCGAAGGGAATGCTCATGCCGCAAGGCGTAGCATCGCGCACGCGCTTCGCAAAGTGGCGTCAGACGGCGCGCTTATTGTTCCGCTTTCGCGTCAAGTTCCAGCCCGCGACGCCGATGAAGATCAGGCCGATGACAGCCAGAACCCCGCCGATCAGAACCGTGCCGTCGGTGGCTTGGTGATCCGCCAGCACGCGACGGAAGGCGGCGATTCCGGCGATGAAGGCCAGCAAGCCGACGCCCCCGATGAAGATGACGGCGCCGGTGTCGTTCCAGGCCGGCGTCTGCGCCGTGCGTTTCTCGTGTCGCAGCACCTGAACGGTGGCGGGCGTCTCATCTTCGGCGTGTGGGGCGGCGTTCGGGCCGCGGACGGGCGCGGTCAGCAGGGCGTCCAGCGGCGCGGGGCGGTCGGGCGCGGCGTCGAACAGGGCGCGTTCGGCCGAGCGGCGGCGATAGGGGGCGTCGACCGGCGGCTGGACCCGATCCGGCCAACCGCTCAGGGCCTCGGCGGCCTGGGCCGTTGAACCGGCGTTCAGGCGCTCCAGCACGTCGGAGCCTTCAAAACGCTGGACCCCGACCGAGAAGATGAAGCTGGCCAGGGCGTCGAACTGATGCTGGTTCAGCGAGATCGAGACGCGGCTGTTGATGGCCTCGACGATGGGCAGCAGGTCGTATTGCAGCAGCAGTTCGGCCTCGGCCTCGGTGATGGTCGCGCCGGGGCGGGCGGACTTCACGTGGCCGTAGCCGATGACCGGCACGCCGTCGCGACGACGCACGGTCCGGGGGCGAAAGCCCTCGAAGCTCTTGATCAGAAGCAGACCCTCGCGGGACACCTTCAGACGCTGGGAGGTTGTTGCGGACACGGACTGACCCAATTCGGAACGGGCGCGCTCGCCCATCAGGCGAAGCAGCAAGCCGCGTTCCGAACCACGTCGTCCCGCTTCAGAGCAGGACGCGCCCCTTTAAAGGAGAACGATGGTCGCCAGGCCGAGGAAGATCAGGAAGCCGAAGAAGTCCGTCGTCGCCGTCACGAAGACCGCCGAGGAGACGGCGGGGTCGAACTTCAGCTTGGACAGGGTCAGCGGCGTCAGCACGCCGACCGTGGCCGCGACCAGCAGGTTCAGGATCATGGCCGCGGCGATGACCGCGCCCAGGCGCCAGTCCTGGAACCAGAAGCCGGCCGCCAGACCGATCAGGGGCGACAGGACCAGACCGTTGACCAGGCCCACCATCATCTCGCGCCAGAAGGTTCGCACGGCGTTGGACGAGGTCAGTTCCCGCGTGGCCAGGGCGCGGACCGTCACCGCCAGGGCCTGGGTGCCGGCGTTGCCGCCGATGGCCGAGACGATGGGCATCAGCACGGCCAGGGCGACGATCTGCTGAATCGTGCCCTCGAAGACGGCGATGACAGCGGCGCCCAAAACCGCCGTGAACAGGTTGATGCCCAGCCACGGCACGCGGCCGCGCACGATCTCCAGCACCCCCGAAGAGCGGTCCTCGTCCGAAACACCGGCCAGACGCAGGATGTCCTCGCGGTTTTCTTCCTGAATGATGTGGACGATGTCATCGACCGTCAGCTGACCGACCAACCGCCCGCCAGTGTCCACGACCGGGGCCGAGATCAGGTTGTACTTCTCGAAGATGTAGGCGACCTCTTCCTGATCGACATCGACGTCGATCTCGTTGACCGGCTGCATCAGCTCGGACAGCGGCGTCTCGCGCGGCGCCCGCAGCAGGCGGCTGATGGCGACGCCGCCGACCGGGCGGTTCAACGGGTCGACCACATAGATGTCGAAGAAGAGCTCGGGCAGGTCCTCGCCCTGACGCCGGACGTGGTCGATGGTGTCGCCGACGTTCCAGAACAGCGGCGCGGCCATGACCTCGCGCTGCATCAGGCGGCCGGCGGAATCCTCGGGATAGCCCAGCGAGCTTTCGATCGCAGCCCGATCTTCCTCGGGCATGGCCGCCAGCACCTTCTCGCGCTGGTCGTCCTCCAGATCCTCGACCACGGCGGCGGCGTCGTCGGAGTCCAGCTCTTGCAGGGCCTCGGCCAGGGTCAGGTGAGGCACCCGCTCCAGCACTTCCTCGCGGATGCCGTCGTCCAGCTCGGGCAGGGTGTCCGCCAGAAGGTCAGGCGGCAGCCACTGGACCACGACGGCGCGGTGCTCGGACGTCAGGAAGCCCATCAGGTCGGCGACGTCGGCGGGGTGCAGGTCTTCCAGCAGGCCGCGCAGGCGCATGCCGTCGCCGTCGTCGGCGGCGTCCACGACCTTTTCGACGAAGGACGCCGTCAGGGCGTAGTCCTCGCCGAGGGCGACGTGATCTTCGGTTTCGATGTCGTGTTCAGGGGCCGGGGAGGCGGAATCCGTGTTGCTCACGTGTCTGCCTCCCCGAATGTTGTCAGCCTTGGTAGAAAGCCGAATATCGCCCTGTCAGATCAGATGGTGCGGTCGAGAAGACTCGAACTTCCACGGGTTGCCCCACAGCGACCTCAACGCTGCGCGTCTACCAATTCCGCCACGACCGCTCGCATCGGAGGGCGGGCAATAGCGGAGAGGCGACGGAAA
>Ga0265296_1002735_pt1 | contig 17286 bp, 11 predicted proteins | sample MunlanPumphouse1_FD_189073 | JGI IMG/M metagenome (GOLD analysis project Ga0265296, IMG submission 189073) | Groundwater microbial communities from a municipal landfill in Southern Ontario, Canada - Pumphouse #1 | ecosystem: Environmental > Aquatic > Deep subsurface > Groundwater | place...
GGATTATTCATGGCCCGGAAATATCCGTGAACTCCAGAGCACAATACGATATGCCCTCGTGAAGGCCAAAGGTCAGGTTATCAGGCCCCAGGATCTTCCGGCGGAGCTGCAAAACTTGAAGAGCGGTTTCTCCTTGCGCGGACCTTCCAGAAAACTGGACAAGAAAACTGTCTCTGATGCTCTTGCCAGAGCAGGAGGAAACAAGGCCAAGGCTGCCAGGGGCATGGGAGTTGGCCGGGCTACTCTTTACCGCTTTTTGTCTAAGGATAAAAGTGTCTCATGAAACAGATATGTCTCTTTGTTTAAATTGATACATATCGTCAATGCTTCCGGTTTTTTCTTCCCTAAAAGACTATTATTTCAATAGGTTTTCATTCTGTTGGTTTAACACACATCTCGGATAAAACATTAAAACAATTTGCCTGAGTGCCTGTATTATTTAAATATCTTTTATTTTCAGGAACTTATAATTATATTCACGTCCATAATGAGAATGTGTTTCATTAGTGTCTCAGGGATTGGATGCCACAAAATGGCCTGTCGGTTTGTCTTTTGTAATTATCTGAATATATTTGCTATTTTCAATTACAAAATATGATCATGGTTGGCACGAATATTGAGTATTATAAAGTAAGTTATGTTTAATAAAGATTTGAAGTGGCAGTGGAAAAGAAAGGTTAGTCTATGTTGTTACCGGTAAGAGGATAGAAATTCAAAATGAAAAGACAAACGGTAAAGGGTATTCAAGATTTAATCGTCCGGCAAGAGGTGGGAGTTCACTGTGTTGTCGAAGAAACGAACTTGACAATTTTACCCTGCTTAACATAGCATAACAATGTGAGGTTAAGTGCACTGCGATGCAAGATTATAGACATAAAGGAACGAAACCTGACAAGTTGTGCTTTGAAAAGTGGAGACAATTAAGGATGTGAGAGAGTTTTGCTTATGTCTGAGCACCGAGGATAATAGAGAAGCAAAGGGGTACTGTGAACACTATATGCGGAGGAAGTATTAGATTGTTTAAGGAAAAAATGAAGCAAAAATATTCGTTCTGGACTAAGACAGGTCAGGATATTTTTAAGATTGAGAGAACTATAAGAATCTAGCGTAAAAGGAGGAGAAGATGGCAAATAAAGTCAAAGTCAATATGATGGATAAGGCAAAGGAATTGAGAATGGAACTGGCTAATCTTATGCCGAAGCTTGACACGGAGCGTTTGAAGTTCCTTCTCGAGTCTTATGAGGAAACTGAATGTGAACCGGCAGTAATAAGAAGAGCGAAGCTTAATGAGAAGACGCTTAATGAGAAGACGCTTTATATCGATGAAAACCCGATAGTAGGAACAGTAACCCAATATCGGTCCGGTCTTTCACCTTATCCCGAGTGGGCCTGTAAATGGATGAGGAAGGAGACGAAGGCGCGGTTCCAGTTAGGTGAACTCGATATGGCAAAGGACCTTACTGATGAGGACAGGGACCTGATAAACAGGGCCGTTGATTATTGGGAAAACAGGACTGTAGTCTATCGCACTCGTAAGATGTATCAGGAGGTAACGGGAGTTGACGCAGTAAAACAATTTTACATACCCGGAGTCGCACTCCAGGGAGGTCCTCAATTTCCTCTCGGGTTTATCATTCTTGACTACGGGAAGGTATTAAATAAAGGTATAAAGGGTATAATCGCCGATGTTAAAGAGCAGATGGCAAAGTTATCGGTAGGAGAACTGGAGTCAGTAACGAAAAGACACTTCTACAATGCTGAGTTAATATGTCTTAATGCTGTTGTTAACTGGGCCCACAGGTATGCCGCTTTAGCAAGGGAGATGGCAGCTAAAGAGTCCGACCCGGAAAGAAAAAAGGAGCTGAAGAATATTGCTAAAATATGCGACTGGGTACCGGAAAATCCGGTAAGGAATTTCCGTGAGGCGGTCCAATCCTATTGGTTTGCTCACTGTGCCGCTTACATTGAGACTTGTACCTGGGCTATGCCACCGGCGAGATTTCCTCAATACATGTACCCTTTCTACAAGAAAGATAAAGAGGCGGGCAAGATAACCGAGCAAGAGGCCAAAGATCTGCTGGCTATGCTCTTTGTAAAATACCAGGAGATTCAGGTACATAATTCTGAACGATCATTTAAAGGAAATTCAGGACAAATGGCAATTCATATATCCCTCGGCGGGGTAGATGAGAATGGGGATGATGCCACAAACGATATCGACTACATGTTACTCGACGTCCAAAGAGAGATGAAGTGTGCTCAGCCCAGTCTTTCCGTTCTTTATCACGACAAAATGTCCGAAGAATTTTTGCTTAAATGTATCGAGACGATTAAAACAGGTATTGGTCAGCCCCAGTTCCAGAACTGCGATAATATGGTGCAAAAGCTTTTCCTCTACCATGATGGTATGACCTTGAAAGATGCTCGAGGCGGTGCCAATTTGGGATGCGTTATGGTCCAACCCCTCGGTTGTGCCAACCTCTGGGAGGGCATCTTCAATCTGGCTAAGATGGTAGAGTTAACGCTGAATAACGGGAAAGATCCTAAAACCGGGGTTCAGGTAGGCCCACAGACGGGTGAGGCAGAGTCCTTCTCGACTTATGAGAAACTCTGGGAGGCTGTTAAAATACAGATACTGTACTGTACTCAAATTATGCGAGACTATGAGCGGCTCGGGGTGAGTATCATGGCTGAAATCGCCCCCCTGCCTTTCCAGTCGGCTCTGATACCCGGCTGTATCGAAAAGGGTATGGATGTTATGGTGGGTGGCTCGAAATACGGTGGGCTTGGCTCTCTAATGATTACCGGGGTGGACTTGGGCAATTCGCTGGCGGCGGTCAAGAAGCTGGTTTTTGACGATAAGCGCATTACCATGAAGGAATTAAAAGACGCTCTTGCTGCCAACTTCGAAGGCAACGGTTATGACAATATCCTGAAGATGTGTCTGGATGCCCCCAAGTACGGCAATGATGATCCCTATGTTGATCACATAGTGCGGGATGTTTATGCTGCCGCCGGAGACGCTCATGAAAAGACAGGACTGGATTACCTGGGTCGGAAAACTCGACCGGAAGCTGTTTCGGCATCTACACATAATACCTTCGGCTATGCAACAGGGGCTTTGCCCAGTGGAAGGAAGGCAGGCGTAGCTCTTGCTGATGCCAGTGTTTCATCGATGCCGGGCACAGACATGAACGGGCCTACGGCGCTCATTAAGTCGGCAGCCCAGGCCATCGATATCATGAAATATGGCACGAATCACTTTAACATGAAATTCCATCCCTCCGCTATGGAAGGAAGAGAGGGTGGAAGGAAGCTGTTGTCTTTGATAAAGACTTATATGGATCTGGGTGGATTCCATGTTCAGTTTAACTGCGTGAGCAGTGATACGTTAAAGAAAGCCCAGCAGCATCCGGCAGACTTCCGTGATCTTGTGGTCAGAGTAGCCGGATTTAGTGCCTTCTTCGTCAACCTGGATAAAGGTGTTCAGGATGAGATTATAAAGCGCTCTGAACTCAAATTTGAGCAATAGCAGGTGTGATGTGGTTCGTTTCTAAGATTTAGATGGATTATAACACCCTCCTTTTTGTTATACGGTTTCTGCCCCCGCGAAAGCGGGGGTTTGAAACCACATTTCTTGTAAAACTATACTGTTTTTTGTTTAACCGTATAAGTTAACCTTCTGATAGCATCTAATTTCTTTCTATTTCCGATTGTTGCTGAGTTAATAGCTTTTTTTAAAATTTCAGTCGACTTTTCATAACCATCCCTGTCAACCGAATAATGTATACCGTCCTTTCCTCCCTGAGCAAAACTGTACTTCACCGGATCTTTTCATGAGACTTCCGAACCATAAACTAAATCCGAAATCAAGGCGAGAGACCTAATGGTTCCGCTTCTACAGATATTTGTCAACCACTTCTCAAGAATTTGACTCAGTGCCCTGACTCTGATATTGGACTTGTACATGTTAGTCAAGAAAACAATTTTGAAGGAGAATAAAACATGAAAACATCCGCAAATATTCTATTGAGTATTGTATTGCTGTTAATGCCGATGGTAACCGTCGCACAGAATTATCCGAGAATGAACCAGGCAGATATGCAAAAGCAGATGCAGCAGATGCAGAAAATGCAAGCTTGTATGCAAAATGTTGATCAAGCAAAACTAAAAGAGATTCAGCAACGTTCGGAGCAGGTCAACACGGAGATAAAATCGTTGTGTAAAAGCGGACAGCGTGACAAAGCGCAGAAAAAGGCAATTTCTTTCGGAATGGAAATGGTAAAGGATCCGACAATGCAAGAAATGAGAAAGTGCGGCGAAATAATGAAAGGATCAATGCCGAAGGCGCCTTTTATGGATCAATATAAAGATAATTCCAGTCATCATGTTTGTGATTAGTGTCCTGTTTATAAGAAAATGTTATGGGTCTTGTGCTGATATAAGGATCCTCCTTGAAAAGGAGTTACTATTTCCTCAATTAACCAGGTGATTGAGGAAATAATGAAAAAGTTTGGTAACGCCCCCCGCTAACCACAAGTTAAAGTTCGCAGTATTTTCTTTCTTTTATAAAGTTCCCTGGCTACATAGTCCGCAATATTTGCAGGCATCTGTCGCAGATGGTCGGATGTTCGGTATCTGTACCCACCGACTCGCTATAGTTCCAGCATCTGGTGCATTTATCTCCCTGTGCCTTTGTTACACCGATAATCAAACCCTCAAATTCGCTGCTGTAATAGGGATCATTGATGCCATCTTTTTCTACGATATTGAGTTGTGAGATAATGGAGAGAGTTCTCATATCGTCCTGATGTGCTTCTAAAAAGGAACGCAGATCTTCCGGTGGACATATGTCCACACAGGCCTCCGGGGAACGTCCCAATACCTTGTCCTTTCGGGCTATCTCTACAGCCTTTGCGAGCTCAGACTTAATTGCAAGCATCTTCTTCCAGCACTCATCTATCTCTTTGTTTATATATTGAGAAGTTACCTCCGGGAACTGAGCTAAATGGACACTCTCCTCCTTTCCTTCATAAGCGGGCATGGCGTTCCATATCTCTTCTGCGGTGAAGGTGAGGATCGGGGCCAGGAGTCTAACCATGGCATCAAGGATAATATACATGGAACTCTGGGCTGACCGCCGGTCTTTCGATCCTGCCTTCGAGGTGTAGAGCCTGTCCTTCAGTACATCGAGATAAAGGGCGGAGAGGTCAACCGTACAGTAGTTATAGAGGGTATAGTAAACGACGTGGAATTGATAATGCTCGTAGGCTTCCTTTACCCGCCGGATAATCTCCTCAAGTCTGTGAAGAGACCATTTGTCTATCTCTTCCATTTCTTCACAAGGGACCATGTCGGCTTTGCAGTCAAAGTCGTACAGGTTTCCAAGAATGTAACGGCTGGTGTTGCGGATCCGCCTGTGGGCTTCGATAAGGCGTTTTAGTATTTCGTCGGAAATCCTTATATCATCGGTGTAATCCTCGGCAGCGACCCAGAGGCGCAGTATTTCAGCACCGTATTTTTCTACGATTTCCTGAGCCTCAATGGCGTTGCCCAGCGATTTGGACATCTTTTTCCCCTCGCCGGTAACAACAAAACCATGAGTCAGGACACTTTTATAAGGTGCCCTTCCCCTTGTCCCTATCGATTCAAGCAGAGACGAGTGAAACCAGCCCCGGTGCTGGTCGGAACCTTCCATGTACAGATCCGCCGGAGTTCCAAGTTCAGGCCTTTTTTCCAGTACAGCGGCATGACTCACACCGGAATCAAACCATACATCCAGGATATCAGTTTCCCTGGAAAATTCATTTTTTCCGCAAGAGGAACAAGTCACGCCGGCAGGCAGCAGATCTTTTGGTTCCTTTTCGAACCATATATCGGCACCGTGTTGTCTGACAAGTCCTACCAGGTGGTCAAGGATCTCTTTCGTCATAAGCAGATTTCCACAGTTGTTACAATTAAACATTGTGATGGGAACACCCCATAAGCGCTGGCGGGAGATGCACCAGTCGGGGCGGTTTTCAATCATTCCGTAAATCCTGTCACGTCCCCAGGCCGGTATCCACTCCACGGAGTCTATGGCCTTGAGGGCCTTTTTTCTCAGATCGTTTTTCTCCATAGATATAAACCACTGTTCGGTGGAACGGAAAATGATCGGTTTTTTACATCGCCAGCAGTGGGGATAAGAGTGAACAACTTTGGCAGATCCGAGAAGAAAGCCATATTCCTCTATTTTTTTGATAATCGCATCATTAGCATCAAAGACGAACTGACCGGCAAAGTCCTGAACATCGGCAGTAAAGTTACCGTCATCGTCAACGGGGGCATAGTTTTCCAGCCCGTATTTCATTCCGACTTCATAATCATCCTGTCCATGTCCCGGAGCGATATGTACGCATCCGGACCCCGTGTCAAGCATTACAAAAGGGGCCAGGACAAGAAGACTTTCACGATTTATAAACGGATGCCTGCACTTCAATCCTTCCATTACTGCACCGGAGAACTCATCAATAATTTCAAATGCTTTGTAACCGAAGGCAGACAGACACTGATCCATCAGCTCCCTTGCCATAATGAGAACCTCATCGGCAACCTTTACCGCCACATAAGCAAACTCGGGGTGGAAGGCGATTGCCAGATTGGCGGGAATCGTCCAGGGAGTCGTCGTCCAGATGACCACGCTGACCTTCTCCCCTGTCAGTTTCGGACGACAGGGCGATATATCTGATATTATCGAAAATTTGACATAAATAGATGGTGTGGAATGATCCGCATATTCGACCTCGGCCTCCGCCAGCGCAGTTTTGCAGGAGGCACACCAGTACACCGGTTTTTTACCCTTGTAGACGCTGCCCGCGAGAAACAGCTTTCCGAACTCCTCAACGGTTGCCGCCTCGTAATCGTAGGCCATGGTCAGGTAAGGATTTTCCCAGTCGCCGAATACACCCAGCCGCTTGAACTGTTTCCTCTGGATATCCACGTATTTGTTGGCATATTGTCGGCAAAAGCGCCTCTTATCCGTCTGAGGCATATTATCCCGCCTGTTTCCCAATTCTTTATCAACCTCGTGTTCAATCGGGAGGCCATGACAATCCCATCCCGGAACAAAAACGCTGTAAAAACCCGTCATATTCTTTGCTTTGATCACCATATCCTTAATAACTTTATTTAATGCTGTACCGAGGTGGATGTTCCCATTGGCATAAGGGGGGCCATCATGTAGTATATAAGCCTTCCTACCCGTCGATGCTTTTTTGATCTTTTCATAGATATGCATTTCGTCCCAGACATTAAGCATCTCCGGTTCTCTTTTGAGAAGATTGGCTTTCATGGGAAAATCAGTCTTCGGTAAATTCAAGCTGTCTTTGTATTCCATGTAATACTCCTTAAGGATATAGATCAGGCCATGAAAGAAAGGAAGCTGAACGGAGCCTTTTCTTCGAGGCCATTGTTAGCTGGAAACTACCATAGAAACATACCGCTTTCAAGGGGGGAATAAGATAAACCATCTGTAGTTGCTTTAGGGCGAAAGCATTTTATTCATAGATATTTCAGGCCATGAACATGGGTTAAGCGGATGCACAGCTGAGACAGCCGGGATTCGGGTTGTTCGGATATTTCGAACCCAAAGACCCTGAAGAGGGAAATGCGGGTGCTGATCAAGGCCTCTAAGGAAGTGCATTGCGATGAACTATTGCTGCTCAATAACCGCGATTTATACATTGAAAACTTTAGAACCATAGCTTAAAATCTAGCAATAAGCTGACGGGTAAATCAACACAATAAAAGTATCTTTAACCTCATAATACCCCAAAGTTAAATCTTGTCCTGATTTTCGATAAGGAAAGGCGGATATTCTTGATGAAGAACTTGAACCAAAAGAAAGTGAGGACGCATTTCAGGATATTGTTCCTGTTCGCCCTTTCTATTTCTCTTGTGTCTTGCATAAGCTGGATTCTGGAAAAGCCCTCCTTCGTCCTTCGTGAGATCACCCTCAGTCCCCGTTCCTTCACGGAGATGACTCTTCTTCTCGGTATCGAGGTACAAAATCCTAACCGTCTTGACCTTACGCTCAAATCTTTTGAATATACCGTTTACCTTAACAATGAAGAAATCGGAAATGGTCGCCTGGGAAAGGAAATTCTGATTCCCTCATCATCAATAACACGGTTACAGGTACCTGTCGTTGCAAAGTTCAAAGACTTGGGCGGAAGCCTGAAGACCATTATTACCGGTGATGATTTGCCTTACAAGATAGAGGGAAAGGCCGACGTTAAAACGGCCTTCGGAAGTCTCTATTTCCCCTTATCTAAAGAGGGGCGTATTAACTTGAAAAGACAATAAGGAGAAATTAACCGTCCAGGAACAGCCCAATATCGTTCATGTTCGTATCTACACACATTAAACGCATCGAAAACCGTCTACACCAGGTTCTCTCCCGGGATCGGGAGGTCCTTGCCCAAAGAATAAAAACCATTCGGCGAAAATCACGGAACACGGCTTCTGAAAACAGCCTCTTTCGTCAGTTAGACTCTATTGAACAACGGATCGAGAAGTCTATTGGCCAAAGAGAGAAACGTCTGGCTCAAAGGCCTGAGATTATTTTTCCGGCGGTCCTGCCCATCACCGGCAAGCGCAATGAGATTGTACAGGCTATTCAGGAAAACCAGGTGGTGATCATCTCCGGTGACACGGGTTCCGGAAAAAGTACACAGATTCCCAAAATGTGCCTGGAGGCTGGTCGTGGCATCAGCGGATTGATCGGTTGTACCCAGCCCAGGCGGATTGCTGCCACCACCATTGCCCAGCGGATCGCCCAGGAACTGGGAGAGGAATTGGGGGTTTCCGTTGGTTACAAGATTCGTTTCCGGGAAAGGACCAGCCAGAACGCCTATATAAAGATCATGACCGACGGTATTCTGTTGATGGAGACCCAAAATGATCCGCGGCTGATGGAGTATGACACCATCATCATCGACGAGGCCCATGAGCGGAGTCTTAACATCGACTTTTTGCTGGGCATACTCAAAACTCTGTTGCCTGCAAGACCCGATCTGAAGCTGATCATCACATCCGCCACCCTGGACACGGAAAAGTTTTCAAAGGCCTTTGATGCCGCACCGCTTGTTCATGTGGGAGGCCGAATGTTTCCGGTGGAAGAGATCTATATGCCCCTTTCTCCGGAAGAGGAGGAAGCCGGAGATATAACCTACGTGGATATGGCCGTGCAGGCGGTCAGTCATCTTCGTTCCAGAGGATGGTTGGGCGGGGATATCCTCATTTTCATGCCCACGGAACAGGATATCATGGAGACCTGTGAGAAACTGGAAGGCCGCGGGATCCAGGGAACGACTGTTCTGCCGTTGTTTGCCAGGCTTTCCGGTTCTGAGCAGGGCCGTGTTTATACGGTTACCGGGCGCAAGATTGTGGTGGCTACTAACGTTGCCGAAACCTCCCTCACCATTCCCGGCATCAAGTATGTGATTGATACCGGATTTGCGCGCATCTCTCGCTATCTTCCAACCACCCGGACTACCAGCCTGCCAATAAGCCCCATATCCAGAAGCAGTGCGGACCAGCGGAAAGGACGCTGCGGCCGGGTCCAAAACGGGATCTGCATACGGCTGTTTTCCAGGGAAGATTACGATAAACGGCCCGAGTTTACACCACCGGAGATTATGCGCTCCAATCTGGCCGAAGTCATTTTGCGCATGATCTTTCTCAACCTGGGGGATATTGCGTCCTTTCCCTTTGTGGACCGGCCCCATCCAAGAAGCATCAAGGACGGATTTGACCTTCTGCTGGAGTTGGGGGCCGTAGAAAGAAAAGGGAAAAGAGCCATTCTTACGGGACAAGGTCGTATCATGGCCCGCATGCCGCTTGACCCCAGGATATCCCGGATGATTCTTGAGGCTCAAAAGGAAGGCTGTGTGGAGGAAGTCACAGTAATTGCGGCGGCGTTGAGCACTCAGGACCCCAGAGAGCGGCCGGTAGAAAAGGCGGCCCAGGCCGATCAGGTTCATGCCCCTTTCAAGGACGTGGCTTCCGATTTCATAACGCTTTTTAATATCTGGAACAAATATCACCGCTCCCTGGAGAGGCTCCAGACGCAAAACAGGATGCGAAAGTTCTGCAAGGAGCATTTTCTTTCCTTTAACCGGATGCGGGAATGGATCTATGTTAAAAAACAAATATCTTTAATTCTCAAAGAGCAGCGGATCGCTAAACCGGGAAAAGACGCGGACCGGGATCAGGAATCTTACTATGACCGCATACATCGAAGTATCCTGAGTGGATTTTTGTCCAATATTGCCATGAGGAAGGATCGGAACATCTATCAGGCGACCAGGGGCAGAGAGGTCATGATTTTTCCGGGCTCCGGACTGTTCAAGAAGGATCGTCCGTGGATTGTGGCGGCCGAGATGGTCAAGACATCCAGGCTGTTTGCCCGAACTGCGGCCGGGATTGATCCTCAATGGCTGGAGGCCCTTGGCGGAACCTTATGCAAGCGCAGCTATTCAAGTCCCCATTGGGAGAAAAACAGGGGTGAGGTAAGAGCCATGGAACAGGTGTCCCTTTTCGGCCTGCCCATCGTAACCCAGAGACCGGTTTCCTACGGCCACATCAACCCAAAAGAAGCCCAAAAAATATTTGTTCAATCCGCGCTGGTGGAAGGACAGGTGAGGGAACCCCTTCCATTTCTCGCCCACAATCAGGATCTTGTGAAAAAGATCTCCGAACTGGAAGACAAAGTCCGGCGCCGGGATTTTCTGGCCGGTGAGGTGGTACTGGCCGAGTTTTATGAGGCCAGGCTGGAAGGGATCTGCGACATTCGAACCCTCCGGAGGATCATCAAAGATCAAGGTGGGGATGATTTCCTCAGGATGAAAGAATCCGACCTGATGATTAGTTTACCTGATGAATCCGAACTGGCCCTGTATCCGGACCATCTATCGGTCGGACTTACCCGGTTGGATTTTTCTTACAAATTTGCCCCGGGAAAACCGGATGACGGCGTAACCGTAAATATCCAATCCTCTGCGGCATCCCAACTACCGGCAGGGCGCCTGGAATGGGGAGTCCCCGGGCTCTTAAGAGAAAAGGTTACCGCCCTGATCCGTGGGCTGCCCAAAGCATACAGGAAGCAACTGGTCCCTGTTCCGGACACGGTGGATGTGATCATGAAAGAGATGAAACAGGATGACCCTTCCCTTATTGCAGCCCTGGCACAGTTTGTTTACGAGCGGTTCGACGTGGATGTCCCGGCCTCGGTCTGGTCGGCGGTTGAGATTCCTGATCATCTAAAAATGAGAATTTCTCTGCGCGACCATCGGGGAAAGGAAGTGGCGTCCGGCAGGGATCCGGGCCTGTTGAAAGAGGTCGGCCCCGGTCCGGCTCATGCACACGAGTCAAAGGCATGGACAGCAGCCAAAAGAGGATGGGAAAAAACCGGGCTGACAACCTGGGACTTTGGATGGTTGCCGGAAAGTATTGCCGTAGACGATCAACTGGTTGCCTATCCGGCGCTTGAGGACGCAACCGAAAGTGTCAATATCCGTTTGTTCCCTGACCCGAATCAGGCACTTGCTTCGCACAAGAAAGGCGTTCAAGCGTTCTTTCTTCTATATTTTAAAAAGGACCTTAGGTTTCTGAAGAAAAACCTGACCCTGCCACAGGATGCGGCCCGCACTTCAAAATATTTCGGCGGTACAGAAGTGATAGAACAGGCCCTTTACGAAAACCTGTTGTCGGATCTGTTTCAAAAAAACATCCGGAGCCGCGAAGAATTCGATGCACATGCCCGGGCGCTGGCACCGCTTGCCGCCCAGGGAAAGGATTTCATAGACGAGACCATCCGGGTCATGGATGCCTGTCACGAGACCCGGTCCTTTATTTATGAGTTGGAAAAGGTAAACAAGGCCAATTCCATAGTCACTGCTTTTTGTGCCGAAATACGACAGGCCCTGGCCTTTCTGGTACCGGAAAATTTTCTGGAGGTTCTTGCAAGAGACCGGTTTATCCACATTCCACGCTATCTGAAGGCCCTCCGCATCCGGGTGGAACGTTTTACTTACGATCACCAAAAGGACCAGCAGAAATCTGAGCAGGCGCAGGTGTTTGTGGACGACCTGGGGCGGATCATCAACGAACTGCCTGTGCACGTGTCTCCGGGGAAAAAACAGGCGGTGGAGGAGTTCCGCTGGATGGTTGAGGAATTTAAGGTTTCGCTGTTCGCTCAGGAACTCAAGACCGCTTATCCGGTTTCGGAAAAGCGTTTAAAGGCCAAACTCGGAGAGATTGAAAGGATGGTGTGATATGCACATTCACCTTTTTGTAGAAGATTGACAGTCCTTTTTGTTCCATGAAATTTGTAAAAATTCATCTGTTCCAGTCATGACCTTTGCAATAAATCCCTTTATTCTTTGCTTGGGTTCGTGGACTGACGGGACTCGATCCGACGAATGATTTTGCTCGAAATACTCATTCCTATCTGTAAGATGGCCAAAACAATAAAGACGCCTATGAAGCGGATAATCAAGGTACTGAACACGTATCCCCAATTTATTGATTCCATAATCTTTTCTCCTCACTTAAACATGGCTATGAACATCCCGGCAGCGGCCGCTGTTCCGATCACTCCGGCCAGGTTCGGCCCTATGGCGTGCATAAGCAGATGATTTTTCTTGTTATATTTTAATCCCTCTACCTGGGAAACCCTTGCCGACATGGGCACGGCCGAAACACCCGCCGAGCCGATCAACGGATTCATTTTATGCCCCGGCTTTAAAAACAGGTTCATTAACTTGACCGTCCAGATGCCGCCGGCCGTACAAAAGGCAAAATCCACGATCCCAAAACTGAAAATCAAAAGCGGCGCGGCATTCAGAAATTTATCGGCCTGCATAGTTGCACCCACCGAAACGCCCAGGAGAATAGTAACAATATTCATCAAGGCCCCCTGGGCTGTTTCCGTCAATCGATCAACTACACCCGATTCTTTCATCAGATTCCCGAACATGAACATGCCCATTAAGGGCACGACCGCCGGGATGAGCAGGGCAATAATGCTCACGGCAATCAGAGGAAAGACAATCTTTTCCTTTTTGGAAACTTTGCGAAGGCTTTTCATGACGATTTGTCGCTCTTTTTTCGTGGTCAGAAGGCGCATAATCGGGGGTTGAATGAGCGGAACCAGAGCCATATATGAATACGCTGCTAAAGCATTGGCCCCTAAAAGGTGGGGGGCCAATGCCTGAGTAAGGTAAATGGTTGTCGGTCCGTCGGCCCCGCCGATGATTCCTACGGAAGCTGCTTCCTTAAGGGTAAAACCGCAAAGGATGGTTCCGATAAAGGTGATGAAAACCCCCAACTGGGCCCCGGCCCCCACCAATAAAGTCTTGGGATTGGCTATTAGAGGTTCAAAATCGGTCATAGCCCCCAGCCCTAAAAAGATTAGACAAGGGATGATCTCCCAGGTGATTCCATAATGGTAGAAGGCTTGCAAAAGTTCCGGAACGCCTTCTTTGGAAAAGCCCATCAAAGGAGTCAGGGGGAAATTAACAATAAAAATACCGAACCCTATGGGGATGAGGAGCAGGGGTTCATATTTCTTAACTATGGCCAGATAGATGAAAAAAAGACCGATGCACCACATGACCACATGCCCCCAGGTCAGGCCTAAAAAACCGGTCTGGTTATAAATACCCATCAAGACATCAATGAATTCTTGATAGTTCATACAATTATTCTCCTTTCGCAACCAGGCGAAGTCGCTCTGAAATGACCGAGGCGATTTGATTCATGACCTTCAATCCGATGGAAGCGATTTTTTCCAGCTCTTCAAAGGATAAATCCTTGAAAATTTCCTCTTTCTTCAGTCGATCCGAATCCATCATTTCCCCCACCTTCGGCTATTCGAAAAAGCGTTGTTGGTAAAAAATCGCCTTTTTGAGGCTTGAATATAGGAAAGGCACTCTTATATGTCAAGGGGCAAGTTGATAAAATTATTTTTCACGTACGCTTTCCTCCCCTCTCCCTTCGCTTGAAGTAAACAGAAGATTTCTTGATGTAAGCGTAAATAGGGGGTAGGCGTAGATAGAGGCAGCGCCCATTTTTATTCAGGTGACTGGAGTTGGCCGCATCAGTGAACAGGAAAAATCATACACAGCGATAATGTTGTTCATATGAATAATAATTTGATATAATTATTATTCGTTATTAAGATCATAGAAAATCAAATTGTTTCCCAGGCTGGAAGGAGGGTGAATGTAAGAAAACTTCACCCTCCTTCCAGGTATAGATACAGGAGATGAGCAATGCTGATCACTAAATTTCCAGAAGAGACTCAAAAATTTGAGGTACAGGTCTACAAAAAACCTGAAAGTATAAAAAATCTGCGTGAAAGCCATGTACCCTTCTCCGGTTCTCCTCGTAAACACCCCTATAACCCTGACAGGGTGATCCTGATCACCGATCCCTACAGCACAATAACTTCCTATTATGAGTTCAAGACGGAAGATATTTCATATGTAGAAGCGCTTGCAAATTTAGTTAACATTGAAGGTGAAATTGTTAACATGGCGAGAATCTGGGTGAAAAAGAAAAGTGTAGCTACCAGGGCGTCACTTTTTGTAGTTGAGGATACCACGGCCTGATCCGGCCCCTGTTCCCACCTGTACAATCTTTCATTCAAATAAATACTACAGACAGAGAGATGCCTGCCTCTGGGGGCTAAATAAGTGAGGCACCCATAAATAATTTCTCTTGCCGGGAAACGAACATGGTTATGAGTGTGAAGATCAACGAAATGGCGGCATAGACAAACCAACACAATGGTAATTGCCACCAGTTCGGGAACTTTGCTGGAGAAAAGTTAACTACTAAACTGGAAAAGATCAAACAGGGAAGTACAATATTTATGGCCAGTTGAATGAGGAATCCCTGTACATTTTCTGCTATAGCATTTCTTCTGGCGACCCAAAATCCGATAATGCCTATTCCTAAGAGCATCAGCACCGCTTGCAATACCCAGAGAAAGATGTCCAAATTACCGTCCTCAAAAAATACGATAGATATAAAATTCCCCTGCTTCTATTAAATCAATAAAATAATTGAAGCGGCTGAAAACTTGCCTCCTTGGCAGCCAGGCAATATCAGATATGGAATCTATTTCTTTCCTTTGCCCGCGATTTTGGTCCACGAATCTCGCAGCGGTACAATCCGATTGAATACGAGGGCTTCAGCGGTAGAGTCGACCGAATCAACACAGAAATAGCCAAGCCGTTCGAACTGGAACCGGCTTTCCGGTGCGGCGTTTGCCATGCTTGGCTCCAACTTGCATGACGTAAGCGTCTCCAGTGAATTCGGATTGAGATGCTTAGTATAGTCGGAACCTTCCTCCAGAGGATCGGCAGCGCTAAACAGGCGGTCGTACAGGCGTACTTCTGCCGGCACGGCATGAGCCGCTGATACCCAGTGGATAGTTGCTTTCACTTTCCGGCCGTCGGGGGCAAACCCGCTTCGCGTTTCCGGGTCATAGGTGCAGTGTACTTCCACCACTTCACCGGTATCCTGATCTTTAACGACGCTCACGCATGTTATGAAGTATCCGTAACGGAGACGTACTTCCCGGCCGGCAGACAGCCGGAAAAATTTCCCCGGGGGGTCCTCCATGAAGTCGTCTCGCTCGACATACATTATCCGGGAGAAGGGTAATTTACGGGATCCCATTTCGGGCTTCTGCGGATGGAACGGACAATCGAATTCCTCAACCTGGTCTTCAGGATAGTTATCGATGATCACGCGGAGTGGACGGAGAACGGCCATAACCCGCGGAGTTTTATCATTAAGGTCTTCCCGGACACAGTTTTCAAGTAAGGCCATATCAATAATGCTGTCATTTTTAGCTACACCAATGCGGTCACAGAAATCGCGGATCGCTTCCGGGGTGTATCCCCGTCGCCGCATACCTGCCAGGGTTGGCATCAGAGGATCGTCCCATCCACTGACAATTCCTTTCTCTACCAAGTCGATCAGAAGACGTTTACTCATCAAGGTGTAACTGAGGTTGAGACGGGCGAACTCGATCTGTTGGGGGCGATGTTCTGCATTCACTTCCTTCAGAAACCAATCATATAGTGGCCGGTTGTTTTCAAATTCCAGAGTACAAATGGAATGGGTTATCTTCTCCATGGAGTCGGATAGACAATGGGCAAAATCATACATGGGATAGATGCACCAATTATCGCCCGTTCGATAGTGAAATTCTTTCTTTATCCTGTACATAACAGGATCACGCATAGTGATGTTGGGCGATGTCATATCGATTTTAGCACGAAGTATATGGGTTCCTTCCTGAAACTCGCCGGTTCTCATGCGCCTGAAAAGATCAAGATTTTCTTCGATAGATCTGTTACGGTAGGGGCTTTCTCTTCCCGGTTCGGTGAAGGTACCCCGGTATTCACGAATCTCATCGGGACTCAGCTCACATACATAAGCCTTACCATCTCTGACCATCTTCTCTGCATAAATGTAAAGTTGCTCATAGTGATCAGAGGCGTAATAAAAACGATTTCCCCAGTCAAAGCCCAGCCATTTTATGTCTCTAACAATGGAAGCCACATATTCCATGTTTTCTCCACTTGGATCGGTGTCGTCCATGCGTAGATTACAGGTGCCTTTATACTGGCCGGCAATACCGAAATTGAGGCAGATAGATTTAGCATGTCCTATATGGAGGTATCCGTTCGGTTCGGGCGGAAACCGGACGGCCACGCGCCCTTGATGCTTGTTCATTTTTAAGTCGTCCTCGATTATATCCCTGATAAAATCAGAGGGGGGAGATAAATTGGGTTGCTCCATAGATTTATTTCTTTCCTCCTGCTCTAAGTCACTCTACAAGGTCTGACATATTGCTCTTTATCACATTTTAAGTTACTGTTCTGCCATTTTTTTATTAGTACTCAAAAAAAGCTGTATGGGTTCTTTCAGTGAGTGGAGCGACTTCCGTTACGTTATATAAGAAGACCTCCGCATCGCATTGATATGTTTAAAAATCGAAGTCGGATTTGGTGATACAAGTAAACAGAAGGGACTTAAAATCACTCGGTCCTTTTTTTGTTGACACACAAGCCCCATTTTCGGGCTACCAGAAAGCCAGGCCAGTTGCCTCATAAATAAATGTTACCGAAGAGGGAGAGATTTAGAGTAACGTTGCCTCATAAAAGATGTTACCGGGTTTTGTTGTTAATGGAGAATATTTTCTTCAGTTTCTTATCCATGATTTTT
>Ga0265296_1002737_pt1 | contig 17276 bp, 12 predicted proteins | sample MunlanPumphouse1_FD_189073 | JGI IMG/M metagenome (GOLD analysis project Ga0265296, IMG submission 189073) | Groundwater microbial communities from a municipal landfill in Southern Ontario, Canada - Pumphouse #1 | ecosystem: Environmental > Aquatic > Deep subsurface > Groundwater | place...
CGCCGCGCTGCTGAGCCTGATCGGCCGCCTGACCGGCTACACGCCGCGCTGGTTCACCTATTTCATCGGTGATGCGCACGTCTACGAAAACCACCTGGACATGCTCAACGAACAGCTCAAGCGCGAGCCATTCGCCGCGCCGAAGCTGGTGATCAGCGAGCGTGTGCCGGAGTTTGCCAAGACTGGGGTGTACCAGCCGGAGTGGCTGGAATTGATCGAACCGGGCGACTTCTCGCTCGAAGGCTATGAGCACCATGCGCCGATGACGGCGCCGATGGCGGTCTGATCTAAACGCGGTCAAAAAAGTGTGGGAGCGGGCTTGCCCGCGATAGCGGTGTATCAGTCGACATCTTAATTGACTGGTCCACCGCTATCGCGGGCAAGCCCGCTCCCACATTTGGTTGGCGTTCACATTAGTTAGTGGCCGTGGCTTCTACCCACATGTGAATGCTCCGCCTCACTGGCCGCCACACTCCCACTGACCTCCAACCGCTGCAAAATCCCGCACTGGTCAATCTCCGGCCCTTCGCCACAGCGCTGGCGCAGGTCGATCAATTGTTCCTGCAGGGCCAACAACCCATCAATCCGCGCCTTGACGTGATGGATGTGCTCGTCGATCAGCGCATTGACGCTTTCACACTGGTCCTGGGGGCTGTCGCGCAGGCCCAGCAGGCTGCGGATCTCTTCCAGGGTCATGTCCAGGCTGCGGCAGTTGCGAATAAAGGTCAGGCGCTCGGTGTGCGCCTGGGTGTACAGCCGGTAGTTGCCCTCACTGCGCGCCGGGGGCGGCAGCAGGCCTTCCTTCTCGTAATAGCGGATGGTTTCTACCGGGCAGTCGGTCAGTTTTGCCAGTTCGCCGATCTTCATCGCAGCAATCTCCAAAAGGGTGCTTGACCCTATAGTGGCTACAGGGTCTTTACTTGGCAACAGGCACCTTCACGGACGCGAGACAATGAGCGATTCCATTCACACCCCGCATAAGCATGACCACGATCACGATCATGATCACGGCGAAAAACTGCAGCCTGTGCAAAAGCACGATCATGGCGGCTCCTGCTGTTCCGGCGCGGCTGCGCCCTCTCTGGTGACGTTGACTGAAGCGCCCAGCGCCAACGCGCGGCTGAGCACTTTCCGCATCGAAGCCATGGACTGCCCCACCGAGCAGACGCTGATCCAGAACAAGCTGGGCAAGCTGGCCGGTGTGCAGCAACTGGAGTTCAACCTGATCAACCGCATCCTTGGCGTGACCCACGATTTGCCGAGCACCGCGCCGATCATCGAGGCCATCAAATCCCTGGGCATGCAGGCCGATCCGATCGAAGAGGGTGCGCCTGCCGCCGAGCCTGCTGCCAAGAAACCCTGGTGGCCGCTGGCCCTGTCCGGCGTGGGTGCGCTGGCAGCGGAGGTGATCCATTTCACCAACGCTGCACCGACCTGGGTGGTGGCGCTGGTGGCGCTGGTGTCGATCCTCAGCGGCGGCCTCACTACCTATAAAAAGGGCTGGATTGCCCTGAAGAACCTCAACCTGAACATCAACGCGCTGATGAGCATCGCCGTGACTGGTGCGATCCTGATCGGCCAGTGGCCGGAAGCCGCGATGGTGATGTTCCTGTTTACCGTGGCCGAATTGATCGAGGCCAAGTCCCTGGACCGCGCGCGCAACGCGATCAGCGGCCTGATGCAGATGACACCGGAACAGGCCACGGTGCGCCAGGCTGACGGTAGTTGGATCGAACAGGAAGTCAAAGTCATTGAACTGGGCGCCATCGTGCGGGTACGTCCCGGTGAGCGCATTGGCCTGGACGGGGAAGTCACCGCGGGCCAGTCCACCATCGACCAGGCGCCGATCACCGGCGAAAGCCTGCCGATCGAGAAGACCGTGGGCGATAAAGTCTTCGCCGGCACCATCAACCAGGCCGGTTCCCTGGAATACCGGGTGACCGCCGCCGCCAACAACTCCACCCTGGCGCGCATCATCCATGCGGTGGAGCAGGCCCAGGGCTCACGGGCGCCGACCCAGCGCTTTGTCGACAGCTTCTCGAAAATCTACACCCCGGCGGTATTCCTGTTTGCCTTGGGCGTGGCATTGATTCCGCCGCTGTTCATGGGCGGGGTGTGGTTCGACTGGATCTACCGTGCGCTGGTGCTGCTGGTGGTCGCCTGCCCATGCGCCCTGGTGATTTCCACTCCGGTGACCATCGTCAGTGGCCTGGCCGCGGCCGCGCGCAAAGGCATCCTGATCAAGGGCGGCGTGTACCTGGAGGCCGGCTACAAACTGGACTACCTGGCCCTGGACAAGACCGGCACCATCACCCATGGCAAGCCGGTACAGACCGACTACCTGGCGCTGTCCACCCAAGACAACGCCCCGGCCCTGGCCGCGAGCCTGGCCGGGCGCTCCGACCACCCGGTGTCGCTGGCCATCGCCAACGCGGCTGTGGATAAAAACCTGGCGCTGCTCGCTGTGGATAACTTCGAGGCCCTGGCTGGGCGCGGGGTACGTGGCGAGATCAACGGCGAGGTCTATCACCTGGGCAACCACCGCCTGGTGGAAGAACTGGGCCTGTGCTCGCCAGCCCTTGAAGAAAAACTCTTCGCCCTGGAAAAACAAGGCAAGTCCGTGGTGCTGCTGCTCGACAAGTCCGGCCCGCTGGCGCTGTTCGCCGTGGCCGACACGGTCAAGGACAGCAGCCGCGAAGCCATCGAGCAGTTGCACGAGCTTGGCATCAAGACCCTGATGCTCACCGGCGACAACACCCACACCGCCCAGGCGATTGCCGCCCAGGTGGGTATCGACCAGGCTCAAGGCGACCTGCTGCCCACTGACAAGCTCAAAGCCATCGAGGATCTGTACGGCAAAAACCACCGGGTTGGCATGGTCGGCGACGGTATCAACGACGCCCCGGCCCTGGCCCGCGCGGAGATTGGCTTTGCCATGGCCGCGGCAGGCACCGACACCGCCATCGAAACCGCCGACGTAGCGCTGATGGACGACGATTTGCGCAAGATTCCGGCATTCATACGTTTGTCGCGACAAACGTCGAGTATCCTCAAGCAGAACATCGCCCTGGCGCTGGTGATCAAGGCGATCTTCCTGGCAGTGACCTTCCTGGGCATGGCCACCATGTGGATGGCGGTGTTCGCCGACATGGGCGTCAGCCTGCTGGTGGTGTTCAATGGTCTGCGCCTGTTGCGCAAATAGTCGATGAGAGGGTGGTGTGCTGAGTGCCGAGCTGAAGGCGTTTTACATGGTTGCCCGCCTGGGCAGCATTACCCAGGCGGCGAAGAAACTCGGCCTGAGCCAACCCACGGTGACCACCCAGATCCGCCACCTGGAAAGCCAGTACTCGGTTGAGCTGTTCTATCGCGGTGGCCGGCGCCTCACCGTCAGCGACGAGGGCGCGCGGCTGTTGCCGATGGTCAAGGCGCTGTTGCAGCAGGAAGCGGATATCGAGTTTTTCCTGCGCAACAGCGGGCAGGTCCAGGGCACCTTGCGGATCGCCGCGACCGCGCCTTACTACATCCTCGACTTGGTGAAGACCTTTCGCGAACGCTTGCCCCACGTGGAAGTGGCGGTGGAAATCGGCAATTCCCAGCAGGTGCTCGAAGCGCTGGATGATTACCGGGTGGATGTCGCCGCGTCCTCGCAACTGCTGGAAGACCCCCGCCTGATCCGCCGGGTGCTGGGCACTGACCCGCTGGTGCTGGCGGTGCATCGCAATCACCCGTTGGCCGCGCTGGAACATGTGCCACTCAGTGCGTTGGTGGGGCACACCCTGTTGATGCGCGAAGCGGGTTCCACCACCCGGCGCCTGACCGAAGAGATGCTCGATGGCGCTGGCGTAAGCTATGGGCCACTGCTGGAGATCGGCAGCCGCGAGTCGATTCGCGAGGCGGTGCTGCGCAATATCGGCATCAGCATCATTGCCCGCCAGGAAGTGCCCCATGATCCGCAACTGCGGGTGCTGACCATCGAGAATGCGCCGCAGATCCCGGAGTATCTGTATTGCCTCAAGGAGCGCAAAGGTGCGCGGTTGCCGGCGGCGTTTCTGGGGTTGGCGCAGGAAATGTCGCCACTCTGAGGGTGTTGGTGGCTTTGAAATCGCCATCGCAGGCAAGCCAGCTCCCACATTTGAGTGTATTCACAGCCCCAAATGTGGGGCTTGCCCGCGATAACGCCAGGCCAGTCACCACAACGCCACAACCCTACCCAAATCCACCAATACCACTATCACCCGCTTTTGCCTTCCTGCCACACCAGGGACGCATTTGCTCCCTAGCATGGCCTTCATCAGTTTGATGAGGTGCCACCATGAACACAGCCCAGCTCAACCCCGGCGCGCCGATGAAGGTGCGTGGTATCCAGAAGCGCTTCGGCGCCTTTACCGCCCTGGACCATGTGTCCCTGGACGTCGCCGCCGGTGAGCTGGTGTGCCTGCTCGGCCCCTCGGGCTGCGGCAAGACCACCTTGCTGCGCTGCATCGCCGGCCTGGAGCGCCAGGACAGCGGCGAGTTGTACCTGGGTGATCGCGATGTTTCCCTACTGGCACCGCAGGCGCGGGACTACGGCATTCTGTTCCAGTCCTACGCGTTGTTTCCCAACCTCAGCGTCGAGGCCAATATCGGCTACGGCCTGACCGGTAGCGGCCGCGATGAAGTGCGCAAGCGCGTGGCGCAGATGCTGGAGCTGGTCGGCCTGACCGGCAGCGAAAAGAAATACCCCGGCCAACTGTCCGGTGGTCAGCAACAACGGGTCGCCCTGGCCCGTGCCCTGGCGCCGGCCCCGTCGCTGTTGCTGCTGGACGAACCCATGTCAGCCCTCGACGCCCGGGTGCGTGAGCACCTGTGTACCGAACTGCGCCAACTGCAACGCCGCCTTGGCATCACCACCTTGATGGTCACCCACAACCAGGACGAGGCCATGCTGATGGCCGACCGCATCGCCGTGATGAACAACGGTAAGGTCGAGCAATACGCCACTCCTCAAGAGATTTATGATCGCCCGGCCACGCCGTTCGTGGCCGAGTTTGTCGGCCAGGGCAACTGGCTGCCGTTCAGCCGCAACAGCGCCAGCCACGCCCAGGTCGGCGGGATGAACGTGCGCCTGGCCGAAGACAGCGGCAAGGCCGCCTCGGGCCGCCTGTTCTGCCGGCCGGAAGCAATCAGCGTCAACCCGCCGGTACACGAAGAAAACCTGTTCCCGGCCAAGGTCCGCGAGATCACCTTCCTCGGCAACCGTTGCCGCATGAGCTTTGAACTGGACCAGTTGCCCGGCCATCCGCTGCTCGCCGAACTGGCGCCGGAAGCCATGCCGCGCCTGGGCGCCCAGGATATCTGGGTTGCACTGCCGCCGCGCAGCCTGCAGGTGTTTGCCTGAGATGGCCGCTGATATGACCCTGCCGATACCCGGCCGCGTGGCTCGCCAGGTTTCCCGTGCCGAAATCGGCGACCGCATCTTTGTAGTGGGCGGCAAGGTGCTGTTGCTGTGCCTGTTGGGCATCGCCGTGCTGCTGCCGTTGCTGGCGATCTTCTGGCGCGGCTTCAGCGCCGAAGACGGCCAGGGCGGCGGGCTGGTGGCGGCGCGCGAGTTGCTGACCAGCGCCAACTTCCATTGGCTGCTGGGCAACAGCCTGAAGGTTTCCCTGAGCGTTGCGGCCATCGTCGTACCCCTGGCCTACCTGTTTGCCTACGCCCTGCAACGCACACTGATCCCCGGCAAGACACTCTGGCGTGGCCTGTCATTGCTGCCGCTGATGGCGCCCTCGATGTTGCCGGGCATCGCCCTGGTGTATCTGTTCGGCAACCAGGGCATGTTGCGCGGCCTGCTGTCAGACAACATCTACGGCTTCTGGGGCATTGTCCTCGGTGAGGTGATCTACACCTTTCCCCATGCCCTGATGATCCTGCTGTCGGCGCTGTCTTTGGCGGATGCGCGGCTGTTCGATGCTGCCTCAAGCATGGGCGCCAGCCCGGCGCGGGCGTTTCGCAGCATCACCTGGCCGGCGACGCGCCAGGCTGTGTTTGCCGCGTTCTGCCTGGTGTTCACCCTGACCATCACCGACTTCGGCGTGCCCGTGGTGGTGGGCGGCGACTATCAAGTACTGGCGCTGGAAGCCTACAAGGCGGTGGTCGGCCAGCAGCAGTTCGGTCGCGGCGCCTTGATCGGCATGGTGTTGCTGCTGCCGGCGCTGCTCAGTTTTGCGGTGGATACCTGGCTGCGCCGGCGCCACGGCGACTCCATGAGTGGCCGCGCCCAAGTGTTCCAGCCGGCGCCGTCGCGCCTGCGCGATGGCTGCTACCTGGCGATTGTGTTGCTGATCTGCGCGGTGCTGCTGTTGGTGTTCGGTATGGCGGTGTATTCGTCGCTGGTGAAATTCTGGCCGTACAACCTGTCGCTGTCGCTCAACCATTACCAGTTCAACGACACCGCTGGCGGCGGCTGGCTGGCCTATCGCAACAGTTTGACCATGGCGATCTGCACCGCATTGATCGGCAGTGTGCTGATCTTCACCGGCGCCTACCTGATGGAAAAGACCAAAGGGCAAAAAGGCCTCAACCTGGCGCTGCGCATGCTCAGTTTTGTGCCGATGGCAGTGCCGGGCTTGGTGCTGGGCCTGGGTTATGTGTTCTTTTTCAACCTCAACGGCAACCCGCTGCATGTGCTCTACGGGACCATGACGCTGCTGGTGGTGTGCACCATTGCGCACTATTTGACCACCGCGCAGATGACCGCCACCACTGCCCTGCGCCAACTCGACGCCGAGTTCGAAGCCGCCGCACTGTCGCTCAAGGCGCCGTTGTACCGCCACTATCTGCGGGTCACCGTGCCGATCTGCCTGCCGGCGCTGTTGGACATCCTGCGCTACCTGTTTGTCTCGGCGATGACCACTGTGTCGGCGGCGATCTTTCTCTACAGCCCCGACACCATCCTCGCCGCAGTCGCCGTGTTGAACATGGACGATGCCGGCAACGTTGGCGGCGCGGCGGCCATGTCGACCCTGATTCTGTTCACTTCAGCCGGCGTCTCGCTGCTGCTGGCGTGGGCCTCACGCGGCTTGTTGCGCCGCTCCCAGGCCTGGCGCCAAACCGCGCCCGGTCAATAACCCTGCCCCACACAAGGAAACGCACCATGTTCAAGCCCCTGGCCCTCGCCGCTGCTGTGCTCACCGCGTTCAGCCTGAATGCCTTTGCTGCCAAGACCGAGTTGACCGTGTACACGGCCCTTGAAGCCGAGCAATTGAAGACCTACAAAAAAGCCTTCGAAGCGGCCAACCCGGACGTCGAGATCAAGTGGGTGCGGGACTCCACCGGCATCATCACCGCCAAGCTGCTGGCGGAAAAAGCCCGCCCGCAAGCCGATGCGGTGTGGGGCCTGGCGGCTTCCAGCCTGGCGATCCTCGATCAGCAAGGCATGCTGCAAAGCTACGCGCCAAAGGACCTGGACAAGATTGGCAAGAACTACCGCGACGCCGCCAACCCACCGGCCTGGGTCGGCATGGACGTATGGGCCGCGACCATCTGCTTCAACACCGTCGAAGCCGAAAAACAGGGCCTGAGCAAGCCGATCAGTTGGCAGGACCTGACCAAGCCGGAATACAAAGGCAAGATCGTCATGCCGAACCCGGCGTCGTCCGGCACCGGGTTCCTCGACGTCAGCGCCTGGCTGCAGACCTTCGGCGAGAAGCAGGGCTGGCAGTACATGGATGACCTGCACCAGAACATCGGCCAGTACGTGCACTCCGGTTCCAAGCCGTGCAAGTTGGCGGCGTCCGGCGAATTCCCGATCGGTATCTCCTTCGAGTACCCGGCCGTGCAGTTGAAGCGCCAGGGCGCGCCGCTGGATATCGTCTTGCCCAAGGAAGGCCTGGGCTGGGACATTGAAGCCACTGCGGTGATCAAGGGCACCGCCCACCAGGAAGCGGCGCAGAAGCTCGCCGACTTCTCTGCAAGCCCGGCGGCGATGGAGTTGTACAAGGAAAACTTTGCCGTCCTGGCCCAGCCGGGAATCGCCAAGCCACAGACCGAATTGCCGGCGGACTACGAGCAGCGCCTGATCAAGAACGACTTTGCCTGGGCCTCGAAAAACCGCGACAACATCCTGACTGAATGGCGCAAGCGCTATGACGGCAAGTCGGAAAAACAATAACTTCAACCGTTTCTAAAACTGTAGGAGCGAGCTTGCTCGCGAAGAACGTGAACGATAACGCGGGCCGTCAGAATCCACGCTGCGCCCTCAAGTTCTTCGCGAGCAAGCTCGCTCCTACAGGGGGCGAGCACCATGACACACCACAGTGATTTGCTGATCGTCGGCGCCGGTATCCTCGGCCTGTCCCACGCCTACGCCGCCGCCAAGCGCGGGCTCAAGGTCAGGGTCTTCGAACGCACGGCCACGCCCCTGGGTGCCTCGGTGCGTAACTTCGGCCAGGCCCTGGTTACCGGCCAACCGCCTGGGCGGATGCTCGACCTGGCTCGGCAAAGCCGCGAGATCTGGGGCCAGTGGGCACAACTGGCGAACCTGCAACTCAAGCGCAATGGCTCTTACCTGTTTGCCCGCACCGAAGCTGAAGAGCATTTGCTGCAAGCCTTTTGCGCCGGTCGCGCCAAGGCGCACGGCTACCGCGTCAACCTGCTGCAAGGCGCCGCCATGAATGATCTGTACGGCGGCCAGTTCCGCCATCATCGCGCTGCGCTGCACGGCCTCGACGATCAGCAGCTGTATTCCCGTGAGGCGCTGCCGGCGCTGATCGACTACCTGCGCCGCGAACTCAAGGTAGAGTTTCACTTCTCCACCCTGGTACGCGACATCGAACCCGGCCAACTGCACACCACCGCCGGCAGCTTTCGCGGCGAGCAGATCATTGTCTGCTCCGGCCACGACTATCAGACCCTGCTGGCCGAGCAGATCGCCCAACTCACACCGCAAATCTGCCAGTTGCAAATGCTGCGCGCGCGGCCCAAGGCCGACTTGAACCTGCAACATGCGCTGCTCACGGGCCTGAGCTGCTTGCACTACGGCGCCTTCGCCGACTTGCCGCAAGCCGCCGCCGTGCAGGCACAGATCCTGCGCGACACGCCGCACCTGGCTGAACATGGCATCCACCTGTTGATCAGCCCGACGCCCCATGGCGAGTTGATCATCGGCGACTCCCACCATTACGGCAGCGATCCGTCGCCATTCAATGCCGAACAGGTGGACAACTGGATGATCGAGTTGGCAGAACAGACCCTGGGCTGCCAGATTCAGGTCGTGGAACGCTGGCAGGGCGTCTATGGTTCCCGGGGGCCGGGGCCGTTTTCGTTCCTGCGCGCTGCAGATGGCGTGCGTGTGGCCTTGATGCATACGGGCGTAGGCATGAGCGTGGGGCCGGCGATGGCCGAGCGCAATATCACTGAACTGTGGGGGGAGGCGTGATGAACGCTGAGCAGGTAGTCGCCGAAGTCTTCGGCCTGTACGAACAGCATGGCGCCGCCGACTACATCGGCGAGCCGGTGTCGCAGATCGAGCATATGTCCCAGGCCGCACAACTGGCGATGGCCGAGGGCTTCGACGATGAAGTGGTGCTGGCGGCGTTCTTCCACGACATCGGGCATATCTGCGGCCAGGGTGAAGCGAACATGGGCGGCTACGGCGTAGTCAGCCATGAACGCCTGGGCGCCGACTATCTGCGGCGCGCCGGCTTCAGCGAGCGCCTGGCGAGGCTGGTGGAATATCACGTACAGGCCAAGCGCTACCTGACCTTCAGCCAGCCGGACTATTACCATCGTTTGAGCGAGGCCAGCCGCCGCACCTTGGGCTACCAGGGTGGGGTGATGACGGCCGATGAGGCCCTGGCGTTCGAGCAGGACCCGCTGTGCGCGGTGAGCCTGCGCATGCGCCACTGGGATGAGCAGGCCAAGGACATGCACGTGCCGGTGCTGGACCTTGAGGTGCTGAAGGCCAAGGCCCGGCAATTGCTGGCGGCTTAAGCCTCGTCCAGGCGCTGGGCCAGGGCTTCGATCTGTTCCTGACGTTCGGCCTGGCTTAACCTTGGGTGAGGGTTGAGCGACGACCATTGCGGATGGGCGCGCGCCTTGTGCAGGGCGTCCGGCAGTTTGCCTTCACGCCAGGTCTTGTCTTGCGGAGTGTCGACCTTGATGCTGTGCATCGCCGCGTGCCCGCGCAGGGCCAGGGCCTTGAGCAATTGCCGTTGGCGCAGGGCCAGCAGGCGCAGCACGCTGTCATCCACCGTCAGCTCGCGCTGGCCCTTGATCTTGCCCAGCAGGCGGCTGCCGTAGCTGCGCGCGGTTTGCAGTGCGCCGCCGGCAATCGCTCCGGCGAGGGCGGCGGCGCCCAGGGTCAGGCCGCCGACCAGCAAGTCCACACCGGCCCCGGCCGCCGCCCCCGCCGCAATCCCGCCGCCGACCCGTACCCCCAGTTGCTTGAGGGTTTCGGGGTTGAACAAATCATCGCCCCAACGCCCGTCCAGCAACGGCAGGTCGCTGGCCGCAGCGTCCTGCGGGCGGAAGCCGAACAACTTGAGCAGGGCTTCGACGCAACGTTGTTCGCGCTGGCGTACGGCTTTGCGCAGATCGCTGATGGCTTGCTGTTCATCCTCGGTGACCACACTGCGCCGGCATGCGGCGCAGTCGATCAGCAGCTCGGCGATCAGGCGTGCGGCGCTTTGCTGGCGCGCCTGGCGTTGAGCCTGCTGATCAAGGATCAGCCGTTCCAGCTGTGGTCGTGAGCTTTCCAGCAACAGGGCCAGGCTTTCATACAACCGTCGCTCGCCATCTTCGGGGGGCGCCACGCTGTCAAAGCGCACCAGTGCATGCAGGCCCAGGCGGGCCAGGGCTTCGCGCCAGTCCGGCTCGCGGTGGTCGCTGCTGCTGACAAAGTTGAGCACCGGCAACAGCGGCTTGCCGCAACTGGCCAGTACTTGCAGCTCGTCGCGGTATTTGGCCAGCACCGGTTCCCGGGCGTCGATCACGTACAGACCGGCGTCGGACGCCAGCAACTGACGCAACACCTTGGCTTCCTGTTCGAAGCGTTGACGGGCTTCGCTGCCTTCCAGGAAACGGGCGAGGCGAGCCGGGCCGTCGAGGCGTTCGCCCGGTCGGTCGAGGCGCTCAAGGTAATCGAGCAAGGCGATGGCATCTTCCAGGCCTGGCGTGTCGTACAGCTCCAGCAAGGCTTGGCCGTCGACCGACAAACGCGCGCCTTCGACATGCCGGGTGGTGCTGGGGCGGTGGGACACTTCGCCAAAGCCCACGTCACGGGTCAGGGTGCGCAGCAGCGAGGTCTTGCCGACGTTGGTGTGGCCGACCACCGCCAGTTTCAGGGGTTTAGTCATGACCGGTCTCCAGCCAGGTGAGTGGCGCGCAGTCGGCGAAGGGCAGGTCCAGTTGCTGCAAGGCCGTGTGCCAATCGCCGAGGCGCTCGGCATCCAGCGCCTGGCCCGTTGGTGCTTGCAGCAGCCAGACACGGGTGGCGCTGGCGCTGCGGGCCAGTTCGCCGATCAGCGCCAGGCTGCCACGATCCGGCGAGCGGCGTGGGTCGCAGGCGATCACCAGGCGTGCGGGCGGGAAGCGGGTCAGTTGCTCCAGCAGCTTGTGGCGTGATTCGCGGCTGTCGAGGATGCCGGCGTTTTTGACCGTGGCCGGTAGTTTGGGCGGCCAGGGGTGTTGGTCGTCCAGTTCGATGGCCACCAGCAGGGCGCCATCGCTGTGCAGTTCGCTGGCGCCGCCGCTGACGTGATGCAACTGTTCTGGAGCTGCATCGTTGACACCCAGGCGTTCGCTGCTGGGCATCAAGGCTTCGCGCAAGTGGCTGTAGCCGGGCAGGTTGAGGTCCAGGCCCAAGGCGGCACGCCCGCGTCGCCAGCGCCATAGGCAGAGCAAGGCGAGGAGCAGCCGGGGCAGCAGGCCGTAGACCAGCAATACGCCCACCAGCCAGGCGGCCCAGGCTTGGCGGGCGCTTTCGATATTGAGGGCAGAGTCGCCACTGGCGCGGATCATCTCGACGGTCGGCACGCTGAAGCCGAGCAGGGCGGGCAGGCTGCCCAGGGCCTGGGTCACGCTGACAAAGGTGTCGGCGCCGAGGATGGTGGTTTCCCAGACAAACCCGTAGCGCCGGGTGGCCATCAATGTCAGCAGGATCACCAGCGCGCTGCACAGCGCCAGCAGCCACAGGCCATTGACCAGCACACCCACGGCCCAGCGGTTGAGCTTGTGGCGTTGCAGCAGCAACAACAACGCTGGCGCCAGTTGCGCGGCCTTGGCATCACGGGCGAATTTTTCGCTGAGCCACAACCACAGGCGGCCGAGGCTGGCGCTGTGCTCGCCGGCAAACACCAGGCCCAGGGCCCAGCTCAGCAGCAGGATCAGGTTCAAGCCCAGCAGGCTGCCCAGGGCCCAGAACACATTGACCGGGGCCAGGCCGTTGCCCAGGGCGGCGAACGCCAGGCCGGCGCCGCTGACCACGGCCAGCACCATCAGCGCGATCAGCGCCAGCCGCGCACCTTGCAACCAGTGCAGCAGGGCGGCGCTCAGGCCGTCGCGCTCGGCCAGCCACAGTGCACGGTTTTGAATACGTGTCGGCAGGTCGCCGCCGTTGCTGCGGGCCAGGCGATTGGCTTCCTGGTCTTCCAGGGGGCCGGCGTGTTCTTCACGCAGGCGCACGGTTTCCGTCAGCCACAGTTTTTGCAAAGGGTTCAGTGCTGTCACGCGCGGTCCTGTTGTGTCAGTGAGCCTGGAGCATAACCCCTGGCCCGCGCCTCTGGTATTCTCGTTGCCATGAAAAAAACTCTCCCTTTAAGCCTGATCGCAGCCCTCGGTGAAAACCGCGTGATCGGCGTCGACAACAGCATGCCCTGGCATTTGCCGGGGGATTTCAAATATTTCAAGGCCACCACCCTGGGCAAGCCGATCATCATGGGGCGCAAGACCTGGGATTCCCTGGGCCGACCGTTGCCGGGGCGGCTGAACATTGTGGTCAGCCGTCAGACCGATCTTAAGCTTGAAGGTGCGCAAGTTTTTCCTTCACTGGATGCAGCCGTTGCGCGGGCCGAGGCCTGGGCGCTGGAGCAGGGTGTGGATGAGCTGATGCTGATCGGCGGCGCGCAGCTGTATGCGCAAGGCCTGGAGCAGGCGGATCGCCTGTATCTGACGCGGGTTGCGTTGAGCCCGCAGGGGGATGCGTGGTTTCCGGAGTTTGACTTGAACCAGTGGAAGCTGGTGTCGAATGTGCAGAATCCGGCAGAAGGCGACAAGCCGGCGTACAACTTCGAAGTCTGGGAAAAGGCCTAGCTCTCTGTGGCGAGCGGGCTTGCCCCGCGTTGGGCTGCGAAGCAGCCCCAAAACCAGGCCCTCGCGGTCTACCTGACACACCTTGGTATGCCTTATTGGGGCTGCTACGCAGCCCAACGGGGGACAAGCCCCCTCTCCACAGGGGGGGCTTTAGGCTTGCGCCAACTCAGGATGCTCATCGGCATTGAGCAGCTCTTTATCGGTCTGCTGCATGATCTGGCTGGTAATCGCCCCGGCGGTCATCGAACCATTCACGTTCAACGCCGTGCGGCCCATGTCGATCAGCGGCTCCACGGAAATCAGCAACGCCACCAACGCCACCGGCAAGCCCATGGCCGGTAGCACGATCAGCGCGGCAAACGTCGCACCGCCGCCCACACCGGCCACGCCGGCTGAACTCAAGGTCACAATCGCCACCAATGTTGCGATCCACAGTGGGTCCAGCGGGTTGATGCCCACGGTCGGCGCGACCATCACCGCCAACATCGCCGGATACAGGCCGGCGCAACCGTTCTGGCCAATCGTCGCGCCAAACGAGGCGGCGAAGCTGGCGATGGACTGCGGGATGCCCAGGCGACGGGTTTGCGCTTCGATGCTCAACGGGATGCTTGCTGCACTGGAGCGACTGGTAAACGCGAAGGTCAGCACCGGCCACACCTTGCGGAAGAAGCGCAGTGGGTTGATCCCCGCCAGCGACAGCAGCAGGCCGTGGACTACAAACATCAGCCCCAGTGCCAGGTAGGAAACCAGCACGAAGCTGCCGAGCTTGATGATGTCTTGCAGGTTGGAGCTGGCGACCACTTTGGTCATCAACGCCAGCACGCCGTAAGGGGTCAGCTTCATCACCAGGCGCACCAGGCGCATCACCCAGGCTTGCAGGGTGTCGATGGCGTTGATCACTTTCTGGCCTTTTTCCACGTCGTCCTTGAGCAGTTGCAGCGCGGCAACGCCCAGGAACGCGGCGAAGATCACCACGCTGATAATCGACGTCGGCTTGGCCCGGGCCAGGTCGGCAAACGGGTTCTGCGGGATGAACGACAGCAGCAACTGCGGGATATTCAGGTCGGCGACCTTGCCTGCGTAATCACTCTGGATCACTTGCAGGCGCGCCAGTTCCTGAGTGCCGGCCACCAGGCCTTCGGCGGTAAGGCCGAACAGGTTGGTCAGGCCGATACCGATCAGCGCCGCAATGGCGGTGGTGAACAGCAGCGTGCCAATGGTCAGGAAGCTGATTTTGCCCAGGGATGCGGCGTTATGAAGGCGGGCTACGGCGCTGAGGATCGAGGCGAACACCAGCGGGATCACGATCATCTGCAACAGTTGCACATAACCGTTGCCGACCAGGTCGAACCAGCCGATCGAGGCTTTGAGCACCGGGTGGCCTGCGCCGTAGATCGTATGCAGGGCCACACCGAAGGCAACGCCCAGGACCAAGGCGAACAACACCTTCTTGGCCAGGCTCCAGTTAGTACGGCGGGTTTGTGCCAGGCCCAGCAATAATGCGAGGAACACCAACAGGTTGAGAATCAGCGGCAGATTCATTGAAGCTCCAGGTAAAGGACTGCCAATCGCATGAGCGTGCGACTGCGAACCGGAAATCCTAACAGCTTGAAATATATTGATTTAATACCGTTATGGAATGGCGACTGTCGTTTTTGGAATAAGGCGTTGACGCTCCTGTGTAAGTGGGTGACGGGATCAGGACGCCGTCGGTCGTGCGTGTGGCGGGGGCTGTCATACAGATTTGTTAGCGTTGGTGCTTTTCACTCAGGGAGAAAACGCACATGAAGCTCGCGCCGAGACTGTTTGCCGCCGCGCTGTGCCTGGGGCTTGCCAGCCAGGTCATGGCCGCCACCGAGTTGAAACACTGGCCGGCACCCGCCGCCAAGCAACTGAATGAAATGATCACCGCCAACGCCAACAAGGGTAACTACGCGGTATTCGACATGGACAACACCAGCTACCGCTTCGACCTTGAAGAGTCGCTGCTGCCGTACATGGAAAACAAAGGCCTGATCACCCGTGACAGTCTCGACCCATCGCTCAAGCTTATGCCGTTCAAAGACACCGCCGACCATAAGGAAAGTCTGTTCAGTTACTACTATCGCCTGTGCGAAGTGGACGACATGGTCTGCTACCCGTGGGTCGCCCAGGTGTTCTCTGGCTTCACCCTCAAGGAACTCAAGGGCTACGTCGATGAGCTGATGGCCTCCGGCAAGCCGGTGCCGGTCACCTACTTCGAAGGCGATGTGGTGAAGAACATGGAGGTGCAGCCACCGAAAATCTTCACCGGCCAGACCGAGCTGTACAACAAGTTGATGGAAAACGGCATCGACGTGTACGTGATGACGGCGGCCTCTGAAGAGCTGGTGCGCATGGTCGCTTCGGATCCCAAGTACGGCTACAACGTCAAGCCGCAGAACGTCATTGGCGTCACCACCCTGCTCAAGGACCGCAAGACCGGCGAGTTGACCACCGCGCGTAAGCAGATCAGCGCCGGCAAATATGACGAAAAAGCCAACCTGGGCCTGGAACTGACCCCCTACCTGTGGACCCCGGCAACCTGGATGGCAGGCAAGCACGCGGCGATCCTCACCTACATCGATGAATGGAAAAAACCGGTACTGGTCGGCGGCGACACCCCCACCAGCGACGGCTATATGCTGTTCCACGATGTGGACGTGGCCAAGGGCGGCATTCACTTGTGGATCAACCGCAAGGACAAGTACATGACCCAACTCAACGGCATGATCGCCAAGCACGCCGCGGCCCAGGCCAAGGAAGGCTTGCCGGTGACGGCGGACAAGAATTGGGTGATCGTCAAGCCCGACGAAATCCAGTAACCCTGTAGGAGCTGGCTTGCCTGCGATGGCATCGACGCGGTGTATCAGGTACGCCGTGGTGTCCCCATCGCAGGCAAGCCAGCTCCCACATTTGATCTCCTGTGGCTTGGCGATTCAGGCAGGCAAAAAAATGCCCCGCACCTGGCGGGGCATTTTCATGGGCGAGGCTTACAGGCCGTCGAGCATGGCCTTGTTACGCACCGCACCCTTGTCGGCACTGGTGGCCAGCAGGGCGTAGGCTTTCAGCGCGGTGGTGACTTTGCGCGGACGCTTCTCCACCGGTTTCCAGCCTTTCTTGTCCTGCTCAACCCGGCGTGCGGCCAGTTCTTCATCGCTGATCAACAGGTTGATCGAGCGGTTCGGAATGTCGATCAGCACCTTGTCGCCGTCCTGTACCAGGCCAATCGCGCCGCCGGCGGCAGCTTCTGGCGAAGCGTGGCCGATGGACAGGCCGGACGTACCGCCAGAGAAGCGACCATCGGTCAGCAGTGCGCAGGCTTTGCCCAGGCCCTTGGACTTGAGGTACGACGTCGGGTAGAGCATTTCCTGCATACCCGGGCCGCCTTTGGGGCCTTCGTAGCGGATGATCACGATGTCGCCTTCTTTCACCTCGTCGGCAAGGATGCCGCGCACCGAGCTGTCCTGGCTTTCGTAGATCTTGGCGCGACCTTCGAACACATGGATCGACTCATCCACGCCGGCGGTTTTCACCACGCAGCCGTCGAGGGCGATGTTGCCGTACAGCACGGCCAGGCCGCCTTCTTGCGAGTAGGCGTGCTCGACGCTACGGATACAGCCGTTTTCACGGTCGTCGTCCAGGGTGTCCCAACGGGTCGACTGGCTGAATGCCGTCTGGGTCGGGATCCCGGCAGGGCCGGCCTTGAAGAAGGTGTGCACGGCTTCATCGTCAGTCTGGGTGATGTCCCACTTGGCGATGCCTTCGGCCAGGGACTTGCTGTGCACGGTCGGCAGGTCGGTGTGCAGCAGGCCGCCACGGGCCAGGGAACCCAAGATCGAGAAGATCCCGCCGGCACGGTGCACGTCTTCCATGTGGTACTTCTGGATGTTCGGCGCGACTTTGCACAGTTGCGGCACGTTGCGGGACAGGCGGTCGATGTCGCGCAGGTCGAAATCGATCTCGGCCTCCTG